>FTHQ01000056.1_pt1 | contig 31211 bp, 27 predicted proteins | sample 1641001 | NCBI WGS metagenome assembly FTHQ01 (sample SAMEA3914872, study PRJEB12502) | metagenome | biome: forest; material: soil | place: Canada | collected 2011-07-03 | depth 0.3 m | reverse complement strand
TCGACGCGCTGCCGGCCGGCGCGCCGCTCGCGACGTTGCGCACGCTCGCCAACGAAAGCCGCGAGCCCGGCACGTTCCGGGCCACGCTGGTTGCTCAACCGGTGGCGCGACCGCTGCTGCGCGGCGCGCGGCCGACCTTGTTCTGGCAGTTCGGCGCGGGCACGCAAGGCCCCGTCGTCGGCCCGCTGATCGACGTGCGCGAGGGCGATACGGTCGAGATCAGGTTCGTCAACAAGCTGCCGCAGCCGTCGACGATTCACTGGCACGGCCTGCCTGTGCCGCCCGACCAGGACGGCAATCCGTCCGATCCCGTCGCGCCCGGCGCGTCGCGCGTGTATCGCTTCACGCTGCCGAAGGGCAGCGCCGGTACCTATTGGTACCACCCGCATCCGCACATGATGACCGCCGAGCAGGTGTTCCGCGGGCTGGCGGGCCCGTTCGTCGTGCGCGCCGCGGACGATCCGCTTGCCGGCTGGCCCGAGCGCCACTTGTTCGTGTCGGACCTGAAGCTTGCACGCGACGGCACGATTGCGCCGAACGACATGATGGACTGGATGAACGGCCGTGAAGGCCAGTTCGTGCTGGTCAACGGCGCGCGCCGGCCGCGCATCGACGTCCCGGGTGACGAACGCTGGCGGGTCTGGAACGCGTGCAGCGCGCGCTACCTGCGCATCGCGTTCGACGACGGCCGCGCGTTCGAGCACGTGGGCACCGACGGCGGGTTGTTCGACGCGCCGCGGCGCGTGACGTCGCTGCTGATCGCCCCGGGCGAGCGTGCGGAACTGCTGGTGCGTGCCGGCGACCGCGCATCGCGCGCGGTGCTGCAGGCGGCCGAGTACGACCGCCGCAAGATGGCGATGTCGCACGACGCCGGCCACGGCAGCCTGCCGCCCGATCCGGCGCTGGCGCTGGCCGATGTCGCGTTCGCGCCCGCCGAGGCCCGCGCGCTGCCTGCCACGTTGCGCGCGGTGGCGCCGCTGGGCGAACCGGTGGCGCACAAGACGGTCGCGTTCGGCGAGGAAATGGACATGGACGCGATGATGAAGGGCGCGGCGCATGGCCGGCCGGCGGGCATGCGCTTCACGATCAACGGCGACACCTACGCGCCGCACCGTGCGACGCTGACGAGCCGGCGCGGCGACGTCGAGCGCTGGGAGATCCGCAATACGACGGACATGGACCATCCGTTCCATCTGCACGGCACGCAGTTCCAGGTGATCGAGCGGGCGTCGGCCGGTTCGCGCACGAGCGAACCGTTCCGCGCGTGGCGCGATACCGTGAACGTGCGCAGCGGTGAAACCGTGTCGATTCTGGTCACCCAAGACATGCCCGGCGAGCGCATGTTTCACTGCCACATTCTCGAACACGAGGATCTCGGGATGATGGGGACGCTGAAGGTCGTGTAACGAAGCCGCGAAACTGTTTCACGTGCGGATTCGATATCCGATCTGCATGCGTGACAAGACAATGTGTGTTCAATTATCGGGATTGAACGAAAAGGCCGGCCAATCGATTATCGATTGGCCGGCCACAAAAAAAGAAACCCGGCGCAAATGCGCCGGGTTTCTTCGTCAGATATCCGATGCCTTATACGGCCTGGATGTTCGACGCTTGCTTGCCCTTCGGCCCTTGGACGACGTCAAAGCTCACCTTCTGGCCTTCCTTCAGCGTCTTGAAGCCATTCATGGTGATAGCCGAGAAGTGCGCAAACAGATCCTCACCGCCCTCATCGGGAGTGATGAAACCGAAGCCCTTCGCGTCGTTGAACCACTTAACGATACCAGTTGCCATTTCCTACTTCCCCTGTCACACAGTCGCTGCTACTTACCACGAGCACGCTCGAAAAGCTAAACGACCGGAAAATGCAGCCGTTCCCCCCTCACAAGCTCACCTCGGCCTCTTTCGTTTCGCCAACCGGCAAATTGAAAAAAGTGCCAGCTTGATTGTTGGCGCTCTTTATTGGAGTGTCAAGTGGAATTTTTAGACGTTTAGAGGGTCGTTGTAAAGAACCCATTTTCAGGGTTTTTCCGGCTTTGCTTTGCAGCATGCGGCCAAGCGCGGGGGCTTGAAAAGCCGCATAATCGGCTCATATACCAGGCTCGAGTGACACGCGTTCGAGTCGTCCCGGCTTGTGGGATACTGGATGCGGACACGACGTTCCGGTGCGATTCCCCCTGACGGTTCGTGTTCCGCGCCATGCGTGAAAGCCGGCACCGCAGCCGGCTTTCGTATGGCGCGAAGACGAGCGCGTGTTCCGGGATACCGGGGAGGGCGCCGGCCGGTCGGTCGGGTAATGGCAGGATTGCGGGCCTGTCCGAGTTGTTTAGAATGGGTGTATGGCGATTATCCCGGACAAGCAGGACAGTACCGTCCTGGAACGCAAGCAGCAGAAGCTCAAGCCGCCTTCGATGTACAAGGTGGTGCTGCTCAACGACGACTTCACGCCGATGGAGTTCGTCGTGATGGTGGTCCAGGAGTATTTCAAGAAGGATCGCGAGACGGCCACGCAGATCATGCTGAAGGTCCATCGCGAAGGGCGAGGGGTTTGTGGGGTCTATACGCGGGACATCGCGTCGACCAAGGTTGAGCAAGTCGTTACCCATGCGCGGCAGGCAGGGCATCCGCTGCAGTGCGTGATGGAGGAAGCATGATTGCCCAGGAATTGGAAGTCAGCCTGCACATGGCGTTCATGGAAGCACGCCAGGCGCGCCATGAGTTCATTACGGTCGAGCATCTGCTGCTGGCCCTGCTGGATAATCCGACGGCAGCCGAGGTGTTGCGCGCGTGCGCGGCCAACATCGAGGATCTGCGTCAGAACCTGCGCAATTTCATCCACGACAACACACCTACCGTCCCGGGCACCGACGATGTCGATACCCAGCCGACGCTCGGTTTCCAGCGTGTGATCCAGCGCGCGATCATGCACGTCCAGTCGACGTCGAACGGCAAGAAGGAAGTCACCGGCGCGAACGTGCTGGTCGCGATCTTCGGCGAGAAGGATTCGCACGCCGTGTACTACCTGCAGCAGCAGGGCGTCACGCGCCTCGACGTGGTGAACTTCATTTCGCACGGCATCGCGAAGACGAACAACGGCGAAGCCGCGAAGTCGACCGACGCGAACGCGGAAAGCGAAGACGCGAATGCGCAGAAGGAAACGCCGCTCGCGCAGTTCACGCAGAACCTGAACCAGATGGCGAAGGACGGCCGCATCGATCCGCTGATCGGTCGCGAGCCCGAGGTCGAGCGCGTCGTGCAGGTGCTGTGCCGTCGCCGCAAGAACAACCCGCTGCTCGTCGGCGAAGCCGGCGTCGGCAAGACCGCGATCGCCGAAGGGCTCGCGTATCGGATCACGCGCGGCGAAGTGCCGGACATCCTCGCGAACGCGCAGGTGTACTCGCTCGACATGGGCGCGCTGCTCGCGGGCACCAAGTATCGCGGCGATTTCGAGCAGCGCCTGAAGACGGTGCTCAAAGAGCTGAAGGAGCGCCCGCACGCGATCCTGTTCATCGACGAAATCCATACGCTGATCGGCGCGGGCGCCGCGTCGGGCGGCACGCTCGATGCGTCGAACCTGCTGAAGCCGGCGTTGTCGTCGGGCACGCTCAAGTGCATCGGCGCGACGACGTTCACCGAATATCGCGGCATCTTCGAAAAGGATGCGGCGCTGTCGCGGCGCTTCCAGAAGGTCGACGTGACGGAGCCGAGCGTCGAGCAGACGGTCGCGATCCTGCGCGGGCTGAAGTCGCGCTTCGAGGAGCATCACGGCGTCAAGTATTCGTCGGGCGCCCTGTCGGCCGCGGCCGAGCTGTCGGCACGCTTCATCACCGACCGTCACCTGCCGGACAAGGCGATCGACGTGATCGACGAGGCGGGCGCCGCGCAGCGCATCCTGCCGAAGTCGAAGCAGAAGAAGACGATCGGCAAGAGCGAGATCGAGGAAATCATCTCGAAGATCGCGCGCGTGCCGGCGCAAAGCGTGTCGCAGGACGATCGCAGCAAGCTGCAGACGCTCGACCGCGACCTGAAGAGCGTCGTGTTCGGCCAGGATCCGGCGATCGACGCGCTCGCGGCCTCGATCAAGATGGCGCGTGCGGGTCTCGGCAAGATGGACAAGCCGATCGGCGCGTTCCTGTTCTCCGGCCCGACGGGCGTCGGCAAGACCGAAGTGGCGCGCCAGCTCGCGTTCACGCTCGGCATCGAGCTGATCCGCTTCGACATGTCGGAATACATGGAGCGTCACGCGGTGAGCCGGTTGATCGGCGCGCCGCCGGGCTACGTCGGGTTCGACCAGGGCGGCCTGCTGACCGAAGCCGTCACGAAGAAGCCGCATTGCGTGCTGCTGCTCGACGAAATCGAGAAGGCGCATCCGGACATCTTCAACGTGCTGCTGCAGGTGATGGACCACGGCACGCTGACGGACAACAACGGCCGCAAGGCGGATTTCCGCAACGTCATCATCATCATGACGACGAACGCGGGCGCCGAGTCGATGCAGAAGGCGACGATCGGTTTCACGACGCGCCGCGAAATGGGCGACGAGATGACCGATATCAAGCGCCTGTTCACGCCGGAGTTCCGCAACCGCCTGGATGCGATCATCAGCTTCCGCTCGCTCGATGAGGAGATCATCATGCGCGTGGTCGACAAGTTCCTGATCCAGCTCGAGGAACAGCTGCACGAGAAGAAGGTCGACGCGCTCTTCACCGACGCGTTGCGCAAGCATCTCGCGAAGCACGGCTTCGACCCGCTGATGGGCGCGCGGCCGATGCAGCGGCTGATCCAGGACACGATCCGGCGTGCGCTGGCCGACGAACTGCTGTTCGGCAAGCTCCTCAACGGCGGCCACGTGACGGTCGACGTCGACGAAAGCGACAAGGTGCAGTTGTCGTTCGACAAGCTGGCGAATCCGCCGCACAAGCCGAACGAAGAGACGGTCGAAGTCGAGTAAGCGATAATTCGTTGTTCATGCGAACGGCGCGGGAAGGTCTCCGCGCCGTTTCGTTTTATCCGGCGCCGGCGGCGCGATGGTGGTGCAGGGGAGTGGTAACGCAGTGACACAACAACAACGGTCGTTCGACGCTATCGTCGCGCGCGAACAAGGGTTGCGCCACGCGCTGACGTCGGGGCAGATGGCGATGATCGCGATCGGCGGCGCGATCGGCACGGGGCTGTTCCTCGGCAGCGGGTTCGCGATCGGGCTCGCCGGCCCGAGCGTGCTGGTTTCCTATGCGATCGGCGCGCTGATCGCGCTGCTGCTGATGGGCGCGCTCGCGGAAATGACCGTCGCGCATCCGACGGCCGGCTCGTTCGGCGCGTATGCCGAGCATTACGTCGGCCCGCTCGCGGGCTTCCTGGTGCGCTATGCGTACTGGTTCGCGGTCGTGTTCGCGATCGGCACCGAGATCAGCGCGATCGCGGTGTTCATGAAGTACTGGTTCCCGGCGGTGCCCGGCTGGTACTGGGTGATCGGCTTCTCCGCGCTGCTGATCGCGGTTAACCTCGCGAGCGTCACGCTGTACGGCACGGTCGAATACGCGTTCTCGCTGCTGAAGATCGCGGCGATCGTCGTGTTCATCGTGCTCGGCGCCTATCTCGTGTGGGCGGCGCCGGCCGCGTCGGGCATCGGTTTCGCGAACTACACCGCGCACGGCGGCTTCATGCCGAAGGGACCGTGGGGCACCTGGGTCGCGGTGATCGTCGCGATCTTCAGCTACATGAGCATCGAAGCCGTCGCGATCGCGGCCGGCGAGGCGCGCGATCCGCAGCACGCGGTCACGCGCGCATTCCGCTCGACCGTGTTCCGGCTCGTGCTGTTCTACCTGCTGACGCTGTCGCTGATGCTCGCGATCGTCCCGTGGACGCAGGCCGGCACCGACGAAAGCCCGTTCGTGAAGGTGATGGCCGCGACGCACGTGCCGTATGCGGCCGGCGTGATCAATTTCGTGCTGCTGATCGCGGCGCTGTCGGCGATGAACAGCCAGCTCTACGTGACGACGCGGATGATGTTCAGCCTGTCGCGCGCGCGCCTCGCGCCCGCAGTGTTCGGCCGGCTCGGCGCGAACGGCGTGCCGCGCGCGGCGCTGTGGATCTCGACGAGCGGCGTCGCGGTGGCGGCCGTGCTGGTCGCGGTGGCGCCCGACACCGCGTTCACCGTGATGATGGCGATCGCGATGTTCGGCGCGCTGTTCACGTGGCTGATGATCTTCGTCACGCACTTGCGGTTCCGCTCGCAGTATCGCGGCCCCGCACTCGCATTCCGGATGTGGGGGCACCCGTTCGGCAGCCTGCTCGGCGCGGGGCTCGTCGCGGCGATCCTGCTGACGACCGCCTTCACGCGCGAATTCCGGATGACGATGGTGGTCGGCGTCGTGTTCGTCGTGCTGCTGACGCTCGCCTACGCACTGCATTACCGGCACCAGCACGCGCGCTGACCGCGCCGGTGCGGCCGCCCACGCCGTTCTCCAGTCGCTAAGGTTCCGTTAAGCGAGCGGCGACTACATTCGATCCTGTCTGCAATGCGTGCCGGTCCGCACCGGCACGCCGCTTCCTGCAAAAAGGGGTTCGAATGAACAAACTTCCGGAAATCACGCTCGCGTTCTGGATCATGAAGATCTGTGCGACGACGCTCGGCGAGACCGGCGGCGATCTGCTGTCGATGACGCTGAACGTCGGCTACGCGGTCAGCTCGATCCTGCTGTTCGGTTTCTTTCTCGTGACGCTGGGCGCCCAGCTCAGGACGACGCGCTATCGCCCGGCGATCTACTGGGCCGTGATCGTCGCGACGAGCACGGCCGGCACGACGATGTCCGATTTCATGGATCGCACGCTCGGCCTCGGCTATGCGGCCGGCTCGTCGATCCTCGTCGCGATCCTGCTGGCGATCTTCGCGGTCTGGCGCGTCAGCGGTGAATCGCTGTCGGTCGACCTGATCCGTACACGCAAGGTCGAGCTGCTCTACTGGATCGCGATCCTATTCTCGAACACGCTCGGTACCGCGCTCGGCGACTTCCTCGCGGACAGCTCGGGGCTCGGCTTCGGCGGCGGCGCATTGCTGATCGGCGGCCTGCTCGCGGCGATCGTGCTCGCGCACTACTTCACGCGCCTCTCCGGCGTGCTGCTGTTCTGGGCCGCGTTCGTGCTCACGCGGCCGTTCGGCGCGACGGTCGGCGACCTGCTGACGAAGCCGGTCGCGAAGGGCGGCCTCGCGCTCGGCACGGTCGGCTCGTCGGTGGTGCTGTTGGGCGTGCTGGTCGCGATGGTCGCCTATGCGAGCATCACGCAGGCGCGGCGTCGCGAACCGGTGCCCGCGCGGATCGCGCAACCAGCCGGCAAGTGACGGGTGCGTGCCAAAGAAAAGGGGCCGCGAGGCCCCTTTTTTCGTGCTGCGTGGCTCAGGTTCAGTGGCGGCCGGTGCTGCCGAAGCCGCCTTCGCCGCGATCGCTCTCGGTGAATTCGTCGACGATATTGAACTGCGCCTGCACGACCGGCACGATCACGAGCTGCGCGAGGCGTTCGAACGGGTTCAGCACGAACTCGGTCTGACCGCGGTTCCATGTCGAGACCATCAACTGGCCCTGGTAGTCGGAGTCGATCAGGCCGACGAGGTTGCCGAGCACGATCCCGTGCTTGTGGCCGAGGCCCGAGCGCGGCAGGATCAGCGCCGCATAGCCGGGGTCCGCAAGGTGGATCGCGAGGCCCGTCGGCACGAGCGTGGTCTCGCCCGGCTGCAGCGTGACCGGTGCGTCGAGGCACGCGCGCAGGTCGAGGCCCGCGCTGCCGGTGGTCGCGTAGGCGGGCAGGTAGTCGCGCATGCGCGCGTCGAGGATCTTCAGGTCGAGTTTCATGCGGTCGTCGAATCGGTCGGGAAGGGCGCAGCGGCACGCGCCGCCGCGCGGGTGATCAGATCAGGCGGTTGTCGGGCAGGCGCTTCGCGATTTCCGCGACGAGCGCATGCGCGAGTTCGTCTTTGGGCGCGCGGGGCAGGCGCGTGAGGCCGGCGGCCTCGAACAGCACGACTTCGTTGTCGTCGCGGCCGAACGTCAGCGGGCCGAGGTTGCCGACGAGCAGCGGCACGTTCTTGCGCTTGCGCTTCTCGTCGCCGTGCACGTCGAGGTCGCCGCTTTCGGCCGCGAAGCCGACGCAGAACGGCGCATCGGGCAGCGCCGCGACCGACGCGAGGATGTCGGGATTCTCGACGAACGCGAGCGCCGGCATCTTGCGGTCGGCCGTCTTCTTCATCTTGTGCTCGGCCGGCTGGTCGACGCGCCAGTCGGCAACCGCGGCCACCGCGATGAAGATGTCGGCATCGGCGACCGCATGCATCACCGCGTCGTACATCTGCTGCGCGGTCTGCACGTCCTGGCGGTACACGCCCCACGGCGTGTCGAGCGCGACCGGCCCGGCGACCAGATGGACGTCGGCGCCGGCCTGTTGCGCGGCGCGCGCGAGCGCGAAACCCATCTTGCCGCTGGAGCGGTTCGTCAGGCCGCGCACCGGGTCGAGCGGTTCGAACGTCGGGCCGGCCGTGATCAGCACGCGCCGGTGCGCGAGCACCTTCGGCGCGAAGTGCGCGACGATCGCCTCATAGATCGCCTCGGGCTCGAGCATGCGGCCGTCGCCGACTTCGCCGCACGCCTGCGCGCCCGAATCCGGGCCGAGCACCGACACGCCGTCCGCGCGCAGTTGCGCGGCGTTGCGTTGCGTGGCCGGGTTCTGCCACATCTGGCGGTTCATCGCGGGGACGACCAGCAGCGGACAGTCGCGCGCGACGCACAGCGTCGACAGCAGATCGTCCGCGAACCCGTGCGCGAGCTTCGCGAGGAAATCCGTCGACGCGGGCGCGATCACGATCGCGTCGGCTTCGCGCGACAGGTCGATGTGCGCCATGTTGTTGTCGATGCGCGCGTCCCACTGGCTCGTATAGACGGGCCGGCCCGACAGCGCCTGCATCGTGACGGGCGTGATGAACTGGGTGGCGGCGTCGGTCATCGCGACCTGCACGGTCGCGCCGGCCTTCACGAGTAGCCGCGTGAGCTCGGCGATCTTGTAGCAGGCGATGCCGCCCGTCAGGCCGAGAACGAGGTGTTTTCCTGCGAGTTCTGCGTGTGCCAACTCAGGCCTCCTGGGGTCAAACGGAACGGCCGGCGCGAAGCCGGCCGTCGACACGGAGTATGCGCGCTCAGCGCGAACCGCGCACGCGCCGCAGCTCGTCGTAGATCAGCAGCACCGCGCCGATCGTGATCGCGGAATCGGCGAGATTGAACGCCGGGAAGTGCCACGCGCCGAGATGGAAATCGAGGAAGTCGATCACGTGACCGTAGACCAGCCGGTCGATCACGTTGCCAAGCGCGCCGCCGAGGATCAGCGCGAGCGACACGCTGAACAGCCGCTGGTGGCCGTGGCGCTTCAGCAGGAAGCAGATCACGAGCGTCGCGCCGACGCCGAGCGCGGTGAACGCCCAGCGCTGCCAGCCGCTCGCGGTCGACAGGAAGCCGAACGCGGCGCCGCGGTTGTACACCAGCACGAGGTTGAAGAACGACGTCAGCGCATGCTGCGCGCCGTACGCGAACGTTTTCAGGATCGCGATCTTCGACAGCTGGTCGAACAGGATCACGATCAGCGAAATGCCGAGCCAGGGCGCGAGCGCGCCGCTGGCCGGTTTCGACAGGGTCTTCGCCATATTTACGCAGCGCTCCGGATTTCGCCGTTTTCAAACAGGTTCGAGAAGCAGCGGCCGCACAGCGTCGGATGCTCGGCGTGCGCGCCGACATCTTCGCGGTAGTGCCAGCAGCGCTCGCACTTCTGGTACTTCGACGCGGCCACGTCGACGCTTTCCTGCGCTTCGTCGTCGACCTTGACGACCGTCGCGGCCGACGTGATCAGCACGAACTTCAGGTCGTCGCCGAGGCTCGTTAGCGCGTCGTAGCGCGCGCCGCTCGCATGGACGGTGACTTCGGCCTGCAGCGACGAACCGATGCGGTTCGCGGTGCGCGCTTCCTCGAGCGCCTTCGTCACGTTGCCGCGCACGTCGCGCAGCAGCGCCCACTTGTCGATCAGCGCGGCCGAGCCGGCGACTTCCGGATACGCATAGTAGGTCTCCGTGAAGATCGTGTCGCTCGCCGGCTGGAACACCTTCCACGCTTCTTCCGCCGTGAACGACAGGAACGGCGCGAGCACGCGCAGCAAGCCGTGCGTCAGGTGGTACAGCGCGGTCTGCGCGGAGCGGCGCGCGCGCGAATCGGCGGCGCTCGTGTACAGGCGATCCTTCAGCACGTCGAGGTAGAAGCCGCCGAGGTCTTCCGAGCAGTACGTCTGCAGCTTCGCGACGACCGGGTGGAATTCGTACTTCTCGTAGTGGCCGAGCAGTTCCGTCTGCAGTTGCTGCGAGAACGCGACCGCATAGCGGTCGATCTCGAGCCATTCGTCGACCGGCACCGCGTGCTGCGCGAAGTCGAAGTCCGACAGGTTCGCGAGCAGGAAGCGCAGCGTGTTGCGGATGCGGCGATAGCCTTCGGTCACGCGCTTCAGGATTTCCTCGGAAATCGCGAGCTCGCCCGAGTAGTCGGTCGACGCGATCCACAGGCGGATGATTTCCGCGCCGAGGCGGTTCGCGACTTCATGCGGGTCGATGCCGTTGCCGAGCGACTTGCTCATCTTGCGGCCTTCGCCGTCGACCGTGAAGCCGTGCGTGAGCAGGCCCTTGTACGGCGCGCGGCCATCGATCATCGAGGCCGTCAGCAGCGACGAGTGGAACCAGCCGCGATGCTGGTCCGAGCCTTCGAGGTACAGGTCGGCCGGGAACTGCAGCTGATCCTTGTGCGAGCCGCGCAGCACGTGCCAGTGCGTCGTGCCCGAGTCGAACCACACGTCGAGCGTGTCGCGGTTCTTTTCGTACAGGTTCGCGTCGTCGCCGATCAGCTCGCGCGGGTCGAGCGATTGCCACGCCTCGATACCCGACTGCTCGACGCGCTTCGCGACTTCCTCGAGCAGCTCGAGCGTGCGCGGGTGCAGCTCGCCGGTTTCCTTGTGCACGAAGAACGCCATCGGCACGCCCCACTGGCGCTGGCGCGACAGCGTCCAGTCCGGACGGTTCGCGATCATGCTGAACAGGCGCTGCTTGCCCCACGACGGGTAGAACGCGGTCGCGTCGACGCCTTCGAGCGCCGTTTCGCGCAGCGTCTTGCCGCCGTCTCGCGGCGTCACGTCCATGCCGGCGAACCATTGCGACGTCGCGCGGTAGATGATCGGCGTCTTGTGGCGCCAGCAGTGCATGTAGCTGTGCGTGTACTTCTCGCTGCGCAGCAGCGAGCCGGCCGCGTTCAGCGCGTCGACGATCTTCGGGTTCGCATCCCAGATCGACAGGCCGCCGAACAGCGGCAGCGATTCGATATAGCGGCCGTCGCCCATCACCGGGTTGATGAAGTCGGAATCGGTCATCCCGTGTGCCTTGCACGACATGAAGTCCTCGATACCGTACGCGGGCGACGAGTGCACGACGCCGGTACCGGTGTCGGTCGTCACGTAGTCGCCGAGGTAGACGGGCGCGGTGCGCTTGTAGCCGGGATGGGCCGATGCGAGCGGGTGATGGAAGCGCAGGTTCGCGAGCTTCACGCCGGGCGTGGTCGCGATGATGCGGCCCGTCAGCTTGAAGTCGCTCATGCAGGCTTCGACGCGCTCTTCCGCGATGATCAGCAGCCCGCGCTCGGTGTCGACCAGCGCGTAGACGATTTCCGGATGGAGGTTCAGCGCCTGGTTAGCGGGAATCGTCCACGGCGTGGTGGTCCAGATCACGATGCCGCCGTCGGCGCGCGGCAGCGCCGGCAGGCCGAACGCCTGCGCGGTCTTTTCCGGTTCCGCGAACGCGAACATCACGTCGATCGTCGGATCGGTGCGGTCCTTGTACTCGACTTCCGCTTCCGCGAGCGCCGAGCCGCAGTCGAAGCACCAGTTCACCGGCTTCAGCCCGCGGTACACGTAGCCCTTCTCGATGATCTTGCCGAGCGCGCGGATTTCTTCCGCCTCGTTCACGAAGTTCATCGTCTTGTACGGATTCGCCCAGTCGCCGAGCACGCCGAGGCGCTTGAAGCCGACCTTCTGCTTCTCGATCTGCTCGGTCGCGTACGCGCGCGCCTTGCTCATCACTTCGGCCGCCGGCAGCGACTTGCCGAACTGCTTCTCGATCTGGATCTCGATCGGCATCCCGTGGCAATCCCAGCCCGGCACGTACGGCGCGTCGAAGCCGGCCATGTTGCGCGACTTGACGACGATGTCCTTCAGGATCTTGTTGACCGCGTGGCCGAGGTGGATGTCGCCGTTCGCATACGGCGGGCCGTCGTGCAGGATGAACTTCGGCCGGCCCTGGCTGGCCGCGCGGATCTTGTCGTAGATGCCGCGCTCTTCCCACTCCTTGACCCACTGCGGCTCGCGCTTGGGCAGGTCGCCACGCATCGGGAACGGCGTGTCGAGCAGGTTGACCGGATACTTGGCCTGCGGTTTCGAATCGGCTTTCTTGTTGCTCATGATGGGATCGCTATCTCAATCGGGGGACGCTCGGGCGTCGTGAATCGGGGATGCGCGCGAGAGGGCGGCGCGAGGGGGGCGGCGCCCGCGCGCCGCCGTCCGGATCAGCTAATTCGGTCGGTAGCCGACGTCGCGAAGCCCGTCGCGCGGCTGCCCGGCGCACGGTCGCGTTCGATGAAGTACGCGCGCGCATTCGCGACGTCGAGCGCGATCGCGCGCGACAGCGCCTCGAGATCGTCGAACTTCGCCTCGTCGCGCAGCTTCTTCAGGAATTCGACACGGATCAGCTTGCCGTACGCATCGCCGTGCCAGTCGAGCAGGTGAACTTCGAGCAGCACGCGGCCCGAATCGTCGACGGTCGGGCGCAGCCCGAGGCTCGCGACGCCCGGCAGCGGCTCGGGGCCGAGGCCGTGCACCTGCACGACGAAGATGCCCGCGAGCGCCGGCCGCTTGTGCGCGATCGGCAGGTTCAGCGTCGGGAAGCCGAGATCGCGGCCGAGCTTCAGCCCGTGCGCGACGTGGCCGCTGATCGCGTAGCCGTGGCCGAGCGCCTGAGCGGCCGCGTCGAGATCGCCCGCGGCGAGCGCCGCGCGCACGCCGGAGCTGGAAATGCGCGTGCCGTCGCTGCCGGCCACCGTGCCCATCTGCTCGACCTCGAAGCCGTGCTGCTCGCCGGCCGCCTTCAGCGTGTCGAAGGTGCCCGCGCGCTTCGCGCCGTAGCAGAAATCGTCGCCGACCATCATCCAGCGCGTATGCAGCCCGTTCACCAGCGTGCGCTCGACGAACGCCTGCGGCGACTGGCTCGCGAAGGTGTGGTTGAAGTGCTCGACGACGACGCGGTCGACACCGTGATCGCGCAGCGCTTCGAGCTTGTCGCGCAGCATCGCGATGCGCGGCGGCGCGCCGGCCGGATTGAAGAATTCGCGCGGGTGCGGCTCGAACGTCATCACGCACACGGGCAGGCCGCGCGCGTCCGCTGCCGCGCGCACGCGCGCGAGCAGGGCCTGGTGGCCGCGATGGACACCGTCGAAGTTGCCGATCGTCAGCGCGCACGGGGCGCGGCTCTCGGCGTTGGGCAGGCCGCGGAAGACTTTCACGATAGCGGATGCAGCGTCGGGGGAATGGGCGGTGGGATGCCGCAAAGCAGAAGATTATAAACGTTCGGGCGGGCCGGCGGCCGAGAAGGCGGGAAACGCGGGGGCGAATGGTAAAATTCGCGGATGAAAAAACTCGTGATCCTGATTTCCGGTCGCGGCAGCAACATGGAGGCCATCGTCCGCGCGTGCGCGCAGGAACGCTGGCCGGCCGAGATTGCCGCCGTGATCGCCAACCGGCCCGATGCGGCCGGACTGGCTTTTGCCGCGTCGCACGGGGTGGCGACGGCGGTGGTCGACCACCGGTCGTTCGACGGCCGCGACAGCTTCGACGCGGCGCTCGCCGCCGAGATCGACCGCTTCTCGCCCGATCTCGTCGTCCTCGCCGGCTTCATGCGCATCCTCACGCCCGCATTCGTCAGACGATACGAGGGCCGGCTGCTGAACATCCATCCGTCGCTGCTGCCGAGCTTCAAGGGCATCCACACGCACCAGCAGGCGCTCGACGCCGGGGTCGCGCTGCATGGCGCGAGCGTGCATTTCGTGATTCCCGAGCTCGACAGCGGGGCGATCGTCGCGCAGGGCGCGGTGCCCGTGTGCGCCGGCGACGACGCGGCCGCGCTCGCGCAGCGCGTGCTGGCGGTCGAGCACGTGCTGTATCCGCGTGCGGTGCGCTGGTTCGTCGACGGGCGGTTGCGCCTCGAGAACGGCCGCGCAGTGGTGGCGCCCGAAGAGGCGCGCTGGATTTTCGCGGACCAACCGCAAACCGAAACGAGTGAGGGCGTATGAAGCTGCACGGATTCCTGATCGGCCAGACCGAGACTTTGCTGGCCGAGGTGCTGAAGTTCGCCGGCCCCGCCGACGCGACGACGAGCCGGTTCTTCCGCGCGCACCCGAAGCTCGGGCATGCGGAGCGCGGCGTGATCGCCGAGGCCGTGTTCGCGGTGCTGCGCCGGAAGATGGAGTTTTCGCACCTGGCCGAGAGCGGCACCGGCACGCCTGCGCGACGCCTCACGCTGCTCGGCCTGATGCAGACGGTCGGCCGCAATGCGCTGAAGCCGTTCCTGTCCGACACCGAGTCCGCGTGGCTCGAGCACGTGTCGAAGATCGATCCGGCGAGCCTGCCGGTGCGCATTCGCACCAACCTGCCCGACTGGATTCACCAGGCGCTGTCGGAGCGTTTCGATGCCGAGGAGCTCGCGCAGCTCGCCGCCGCGCTGAACTACCCGGCGCCGCTCGACCTGCGTGCCAACGCGCAGAAGGCAAGCCGCGACCAGGTGATCGAAGCGCTGCGCGTGAGCGGCATCGATGCGGGCGCGACGCCGTTCGCGCCGTTCGGCGTGCGCGTGGTCGGCAAGCCGGCGCTGACGCGCCTCAAGTTGTTCGAGGAGGGCGCGATCGAGGTCCAGGACGAAGGCAGCCAGCTGCTGTGCTCGCTGGTCGCGCCGCGCCGCGGCGAGATGGTCGTCGATTTCTGCGCGGGCGCGGGCGGCAAGACGCTCGCCCTCGGCGCGATGATGCGCTCGACCGGGCGCCTCTATGCGTTCGACGTGTCGGAGAAGCGTCTCGCGAAGCTGAAGCCGCGCCTCGCACGCAGCGGGCTGTCGAACGTGAACCCGGTGCTGATCGACAGCGAGCACGACGCGAAGATCAAGCGCCTCGCCGGCAAGATCGACCGCGTGCTGGTCGACGCGCCGTGCAGCGGCCTCGGCACGCTGCGTCGCAATCCGGACCTCAAATGGCGCCAGACGCGCACCGCGATCGACGAGCTGACGCCGAAGCAGGCGTCGATCCTCGCGAGCGCCGCGCGGCTCGTGAAGAAGGGCGGCCGGCTCGTCTACGCGACCTGCAGCGTGCTGGATGCCGAGAACGAGCGCATCGTCGAACAGTTCCTGGCCGACCATCCGGACTTCGTGCTGGTGCCGGCGCAGAAGGTGCTGGCCGACCAGCGCATCGAGCTCGAGACGGGCGACTATCTGTCGCTGTGGCCGCACCGTCACGCGACCGACGGCTTCTTCGCCGCGGTGCTCGAGCGCCGCGCGGCGCAGTAACGACCGCCCGGACGGACGATGGAGAACCTGCAGAGCCGCCTGCTGTCGCACCGGCTGGCCTCGGTGATTCGCGATTTCCACCAGCCGGTGATGATCTGGCAGGCGGCGATCCTCGTCGGTGCGCTGTGTTTCGCGTGGGTCGCCGCGCGCTTCGTGCACGGCCGGATCGATGCGCGGCGCCGGGCGGCCGGACGCGCGCCGGGCGCGGGCGCGCAAAGCCTCAAGCGCGCGTTGTTTCCGCTGTTCGGCAGCGTGTTCGTCGGCGGTGCGCAGCTCGCGTTCGACCCGTTCATGTCGACGTCGCTGCTGTCGCTCGCGCTCGTGCCGCTGTTCGGCATCGGGCTGATCTACGTGCTGTTCTTCTTCGCGCGGCGCGTGTTCGCGCGTGACGGCCACACGCACGCATGGCTGTCGATCGTCGAGAAGATCGTGTCGACCGTCGTGTGGGCCGCGATGGTGATGACCGTGCTCGGCATCCAGCGCGACGTGCTCGGCTGGCTCGACAGCGTGCAGTTCCGCGTCGCGACCGCGCACCTCACGCTGCTGTCGGTGATTTCCGGCGCGCTGTGGGTGTGCGTGACGCTGATGGTCGCGATGTGGCTCGGCTCGGTGCTCGAGGATCGCCTGTCGCGCGCGAGCACGCTCGACGCGAACCTGAAGGTCGTGCTGTCGCGGGTCGGCCGCGCGCTGCTCGTGTTCGCGGCGATCCTGATCGGGCTGTCGCTCGTCGGCATCGACGTGACGGTGCTCGGCGTGTTCGGCGGCGCGGTCGGCGTCGGCCTCGGGTTCGGGCTGCAGAAGATCGCCAGCAACTACGTGTCGGGCTTCATCATCCTGCTCGACCGCTCGCTGCGGCTCGGCGATGCGATCAGCGTCGGCGGGCTGCAGGGCGTGGTCACCCAGATCCGCACGCGCTACACGGTCGTGCGCGGCCTCGACGGCAACGAGACGCTGATCCCGAACGAGAAGCTGATCACCGACGTCGTGCAGAACCAGTCGTCGTACCTGACGCGCGGCTATGCGAAGGTGGCGGTGCAGGTGGCGTACACGAGCGACGTCGAGCAGGCGCTCGCGTTGCTCGCCGACGCGGCGAAGGACGTGCCGCGCGTGCTGGCCGAGCCGGCGCCCACCCCGTACCTCGTGAGTTTCGGCGCGGACGGGATCGACCTGGAGCTCGGCTTCTGGATCGAGGATTCGGCGAAGGGCACGTCGGGCGTGCGTTCGAGCGTGAACCGCAACATCTGGCGGCTCTTCAGCGAGCACGGGATTTCGATTCCGTTTCCGCAGCGCGAAGTGCGCGTGGTCGGGTTGCCGGACGGCTTCGCCGCGGCCGGCGTGGCGGCCGGGCACGATTCGGCCGCCGCCAACGGTGCGCTGGACGGGCGCGCGCCGGCCGCGTAGCGGGTGCGGGCGGTCAATCGTACCGATTCCGCGGTCGGAACCGGATCGCGGGCCTTTCCCAGTCCGGCCGTGGACCGCGCGGATTGCGTCAGGGCAAGAAAATATTCATTTTTTACAAAGACTTGGAACGGTTGAAGTAAAATTCTGGTCTACACGCGGTATGCTTTCATTCTTCTGACGCCGGTGCGGCGTCGCTCTCATCACAGGTAACTGCCTTGTTGAATTCCCTGCTCGATTTTCTTTCCCACGGGCTCCTGCATTTTTCGTGGTGGCAGGTCGCGCTGTTCGCGCTCGCCGTCACGCACGTCACGATCATCGGTGTGACGGTCTACCTGCATCGCTGCCAGGCGCACCGCGCGCTGGAGCTGCATCCGATCGCGAGCCACTTCTTCCGTCTCTGGCTGTGGATGACCACCGGCATGCTGACCGGCCAGTGGGCCGCGATTCACCGCAAGCACCATGCGAAGTGCGAGACCGAGGAAGATCCGCACAGCCCGCAGACGCGCGGCATCTGGAAGGTGTTCCTCGAGGGCGCCGAGCTGTATCGCGCGGAAGCGAAGAACGAAGAGACGATGCGCAAGTTCAGCCACGGCACGCCGAACGACTGGATCGAACGCAACCTCTACTCGAAGTACCCGATCCTCGGCGTGAGCCTGATGATGGTGATCGACGTCGCGCTGTTCGGCGTGCTCGGCCTGACCGTCTGGGCCGTGCAGATGGTGTGGATCCCGTTCTGGGCGGCCGGTGTCGTCAACGGCTTCGGTCACTTCTGGGGCTATCGCAACTTCAACTCGGCCGACGCGAGCACGAACCTGTTCCCGTGGGGCATCGTGATCGGCGGCGAAGAGCTGCACAACAACCACCACACGTTCGCGACGTCGGCGAAGCTGTCGAACAAGTGGTACGAGTTCGACATCGGCTGGATGTACATCCGCATCATGTCGGCCTTCGGTCTCGCGAAGGTGAAGAAGGTCGCGCCGACGCCGCGCCTGAACAAGCCGAAGACGGTGCTCGACCAGGAAACGCTGCAGGCCGTGCTGTCGAACCGCTACGAAGTGATGGCGAGCTACGGCAAGGCCGTGAAGCGTGCGTACCGCCAGGAGCTCGCGCACCTGAAGGAACTCGGTTCGAGCGAGAAGTACCAGTTGATGCGCGGTGCCCGCAAGTGGTTCCACAAGGACGCCGACGGTCTCGACGAGCCGCAGAAGAAGCTGCTGCCGGAAATCTTCGCGAACAGCCAGAAGCTGCATACGTACTTCCAGCTGCGCCAGGATCTGGCCGCGATCTGGGACCGTTCGACTGCGTCGCGCGAACAGCTTCTCGCGCAATTGCAGGATTGGTGCCATCGCGCAGAACAAAGCGGCATCAAGGCGCTGCAGGAATTCGCGACGCGTCTGCGTCGCTACGCCTGATTCGAAATCGATTAGAATCTCAGGACGTCACAAACCCCGCGTTGGCGGGGTTTTTTCATTTGGGCCGCCGGTTTGTGAAGCGCGTCGGCGGGCCGGGATTTGTCTGACGCTTGGGGCCGTGGCGGGTGGTGTCCCGGGGCGAATGAAAGGGATGGGATCGGTGCAGGCGCGAACGCGCCAACGCCGATCGACCGCGTAGCATGGGATCAGGGTAAGCGCTCAAGCGCCAACGCTGATCGACAGGAGATATGGAGATGCAATCGACGATCAAACCCGTCGAGTACGACCGGCCCGTCGCAGCCGGGACCGTGTGCGGCGTGGGGCAGGCATGGGCCAAGGTGCCCGATGCGCCGTCCGCCGAGGAGCGCGCTGCGCTGAAAGCACGCATCAAGGCGTTGCTCGCCCGTGAAAAGGCCGTGCTGGTCGCCCACTACTACGTGGACGCCGAACTGCAGGAACTGGCCGACGAAACGGGCGGCTGCGTGGCGGATTCGCTCGAAATGGCGCGCTTCGGCCGCGATCACGACGCGCAGACGCTGGTCGTCGCCGGCGTGCGCTTCATGGGCGAAACCGCGAAGATCCTGAGCCCGAGCAAACGGATCCTGATGCCCGATCTCGACGCGACCTGCTCGCTCGACCTCGGCTGCCCGGTCGACGAATTCTCGGCGTTCTGCGATGCGCATCCCGACCGTACCGTCGTCGTCTACGCGAACACCAGCGCGGCCGTGAAGGCGCGCGCGGACTGGATGGTCACGTCGTCGATCGGCCTCGAGATCGTGGCCGACCTGCACGCGCGCGGCGAAAAGATCATCTGGGCGCCGGACCGCCATCTCGGCAGCTACATCCAGAAAAAAACCGGCGCGGACATGCTGCTGTGGCAGGGCTCGTGCCTCGTCCACGACGAGTTCAAGGGCATCGAGCTCGACCTGCTGCGCGCCGAATATCCGGACGCGAAGGTGCTCGTCCATCCCGAGTCGCCGGAAAACGTCGTGGCGCAGGCCGATGTCGTCGGCTCGACCACGCAACTGATCGACGCGGCCGTCAAGTTCGACGCGACCCGCTTCATCGTCGCGACCGATCTCGGCATCCTGCACAAGATGCAGCTTGCCGCGCCCGGCAAGACCTTCATCGCCGCGCCGACGGCCGGCAACAGCGCGACCTGCAAGAGCTGCGCGCATTGCCCGTGGATGGCGATGAACGGCCTCGCGAACCTCGCCGACGTGCTCGAACGCGGTCACAACGAGATCTTCGTCGATCCCGCGATCGGCGAGCGCGCGCGTTTGCCGATCGACCGGATGCTCGAATTCGCGGCTGCGCACAAGAAGCGCGTGCAGGCGAGCGGCGACCTGCAGCGCGACCAGCAATTGTTCGCGAACGTGGGGGCCGCATGAGCAACGCCGTATCCCCGCTGTTCGAAGCCGTCCGCGCGCAGTACGGCGCGGCATTCGACGAAGCGATCGCGCGCAACGTGGCCGATGCGATCGCCGAAGACGTCGGTGCCGGCGACCAGACCGGGCGGCTCGTGCCGGCCGGCGAGCACCGCCGCGCGCGGATCATCGTGCGCGAGGAAGCCGTGCTGTGCGGCGTACCGTGGTTCGAGGCCGTGATCGCACGGATCGATCCGTCGATCGTCGTCCACTGGCGCTATCGCGAAGGCGACCGGATGACGGCCGACTCGACCGTCTGCGAACTCGAGGGGCCGGCACGCGCGCTGCTGACGGCCGAGCGCAACGGGCTGAACTTCCTGCAGTTGCTGTCGGGCGTCGCGACGGCGACGCGCCGTTACGTCGATCGCGTCGAAGGCACGCGCGCGAAGATCCTCGATACGCGCAAGACGTTGCCGGGGCTGCGGCTCGCGCAGAAGTATGCGGTCCGGGTCGGCGGCGGCGAGAACCAGCGTCTCGCGCTGTACGACGGCATCCTGATCAAGGAGAACCACATCGCGGCGGCAGGCGGTGTCGGCGAGGCGCTCGATGCGGCGTTCGCGCTGAAATCGGGCGTGCCCGTGCAGGTCGAAGTCGAGACGCTCGCGCAGCTCGACACGGCGCTCGCGCACGGCGCGCAGTCGGTGCTGCTCGACAACTTCACGCTCGACATGATGCGCGAAGCGGTGCGCGTGGCGGATGGCAAGGCCGTGCTCGAAGTCTCGGGCGGCGTCAATTTCGAGACGGTCCGCACGTTCGCGGAGACGGGCGTCGATCGCATCTCGATCGGCGCGCTGACGAAGGATGTGCGGGCGACGGATTATTCGATGCGGATCGTCGACTGACCGAACATCATCCGATCAGACAAAAAGCCGTTGGCGCGCAAGCGCCAACGGCTTTTTTCTTGTGCTGCTGCGGCCGCGGAAGGGCGGCGCGCCGCTCAGCGGCGCACGCGCGGCGTGAGCACGCTCGGCAATGCTTTCGGCAGCGTATGCGGCCAGTCGCGGCTGTAGTGCAGCCCGCGGCTTTCGCGGCGCGAGTGCGCGCTTTTCACGATCAGCGTTGCCACGTCGACGAGGTTGCGCAGTTCGAGCAGATCGCGCGTCACGCGGAAGTTCGCGTAGTACTCGTGGATCTCGTCGCGCAGCAGCGACAGGCGATGTTTCGCGCGCTCGAGGCGCTTGTCGGTGCGCACGATGCCGACGTAGTTCCACATCAGGCGGCGCAGTTCGTCCCAGTTGTGGGCCACGACGACTTCCTCGTCCGCGTCCGACACGCGGCTTTCGTCCCACGCGGGCAGCGCGGCCGGCGTGTCGGCGTCGAAGCCGGCCGCCTCGATCGCCTCGGCTGCCGCGCGGCCGATCACGAGACATTCGAGCAGCGAGTTGCTCGCGAGCCGGTTCGCGCCGTGCAGCCCCGTGTACGAGGTTTCGCCGACCGCGTACAGGCCGGCGAGGTCGGTGCGTCCGGCGAGATCGGTGACGACCCCGCCGCACGTATAGTGCGCGGCCGGCACGACCGGGATCGGTTCTTTCGCGATATCGATGCCGAATTCGAGGCAGCGCGCATGGATCGTCGGGAAATGTTCGCGCAGGAACGCTTCCGGCTGATGGCTGATGTCGAGATACACGCAGTCGATCCCGCGCTTCTTGATCTCGAAGTCGATCGCGCGCGCGACGATGTCGCGCGGCGCGAGTTCGGCGCGCGGATCGTGCGACGGCATGAAGCGCGTGCCGTCAGGCAGCTTCAGCAGGCCGCCTTCGCCGCGCACGGCTTCCGAAATCAGAAACGATTTCGCGTACGGATGGAACAGGCAGGTCGGGTGGAACTGGATGAATTCCATGTTCGACACGCGGCAGCCGGCACGCCACGCCATCGCGATGCCGTCGCCGGTCGCGGTGTCGGGGTTCGTCGTGTACAGGTAGACCTTGCCGGCGCCGCCGGTGGTGAGCACCGTGTGCGGCGCCTCGATCGTGATCGTGCGGTCGTTGTCGACGTCGAGCGCATACAGGCCGTGACAGCGGCGGCCGGGCAGGCCGAGCCGATCCGACGTGATCAGGTCGATCGCGTGATGATTTTCGAAGAACGTGATGTTCGGATGCTGGCGCGCGCGCGCCGACAGCGTCGCGAGCACCGCATGGCCGGTCGCATCGGCCGCATGGATGATCCGGCGATGGCTGTGGCCGCCTTCGCGCGTCAGGTGAAAGCCGAGTTCGGCCGCGTCGTCCTTCGTGAACGGCACGCCTTGCGAGATCAGCCATTCGATGGCTTCGCGGCCGTGCTCGACGATGTAGCGCGTCGCGCCTTCGTCGCAGAGGCCGCCACCGGCGACCAGCGTGTCGTCGACGTGGTTCTCGATGCTGTCCGCCGAGTCGAGGACCGCCGCGATGCCCCCCTGCGCGTTATCGCTCGCCCCCTCCATCATCGAACGTTTCGCGATCAGCGCGACACGTCGCGTGCTGGCCAGATTGAGTGCGACCGACAGCCCTGCCAGGCCGCTGCCGACGATCGCCACGTCGAATTTCATGCTGCATCTCCATCGTTACGCTTTTGATCTTGCGTTCCGTCGACCGCGGCCGCGGAAAGGGGAGAGCATACCGCGTCGGGCTCACGCGTGCGCGCAAAACCGCGCAAAACAAAAAGCCCCGCATGTGCGGGGCTTTTCGGTCGCCGTCAGGCTGGCAGAAACCGGAGATTACTTGATCTTGGTTTCTTTGTATTCAACGCGCTTGCGGACGACGGGATCGAACTTCTTGATCGCCATCTTTTCCGGCATGTTGCGCTTGTTCTTCGTGGTCGTGTAGAAGTGACCCGTACCAGCGGTCGACTCGAGCTTGATCTTGTCGCGGGCGCCTTTTGCCATGATTGTGCTCCTTGGGCTTAGGCTTCGCCGCGTGCGCGCAGGTCAGCGAGCACGGAATCGATGCCGTTCTTGTCGATCAGGCGCAGGCCGGCGTTCGAGACGCGCAGGCGCACCCAGCGGTTTTCGCTCTCAACCCAGAACCGGCGGTTCTGCAGGTTCGGGAGGAAGCGACGCTTCGTCTTGTTGTTGGCGTGGGAAACGTTGTTGCCGCTCATCGGCGCTTTCCCAGTTACTTGGCATACGCGTGCCATGAGAGCACTCCTAATACGCTAAATTCGGGGTTCGATCGCCGGTGAAGGTTCCATCGCACCGCCACGTGATCCATGGCTGCACTCAGAACGCCGTAGCCCTTACAGACAAGGCCCTTCGATGGCTAGAACTGGTTGGAAAAAAGACAGACGACGATTCTAGCAGAAAAAGTTCAGAAAAATCAAACCCAATTTCGCTTCGTCGTTGCGGCGCCCTGGGACGGGCCGCCGCGCCACAGTCTACAGCCAACCGGCCCGCGCGAACGAGAAAGTATCGCTGACCCCGACGACGACGTGATCGAGCAGCCGCACGTCGACGAGCTCGAGCGCGTCTTTCAGCACGCGGGTCAGGCGGCGGTCTTCCGCGCTCGGCTGTACCGCGCCCGACGGATGATTGTGCGCGACGATCAGCGCCGCGGCGTTGTGCTTCATCGCGCGGCGCACGATCTCGCGCGGATAGACGGCCATGCGGGTGAGCGAGCCGCGCGCGATTTCCTCCATGTCGATCAGACGGTTGCGCGCATCCAGATAGACCGCGATGAACACTTCGTACTGGCGCGTGCCGATCTTCAGTCGCAAGCAATCCTCGACCGCGCCGGGCGAGTCGATCGGCATCCGTTCTTCCGCTTTCTCCACCAGCATGCGCCGCGCGATCTCGGTGACCGCGACGAGCCGCGCGGAGCGTGCGGGGCCGATGCCGGGGTACGCCTCGAAATCGTCGGCGCTCGCTTCGAGCAGCCCGCGCAACGTGCCGAACTGCTCGACCAGTGCGCGGGCGGTGACGAAGACGTCGTGACCGGGCTTGCCGGTGCCGAGCAGCAGCGCGATCAGCTCGTCGTCGGTCAGCGCGGCCGGCCCGCGCTCCAGCAATCGCTCGCGTGGCCCGCTCGGGCCGCCAGTCGCCCGGGCGGCGCCTGCGCCGGTTGATCGGGATCACGCGGCCGGGCGGATCGGCCGGCGTGTCGGCGGTGTCGCGGCATTCGGCCGGCGGCGCGATGAGGCAGGGTGACAGCATGGTCGGAACTCCATTGGCGGCGGGCGGCGTGCGCAACGTCGTCGCACTTTCCGCCTTGCACGCTCAGGTGACTTACAATATTGGCTTTGCGCCGGGCCATTCGGCCGTAGCGGGCGCCGACTGAACGAGTAATTCATGAGCCTCATCGATCTATCCGAAGTGAAGCCCGGTTCCCACGTCACGTTGCATTACCGGCTGGCACTGGCCGACGGCGCCGACATCGTCAACACCTTTTCGGACAAGCCGGCCACGCTGTTGCTGGGCGCGGGGCAACTGGCGCCGTCGCTGGAACAGATTCTGCTCGGGCTCCGGGTCGGCGACCATTCGACTTTTCAGCTAGCCCCCGATCAGGGGTTCGGCCCCCGCAATCCCGACATGCTCCAGCGCGTGACGCTGTCGACGCTGCGCGAGAACGGGATGGTCGGCGACGATTTCACGCCGGGCGAACTCATCGAGTTCAACGCACCGGATGGCGGTCGCTACGCGGGGGTGCTGAAGGAAGTCAGCGAGACCTCGGCGCTATTCGACTTCAATCATCCGCTCGCGGGCCAGGCGCTCACGTTCGAAGTGAAAATCATCGGAATCCTGTAATCATGAGTACCACCGATACGCTGTCCGGGCAGACCGTCGCCGCCGACGCCGAAATCCTGCTGGCCCAGCCGCGCGGTTTCTGCGCGGGTGTCGATCGCGCGATCGAGATCGTCGAGCGCGCCATCGCGATGCACGGTGCGCCGATCTACGTGCGTCACGAAATCGTCCACAACAAGTACGTGGTCGAGGATCTGAAAAAGAAGGGCGCGATCTTCGTCGAGGAACTCGAGGAAGTGCCGGCCGGCAACACCGTGATCTTCAGTGCGCACGGCGTGTCGAAGGCCGTGCGCGACGAGGCCGACGTGCGCGGGCTGCGCATTTACGACGCAACCTGCCCGCTCGTCACGAAGGTGCACGTCGAAGTGGCGAAGATGCGCCAGGACGGCGTCGACATCGTGATGATCGGCCACAAGGGCCATCCCGAAGTCGAAGGCACGATGGGCCAGGTCGAGCGCGGCATGCACCTCGTCGAAAGTGTCGAGGACGTGCAGAAGCTCGAGCTCGCCGATCCCGAGCGCATCGCGCTCGTCACGCAGACGACGCTGTCCGTTGACGACGCGGCCGAGATCATCGGCGCGCTGAAGGCAAAGTATCCGAAGATCCGCGAGCCGAAGAAGCAGGACATCTGCTACGCGACGCAGAACCGCCAGGACGCGGTGAAGTTCATGGCGCCGCAATGCGATGTCGTGATCGTGGTCGGTAGTCCGAACAGCTCGAACTCGAGCCGGCTGCGCGAAGTGGCCGAGAAGCGCGGCGTGGCCGCGTACATGGTCGATGCACCGGACCAGATCGATCCGGCGTGGGTCGCCGGCAAGCGCCGCATCGGCGTGACGGCCGGTGCGTCGGCGCCCGAGGTGCTCGCCCAGGCCGTGATCGCGCGGCTGCGCGAGCTCGGCGTGCGCAACGTCCGCGCACTCGACGGCATCGAGGAAAACGTGTCGTTTCCGCTGCCGCGCGGGTTGAACCTGCCGCCCGCCGCCTGATTGCCGCATCGCACCCGCGGAACACCGAAGCGCGCCTCCCGGCGCGCTTTTTTTTGGTGTCTCGAAATTGTAATCGCAACCATTATTCCCAATCATGGTGCAACCCGGTTGCTCCCGCCTCATCCAATCGTTTCTCAAAATTGGTTGCAATGCAGGAAAACCCCATCGAATCAGGATTATTGGCGTCCTATAAATGGAGTTACAATGCGCCCGTTTTCAAGCCGGAATGGCTTTGAAATCGGGTTTTGGCAAGGCGCGGGAGACCATTCAATGCATGTGAAGTTGGCTTACGCCGTGTCCGTCGCCGCACCGGTTGCAATGCTTGCCGGCTGCAGCAAAAAGAGCGACGACGGGGCGGGCAGGGACGCTGCGGTAATCGCGGCATCATCGGCCAGCGGCGTGCGCGTCGCCGGAGCCGGACGTGCGGCGCCATCGGCGCGCCGTATCGCGCAACTGGGCAGGGACAAGGAAAACGGGGCAGGTTTGACGATCGAGGACATCAACGCGCTTGGCCTGACGACGGGCCGGGCAGCGGGCATGCAGACTGCGTCGCGGCAAGCCGCCGGTCGACGGATGCCGGACGATCGCGGCGTTGCCGGCAGCGTGCCGAAGCCACTGTCCCCCCTTCAATTCGATTCGACGAAACAGCGCGCCGCCGCGACCGACCGTGTCGTGACGCGCAGTCTGGTTCGTACGATGGATTCCGATGCAGTCCTGACGAAAGTCGGGCGCGACTGCCGCAACGCCCTGCCGGGCGACGCGGCGCGGAATCCGATCCGTCCGGGCGCGCTGCTTGCGCGGCGCCGGACGGGCCAAGGCACGGATGCCGGGAAACCGGACGACGGCCGTCTCGGCATGCTGCCCCACGACTTCAAGGAGGCCACGAACACCGTCCTCGATGTCGTGACGATTTAGCGACGGGACTCATGACGGCACCGGAACAGTGCGGTGCCGTTTTTGTATCCGCTCCGGCGGCAGGTCCGGCCGTACAGGCCGGGCGGCGCGCGCCGGGACGATCCACCCTTACCGGTATCGACTAGTACCCGCAGTGTCGCCGAGAAGGCGCGATTCCTCGCTTACCCGCGGGGCGCAACGTCCTCCGGCAGCACGGGCCAAGGAGCTTTAAATGGATATTTTCGTCCAGCAGGTTCTCAACGGGCTGGTGCTCGGCAGTGTGTACGCCATCATCGCGTTGGGATACACGATGGTGTACGGCATTCTCGGCATCATCAACTTCGCGCACGGCGACGTGCTGATGATCGGCGCGATGGTTGCGCTGTCGGCCATCACCGTGCTGCAGAACCACTTTCCCGGACTCGGCAACGTCGCGACGCTGACGATCGGCCTGGGCATCGCCGCGGTCGTCTGTGCGTTCGTCGGCTTCACGATCGAACGCGTCGCGTACCGGCCGCTGCGCCGCGCGCCGCGTCTCGCGCCGCTGATCACCGCGATCGGCGTGTCGATCCTGCTGCAGACGGCTGCGATGATCATCTGGTCGCGCAACCCGCTGCCGTTCCCGCAATTGCTGCCGACCGACCCGATCAACGTGATCAAGGCGACCGACACGACGCCCGGCGCCGTGATCTCGGTCACGGAAATCGTGATCATCGCGGTCGCGTTCATCGTGATGGGCGGTCTGCTGCTGCTCGTGCACAAGACCAAGCTCGGCCGCGCGATGCGCGCGATCGCCGAAAGCCCGAATACGGCAAGCCTGATGGGCGTGAACCCGAACTTCGTGATCTCGGCGACGTTCATGATCGGCTCCGCGCTCGCCGCGCTGGCCGGCGTGATGATCGCGTCCGAATACGGCAACGTGCACTTCTACATGGGCTTCATCCCCGGCATGAAGGCGTTTACCGCGGCGGTGCTCGGCGGGATCGGCAACCTCGGCGGCGCGATGGTCGGCGGCGTGCTGCTCGGCCTGATCGAGCAGCTCGGGGCCGGCTACATCGGCAACCTCACGGGTGGCGTATTCGGCAGCAACTACCAGGACGTGTTCGCCTTCATCGTGCTGATCATCGTGCTGGTGTTCCGTCCGTCGGGCCTGCTGGGCGAACGTGTCGCGGACCGCGCGTAACGGAAGGGGAGCAAACAACATGACATCCATTCAACCGATCGAATCGTCGACGTCGCTGGTCGAAGAGCGCAACACCGCCAAGACCGTCGTCATCGGCCTCCTCACTGCCGTCCTCGTGATCGCCGCGCCGATCGTGATCGGCTCGGCCGGCGGCAACTACTGGGTCCGCGTGCTCGACTTCGCGATGCTGTACGTGATGCTCGCGCTGGGCCTGAACGTGGTGGTCGGCTTCGCCGGCCTGCTCGACCTGGGCTACATCGCGTTCTACGCGGTGGGCGCCTACACGGCGGCGCTGCTGAGCTCGCCGCACCTGACCTCGCAGTTCGAGTGGATCGCGGCGCTCGCGCCGAACGGCCTGCACGTGCCGTTCCTGCTGATCGTGCCGATCGCGATGGCGCTGGCGGCGACCTTCGGGATCCTGCTCGGCGCGCCGACGCTGCGCCTGCGCGGCGACTACCTGGCGATCGTCACGCTCGGCTTCGGTGAAATCGTCCGGATCTTCATGAACAACCTCGACCGTCCGGTGAACATCACCAACGGCCCGAAGGGGATCACGGGCATCGATCCGGTGCACGTCGGCGGCTTCAACCTGTCGCAGACGCATACGCTGTTCGGCTTCCAGCTGCCGTCGGTGTACATGTACTACTACCTGTTCGTGCTCTGCTCGCTGCTGGTGATCTGGGTGTGTACGCGTCTGCAGCACTCGCGTATCGGCCGCGCGTGGGCCGCGATCCGCGAAGACGAAATCGCCGCGAAGGCGATGGGCATCAACACCCGTAACGTGAAGCTGCTCGCGTTCGCGATGGGCGCGTCGTTCGGCGGCCTGTCGGGCTCGATGTTCGGCGCGTTCCAGGGCTTCGTGTCGCCCGAGTCGTTCACGTTCTGGGAATCGATCGTCGTGCTCGCCTGCGTGGTGCTCGGCGGCATGGGCCACATCCCGGGCGTGATCCTGGGCGCGGTGCTGCTCGCGATCTTCCCGGAATTCCTGCGCTCGACGATGAGCCCGCTGCAGCACGCGCTGTTCGGTCACGACATCGTCGATACCGAAGTGATCCGTCAGGCGCTGTACGGCCTCGCGATGGTGATCATCATGCTGTACCGCTCGGAAGGCCTGTGGCCCGCGCCGAAGCATGAGGACAAGATCGCGAAACTGGCGAAGCGCAACAGCAAGAAGCCGGTGCGCGCTTAACCTACGGACAAGGGGATACACACATGAGCGACAAGCAAATCCGACTGTCCGTCTCGGGCGTGAACAAGCGCTTCGGCGGGCTGCAGGCACTGTCCGACGTCGGCCTGCAGATCCGCGAAGGCGAGATCTACGGTCTGATCGGCCCGAACGGGGCCGGCAAGACGACGTTCTTCAACGTGATCACGGGCCTCTACACGCCCGACTCCGGCGACTTCAAGCTGGACGGCACGAACTACACGCCGACGGCCGTGCACCAGGTGGCCAAGGCCGGCATCGCGCGCACGTTCCAGAACATCCGCCTGTTCGGCGGGATGACGGCGCTCGAGAACGTGATGGTGGGCCGCCACGTGCGCACCAAGCACGGTCTGCTGGGCGCGGTGTTCCAGCCGCCGGCCGAACGCCAGGAAGAGCGCGAGATCAAGGAGCGCGCGATCGAGCTGCTCGAATACGTCGGCGTGCTGCAGTACGCGGACTACACGTCGCGCAACCTGTCGTACGGTCACCAGCGTCGTCTCGAAATCGCCCGCGCGCTCGCGACCGACCCGAAGCTGCTCGCGCTCGACGAGCCGGCGGCCGGGATGAACGCGACCGAGAAGGTCGAACTCACGCGCCTGCTCGACAAGATCCGCTCGGACGGCCGCACGATTCTCCTGATCGAGCACGACGTGAAGCTCGTGATGGGGTTGTGCAACCGGATGACGGTGCTCGATTACGGCAAGGTGATCGCCGAGGGTCTGCCGCAGGACGTGCAGAAGAATCCGAAGGTGATTGAGGCATATCTCGGCGCAGGGGTGCACTGATGGCAGCGGCAATGTTGAAAATCAAGGGCTTGCAGGTCAACTACGGCGGCATTCAGGCCGTCAAGGGCGTTGACATGGAAGTCCGTCAGGGCGAGCTCGTGACGCTGATCGGTGCGAACGGCGCCGGCAAGACCACGACGATGAAGGCGATCACCGGCCTGAAGCCGTACTCGGCGGGCGACATCGAGTACGACGGCAAGTCGATCAAGGGCATCCCGCCGCACGAACTGCTCAAGCGCGGCCTCGCGATGGTGCCGGAAGGCCGCGGGATCTTCGCGCGGATGTCGATCATCGAGAACATGCAGATGGGCGCGTACCTGCGCAACGACAACGAGCAGATCAAGAAGGACGTCGACCGGATGTTCGGCTTCTTCCCGCGCCTGAAGGAGCGGGCGACGCAGCTCGCGGGCACGTTGTCGGGCGGCGAGCAGCAGATGCTGGCGATGTCGCGCGCGATCCTCTCCAAGCCGAAGCTGCTGCTGCTCGACGAGCCGTCGATGGGCTTGTCGCCGATCATGGTCGAGAAGATCTTCGAAGTGGTGCGCGAGATCTCGAAGGAGGGCATCACGGTGCTGCTGGTCGAGCAGAACGCACGCCTCGCGCTGCAGGCGGCCGACCGCGGCTACGTGATGGATTCGGGCACGGTCACGATGGAAGGCGACGCGAAGCAGATGCTCGACGATCCGAAGGTGCGCGCCGCGTATCTGGGCGAGTAAGCGATCGAACGCGCGGGCCCGGTTGCGCATGGCGCATCCGGGCTGTCGAAAAGCCGTCACGGGAAATGAACTGAACCCACGAAGTTGGACGGTTACCGGCTAGGCCGGATGAGGCTGAGTCCTGTATTGCACAGGACTCAGCCCTTTCAGTTTGAGCTTGATGCGCTCGTGATTGTAGTACCGGATGTAGCGCTTCAAGCCGATGCGTAGCTGTTCAATGCTGCTGAAGTGGTTCAAGTAGAAGAACTCGGATTTCAGCGTGCCGAAGAAGCTTTCCATGGCAGCGTTGTCCAAGCAATTGCCTTTACGCGACATGCTTTGCGCCAACGAGCGTTGCTCGAGCATGAGCCGCCAGCCGGGCATTTGATAATGCCAGCCTTGATCAGAGTGCAACATGGGTCTTTCGTCGGGTTGCAGGCGACGCAAAGCCTTGCGCAACATGTCAGTAACCATCTGGAAGGCTGGCCGAGTATGCGTCTGGTACGCGATGATCTCCCCGTTGTACAGATCCAGCACTGGTGACAGATACAGCTTTTGGCCACCTACGCTGAACTCGGTGATGTCGGTAACCCACTTCTCGTTCGGACGGGCGGCATGGAACTGGCGCTGGAGCAGATGCGGGGCCGTCTTGCACGTGTTGCCCCTATACGCACGGTACTTCTTGACCCGCACGCAGGACTTCAACTGCATCTTGCGCATCAGGCGTGCAACCGTCTTGTGGTTAATCATCTGCCCCAGACGGCGCAGCGCCAGCGTGATGCGTCGATAGCCATAGCGCCCCTTGTGCTGCTCGAACAGTGCTCGAATTTTCGCTTTCACACTCGCATG
>FTHQ01000029.1_pt1 | contig 31323 bp, 24 predicted proteins | sample 1641001 | NCBI WGS metagenome assembly FTHQ01 (sample SAMEA3914872, study PRJEB12502) | metagenome | biome: forest; material: soil | place: Canada | collected 2011-07-03 | depth 0.3 m | reverse complement strand
GTCCGGGCCGGTGCCGGCCTCGGGTGTGGCGCCTGCGGCGGCTTCCGCACCTGCGCCGGCTTCGGCTACGGGCTCTGCACCTGTATCGGCTCCGGCTCCGGCTCCCGCGTCGGCTGCGGCACCGGCTTCGGCGCCCGTGCCGCCTTCGGGTCCGGCCACCGCGCCGGCACCATCGTCGACCTCCGGCTCGACGGCCGCGCCGGTTTCCGCGCCCGCGTCTGCCGCGGGTCCGGCCGCACCACCGGCCACCGCCACTTCGTCATCGACTGCGCCCGCGCCTTCGTCGGCGGCATCGGCACCCGCCTCCGCGTCCGCACCGGCACCATCGAGCACATCGCCTGCGCCGGCTGCCACCAACCCGGTCGCATCGTCCACACCGTCCGGCGCGAGCGCACCCGCCGCGAACTGACTACGCGCCCCAACCGTCGCGCCTGCCCATAGGCGGCGGAGCGCGCCGGTACGTCCCCGCCGCATCCTTCCCGGAAGCCGTTCCCGCCTATCCAGCCGTGCGCGGGCCGACACGTGGCCGCGCGAGATTGACGGGCACGCAACGTCTACGCGTCGCGGTTGACCACGCGCGCCCAAACCCGCAGCCACCAAACGCGAAATCTCGGGCGCCCCGCCGTCTCGCGACTGCATTGCTTGCCGGCGCCCCCGCCTACCGCAACGTCGCGCGCAGCGTCTGCAGATGCTCGACGGTCGCGGTCACGCCGCCGCAGACGATCACGGCGAGGTCGGACGCCGACGCAAGCACCGGCACCGGCCGCTCCAGCGCGGCCAACGCCGCGCCGCACGCGGGCTCGACGACGATCCGGTGTTCATCGACAAACCGCAGCGATGCGGCCACCGCGTCGGCATCGGACACGACGACCGGATGGATCGCGTGGCGCGTCGCCCATTCGACCGCCGCGTCACACGGCCGCTTCGCGCCCAACGACGTCGCGATGCTCGCGATGGCCGCCAATTCGACTGGACGCCCCTGCGCGACCGAGCGCGCATAGCAGTCGGCGCCTGCCGTTTCAGCCGCGACGACGGGCACGTCGTGCCAGCCGTTGCGCACCAGCCCTTCCAGCACGCCGCACAGCAGACCGCCGCCGACCGCGAGCACGATCGCGTCGGGCTTCGGGCCGACGGCCGCCATCTCGTCGATCATCGTCGCGTGCCCCTGCCACAGCACGCGGTCGTCGAACGGATGCACGAACGCGTCGTGCTCGTCGAGCGTCGACTGCGCGAACGCATTCGCCTCGGCCCAGCTTGCCCCGTGCACGACGAGTTCCGCGCCTTCGACGCGGATCAGTTCGCGCGCCCGGGCCGACGCGCTTTCCGGTACGACGACGCGCACCGGTACGCCGAGCTCGCGGCCGCAATACGCGACCGCGATGCCCGCGTTCCCGCCCGACGACGACACGAACCGCCGGGCGCCGTCTGCATGACGCGCCTCGCAGACGGCGCCGATGCCGCGCAGCTTGAACGAGCCCGACGGCTGCAACGCATCGAGCTTCAGCCGGATGGTTTTGCCGAGCCGGCGGGACGCGATGTGCGAACGGATATAGGGGGTCGGGATATGAAGCGGCATGGGACGGAACGCAGTGGGAAAGAAGGAAACGCATGCGGCGCGCGACGAAGCGCGGGAGCAACGAAGGTCATCGTACGGCAGGCCGGTCATGCTTTCCAATACCATCGAATGGTGTCTGCTATGCTTCACAGGCATATCTACCCGACCGCACCGACACCACATGCGCCAGATCGAACTGCGTCACCTGCGCTACTTCGTCGCCGTCGCCCAGGCCGGCAGCGTGATGGCCGGCGCCCGCGCGGCCGGCATCGTGCAGCCCGCGCTGTCGCGGCAGATCCGCGAGCTCGAGGATGCGATCGGCACGCCGCTGCTGATCCGTCGCGCGACCGGCGTCACGCTCACGGCGGCCGGCACGAGCTTCCTGCAGGATGCGACCGGCCTGCTCGCCATGCTGCAGGACAGCCGCGAACGCGCGTTACGCAGCGCGGCCGGCCAGCTCGGCGAACTGCGGCTCGGCGCGCTGCCGAACTGCCTGCCGTTGCCGATCGTCGCGAACGTCCTCAAGACGTTTCGCGATGCGTGCCCGGACGTGAAACTGTCGATCGCGCCGATGCTGTCGGCCGAACAGGCGAGCGCGCTGATGCGCGGTCAGCTCGACGCCGGGATCATGGCGTGGCGTCGCGAGGAAGCGCCGCACCTGACGGGTGTGCGGCTGCTGAGCGACCGCTTCGTGCTCGCGATGCCCGCGCCGCCGGGCGGCCGCTTCGTCGCGCCGCGTACGCTGGCCGATGTCGCCGACGCCCCGTTCGTGTGGTTCGATGCGCAGCGCTCCGCCGCGCACCACCGGTTCCTGATGACGCAGTGCCAGCAGGCCGGCTTCACGCCGCGCATCGCGCAGGTCGGCAGCGACATCCCGACGCTGATCGGCCTCGTCGCGGCCGGCATGGGCTGCGCGTTCGTGCCGGAAAGCGCGTCGCCGACTTGCCCGCGCACGGTCCGGCTCGTCGCGCTCGACGAGCTTGCGAGCCGCTTCGACATCGAGTTCGTGTTCGACGGCGCGGCGGCGGCGCCGTCGCCCGTCGTCGCGCGGTTTCTCGCGGCGGTCCGCGATGCGGCCGGCGAACCGGGCTGAACGCGGGCCGGACGCAGCGGCGCAGAATCGGTCGATGCGACTGGCGCCGCCAAACGCGACGTACGGAAAATCCGCTCCGCGATCTCGTCGGTTTCGATGCTTTTGCATACGGAATGACACCGCCGTGTCATCGAAAAATCTTTCAGGACGCCGACAGCCGATGCGACGACATCGCAATCTTCAAATTGACACCAAAAACGGCCGTTTAACACCGGTTCGAATCGTCATGGCCCGAAATATACTGCGCGCGCATCCAACCCTCGTGCCAAAGAGAGGACGCGTTTCCGCCCCGGCCATGGTCCCCCTGTGGTCGGGGCTTTTTTGTCGATGCGCGTTGTAGCGAAGCGTTTCCGGCCATTTCGCGACGCGGGCTGCACGCCATCCTCTATCTCGAAGCCATGCGTGCCGACCACGCAGCCGCATGTCGCCGCCCCAGCCGCCGGACGACTTCCCGAGCGTCGCGCAGGCCAATTCGCCCGGCGACGACGAAGCGCCGCGAGCCACCGCTGCCTGTCCGGAAATCGCGTCTCATGCTTGACGAATGTATTTCGGAAAATCCCCGCCGTTCACCTATCCCGCCGAAGCCTTGCGCACGCGTCACGCCACGCGCATCGCGCCGCCGCTGCATTGTTGACATGAAATCAAGATAATTTCGTCCGGATGCGGCTTTTTCCGCAAAAGTAATGCAGGCACACTTCGCGCTGTCCTCAATGGCTTCGTGCCGTTGTTCCCCGCTTACAAGGAGCCCACTGCGTGAACACCACGACTTCCTCTCCGTCCCGCCCCGGCGGCAGCGCCACGCTGCCGCTGCTGGCGCTCGCCGCCGGCGCGTTCGGCATCGGCACGACCGAGTTCTCGCCGATGGGCCTGCTGCCCGTGATCGCCGACGGCGTGCACGTATCGATTCCGCAAGCCGGCATGCTGATCAGCGCGTATGCGATCGGCGTGATGGTCGGCGCGCCGCTGATGACGCTGCTGCTCGCGCGCTGGTCGCGCCGCTCCGCGCTGATCGCGCTGATGTCGATCTTCACGATCGGCAACCTGCTGTCGGCCGTCGCACCGGACTACACGACGCTGCTGCTCGCCCGCCTCGTGACGAGCCTCAACCACGGCGCGTTCTTCGGGCTCGGCTCGGTGGTCGCGGCGAGCCTCGTGCCGCGCGAAAAGCAGGCCAGCGCGGTCGCGACGATGTTCATGGGCCTGACGATCGCGAACGTCGGCGGCGTGCCGGCCGCGACCTGGCTCGGCCAGATCATCGGCTGGCGCATGTCGTTCGCGGCGACTGCCGGCCTTGGCCTGATCGCGATCGCCGGCCTGTTCGCCGCGCTGCCGAAGGGTGAAGCCGGCAAGATGCCCGACCTGCGTGCCGAGCTGTCCGTGCTGACGCGCCCGGTCGTGCTCGGCGCGCTCGGGACGACGGTGCTCGGCGCCGGCGCGATGTTCACGCTCTATACGTACGTCGCACCGACGCTCGAACACCTGACGGGCGCGACGCCCGGCTTCGTGACCGCGATGCTGGTGCTGATCGGCGTCGGCTTCTCGATCGGCAACATCGCGGGCGGCCGTCTGGCCGACCGCTCGCTCGACGGCACGCTGATCGGCTTCCTGTTGCTGCTGATCGCGACGATGGCCGCGTTCCCGCTGCTCGCCACCACCCATGCGGGCGCCGGCGTCACGCTGCTGGTCTGGGGGATCGCGACGTTCGCGGTCGTGCCGCCGCTGCAGATGCGCGTGATGCGCGCGGCCCACGAAGCGCCGGGCCTCGCGTCGGCCGTCAACATCGGCGCGTTCAACCTCGGCAACGCGGTCGGCGCCGCCGCCGGCGGGGCGGCGATTTCGGTCGGGTTCGGCTACGCGGCGGTGCCGCTCGTCGGCGCGCTGATCGCCGCCGCCGGGCTCGCACTCGTGATGCTGCAGGTCACGCAGCGCCGCCGCTCGCCGGCCACCGCGAATTCATAAGGGCACGCAACGCCCGGACTGCCCGGGCTCGTTCCGCATGCATTTTTACGGCCGCGCAATGCGGCCGTTGTCATTTTCAGCGTGCAATCCGGTTCCGACGGTTCAGTCAGCGCCCCGCGGCAAACCCGCCGAAAAACGCGCGCGCGTTCGCGTCGAGACTCGCGAGGTGATAACCGCCCTCCTGCACGATCACCGTCGGCAACCCGAGCGCGCCGATCGCACCGCCGAGCCGCCCGAACCCGTCGGTCGTGACCGCCACCTGCGACTGCGGGTCGTCCTTGTAGATGTCGAAGCCGAGCGCGAGCACGAGCGCATCGGGCTGGAACCGGTCGAGCGCGCGCAGCGCGTCGTCGAGCCGCTCGAAGAACGCCGACTCCGGCGCGCCGTGCGGCATCGGCAGGTTGAGGTTGAAGCCGTCGCCGGCGCCCGCCCCCGTCTCTTCCTCGTAACCGGCGACGACCGGGTAGAAGTTGGTCGGGTCGCCGTGGATCGACACGTACAGCACATCGTCGCGGCCGTAGAAAATCTCCTGCACGCCCTGCCCGTGATGCATGTCGGTATCGAGGATCGCGACGCGGCGATGGCGGCCGAGCAGCGCCTGCGCGGCAATCGCCGCGTTGTTCAGGTAGCAGAAGCCGCCCGCCGCGTCGCGGCGCGCATGATGGCCGGGCGGCCGGCACAGCGCATAGGCTTCGCGGGCGCCGTCGTTGACGTCGGCCGCGGCCGCCAGCGCGCCCTGCGCGGACCAGTACGCCGCGCGCCACGTGTTCGCGCCCACCGGGCAACTGCCGTCGGCGAGATAACGCGCGGCTTTCGCGAGCACGCCGCGCAGCGGGTTCGGATCGCGCACGAACACGTTCGACATCACTTCGTCGCCCCAGTCGTCGGGCATCTGCTTCCAGTCGCGGTGCGCGTCCTCGAGAAAGCGCAGGTAGTTCATGTCGTGCACGGCCGCGATCGGCGCGGTGCCGCGGTCGGCCGGCTCGCGCACGTCGAAGTCGAGCGACCGGACGGCCGCGACGAGCCGCGCCGCGCGCTCGGGCACTTCCTGCGGTTCGCGCATCTGGCCGCGCGACAGGTAGCTGCGCGGATGGTGCAGCAGTTGTTCGGGATGGAAATAGGTTTTCATGGGGTCCTCGTCGATTCGCCGGATCAGGCGCCGTGCGCGGCAGCCGCCGCGTCGACGCGCGCCGCGATGCCGGCCCGCGCCAGCACCGCATGGAGCAGCACGTTCGTGCCGCGCGTCACGTCGTCGGGCAACGCATCCTCGGCTTCGTTGTGCGACAGGCCGTCGACGCACGGAATGAACACCATCGCGGTCGGGAAGCGGCGTGCGAGCAGGATCGCGTCGTGGCCGGCGCCGCTCACGATCCGTTCGTGCGTGTAGCCGAATGCGGCCGCCGCCTGCGCGACCAGCCCGACGCAAGCGCGGTCGAACGGCGTCGCCGGGCTGCGCCAGCAGTTTTCGACCGCCACCTGCACGCCGCGCGCGGCGGCGACGCGTGCGCAGGCGTCGCGCAGGTCGCGCTCCATCGCATCGACTTCCGCATCGTCGTGATGACGCAGGTCGACCGTGAACGTCAGGTCGCCGGCAATCGTGTTGCGCGACGCATTGCGGATGCCGACCTGGCCGATCGTCGCGAGCCCGCGCGGCGCATAAGCGGCGACGATCCGTTCGAGTTCGAGCGCGATCTGCGCGCTCGCGAAATACGCGTCCTTGCGATACGGCATCGGCGTCGTGCCCGCGTGCGCGGCCACGCCCGTCACCGTCACGTCGAGCCAGCGGATCGCCTGGCCGCCCGTGACGATGCCGATCGTCGTGCCGTTCGCCTCGAGCACGGGGCCCTGTTCGATATGCGCCTCGAAATACGCGTCGACCGCACCGCCCGTCGCACGCGTGCCGCGATAGCCGCACGCGTCGAGCGCCGCGCCGAGCGTGACGCCGTCGGCGTCCTGCTTCGCGAGCGCGTCGTCGAGCGGCAACGCGCCCGTGAACACCGCCGAACCGAGCATCGCGGGCGCGAAGCGCGCCCCTTCCTCGTTGGTCCACGACACGATCTCGAGCGGCTTGTCGGTCCCGATGCCGGCGTCGTTCAGCGTGCGCACGAGTTCGAGCGCGGCGAGCACGCCATAGACGCCGTCGAAGCGGCCGCCTTCGGGCTGCGTGTCGAGATGGCTGCCGATCAGCACCGGCGCGGCGTGCGCATCAGCGCCGTCACGCCGGGCGAACAGGTTGCCGACCGTGTCGACGCTCACCGTCATCCCCGCGTCGCGGCACCATTGCGCGAACAGGTCGCGCCCGCGCCGGTCGTCATCGGTGAGGGCGAGACGCCGCACGCCGCCGCGCGGCGTCGCGCCGACGCGCGCCATGTCGGCCAGGCTCTGCCACAGGCGGGCGCCGTCGATTTCCAGCAGATCGTTCATATGCATTCCGGATCAATTCGTTCGTTGAGGGTCAATGCGAGCCGAGCGCTTCGGCGGCAGCCGGCTGCGCGGCGCGGCGCGCATCGAGCGCGACGATGCAGAGCAGCGAAATGCCGGCGAGACACGTGTAGAACACCGCGAGCGGCCACCACTGGCCCGCGAAGCGATGCGCGAGCCACGTGCCGACGAGCGGCGTCAGGCCACCCGCGATCGCGCCGCAAATCTGATAGGCGAGCGAGATCGCCGAATAACGCACGTGCGCGGGAAACACGTCGCTGACGAAGCCCGCGATCACCGAATAGAAGCCCGCCATGCACACCACGGCGAGCGCGATGCCGGCGACCAGCGACGCGGACGTGCCGCCCTGCACGAGCATGAACATCGGATACGGCGACAGCATCGCGAGCAGCGCCGCGAGCTTGAGGAAGCGCGCGCCGCCGATACGCTCGGCGATCCAGGCCGCGAGCGGCTGCGCGAAGAACTGGATGATCGCGACCGCGAACAGGCTGTCGAGGATCAGCGAACGCGAGACGCCGACGTACTGCGTCGTGTACGCGATCATGAACGTGTTCGTGAAATAGACGCCCGCGATGCCGATCGTGTTCGCGCCGATGCAGAGCAGCACGAGCCCCGACGCGGAACGGAACACTTCCGCGACCGGCAGCTTCACCGTGCGGTTGGCTTCCTTCACCCGCGCGAATTCCGGCGACTCGTTCACGCCGAGCCGGATCAGGATGCCGACCACGAGCAGCACCGAACTCGCGAGAAACGGCAGGCGCCAGCCCCATGCGAGGAAATCGGCCTTGTCCATCGACGTGACCGCGCGGAACGCGATCAACGACAGGATCAACCCGGCCGGACTGCCGAGCTGCGCGAACGACGCGAAAAACGTGCGGCGCCCCTGCGGCGCATGCTCGCCCGCCATCAGCACCGCGCCGCCCCATTCGCCGCCGACCGCGATCCCCTGCACGACGCGCAGCGCGACGAGCAACACCGGCGCGAGGATGCCGACCTTCGAATAATCGGGCAGCAGCCCGACGCACACGGTCGCGACGCCCATCATCATCAGCGTCGTCATCAGCGCCTTCTTGCGGCCGATGCGGTCGCCGAGATGGCCGAAGATCACGCCGCCGAGCGGACGCGCGAAGAAACCGACCGCGAACGTCGCGAACGACGCCATCGTGCTGACGAAGCGGTCATGCGACGGGAAATACAGTTCGCCGAACACGAGCGCGGCGGCGGTCGCGTAGATGTAGAAGTCGTACCACTCGATCATCGTGCCGATGAACGCGGCCGTCGCGGCGCGTCCCGGCTGGCGGGCGGAAGGAAGGGACTGGGTCATGCGGGCTCCTGACGCGCGCCGCGGCGGGGCGACGCGCAATATCGTGATGACGGCCGTCTGTCGCGGCCTCGCGCCGCACGCTGCGGCGCCCCTCCTTTATCGGTGACCGCAAATCATTAGTCAAATTTCAAGTTATTATTCACCGTATAAATTCAACTAATGACTTACCCCCCGCCCGTCCGGAGACCCGATGCGCCCCGACCTCGCCCCGTTCCTGAACGACCGTCTCGACTGGAACCTGCTGCGCACTTACCTGGTGATCATGCAGGAGCGCAGCGTGAGCCGCGCGGCCGCCCGCCTGCACGTCACGCAGCCGGCCGTGAGCCAGGCGTTGCGGCGGCTCGAGGAGACGCTCGAGCGCCGGCTGATCGAGCGGCGCGGCGCGCACTTCGCGCCGACGCCGGCGGGCGAGGCCGTGTACCGGATCGCGAGCGACATCTACGGCGGCATCTCGCGCCTCGAAACCGAAATCGACGACAGCACGGCCGATCTGACCGGTTCGATCCGGCTGCTGACGGTGAGCCGCATCGAATCGCCCGTCTACGACGAGTTCCTCGCGGATTTCCATCGCGCGTATCCGCGTATCGACCTGCAGATCGAGGTGATGCGTTCGTCGGACATCCTGTCGTCGCTGCTGCAGAAGACGGCCACAGCCGGGCTCGGCCTGTGCCGCACGCCGCACGACAAGCTGGAAATGCGCTGCTTCCTGCGCCAGCGCTATGCGATCTACTGCGGCCGCCATCACCGGTTGTTCGGGCAGACACAGTTACGGATGGACGACCTGCTCGCGGAGAATTTCGTGTCGTTCACGAGCGACCAGATCGGCGACAGCCTGTCGCCACTCACCGTGTTCCGCGACCAGAAGGGTTTCACGGGGCGCATCGTCGCGTCGTCGCCGAGCCTGGAGGAAGTGCGGCGGCTGATCTTCGCGGGCTACGGGATCGGCTGCCTGCCCGAGCACATCGTGCGCGACGACATCGCGCAGCAACGGCTGTGGCGGCTGCCGCCCGACGACGGGCTCGTCGACGTCGACGTGTTCCTGCTGTGGCATCGCGACCGCAAGATGAATGCGGCCGAGCACGCGTTTCTCGACGCGATGGAGCGCTGCATGCAGCGCTACTCGCTCGCGGAGCGGCTCGGCAAATGACGGCGCGGGCGCGCCCGGTGCACGCGCCGGGCACACGCGGCCCGGCGCGTTGCGTGCGTCAGAAGCGATGCACGATGCCGAGTTGCACGCCGCGCGCATTCGCGCCCGGGTACGCGAGCGGCAGGCCGGGGTTCGCCGCACCGGCGAGCGTGTAGCCGGCCTGGTTGCGGTTGCGCAGGTACGACAGCGCGCCGTAGAAGCTCGTGCGCTTCGACAGGTCGTATTCGTACATCAGCCCGAGCTGGTCCGCATGATTGCCTTGCGACGACTGGTCGTGCAGGTACGCATAACCGAGCGCGATGATGTTGGCAGGATTGAACTGATACTTGACCGACACTCCGTATACGCGCGAATCGATCCCGAGGTCGGCCCACTTCACCGCGGAAAAACCGCCATACACGGTGGCCTTGCCGATCGCGTACGACGCGCCGGCCATGATCGTGCGATCGGTCGTGGTGGCCGCGGCGTTCTTCAACCACTGCCCCGCGACGAATGCGCCGAACGGGCCGTGTTCGTAGGTCAGGTCGAACTGCCGGCTGGAGCCGGCCGAGCGCACGCCGCCCGCGTCGCCGAACCCGACGTACAGCCCGCCCTGGAAACCGGCGATCTCCGGGCTCTGGTACGACAGCGTATTGCTCGTGCGGAAGGCGAACACGGTCAGGTTGTCCATGCCGGACGCCTGCGTGACGCCGCCGAACGCATCCTGCCCGCCCTGGTCGTTGAACAGCGGCGAGTTCTGCCGGCCCGCGCGCACCTTGCCCCACTGCCCCGCGATGCCGACCCACGCCTGCCGGTTGAACATCGTGCCGGCACTCGCGAGCGAGCCGTCGTTCGGGTTGAAGCCGTTTTCCAGCGCGAACTCGATCTTCTGCCCGCCGCCGATATCCTCGCCGCCCTTCAAGCCGAACCGGCTGCCCCACTGCCCGCCCGAGTCGATCGCCGCCGTATAGCCGTTGCCCGTATTCACGACCTGCGCGAATTCGTCGATCACGCCATACAGCGTGACGCCATCCTGCGCGAGCGCAGCACCCGAAGCCGCGAGGCAGGCGACCGCCACCGTGAAGCGAAGACCGGCGTGCGCCGGCCGCGCGCGGCAACCGCTGCCGTGCGCTTCATTTCTCTTAGTCATACTATTCAATAGGTCGAGATTGAAGCGATGCCGGACGCGGCGTGATGCCGCTCCGGTATCGCGGGATACGGAATCGTGTTGACGGAGCCGGCGCAGGCCGCGCCCGGCTCGGCGCTCAGGCCGGCGGCTTGCCGGCCCGATGCGCGAGACGTGTGGTCAGTGGTGAACTTCGCCGCGTTCGAGCGGCAGGATCAGGCGTTCCGGAATGCTGCGTCGCGACGCGCGGGCACCGACGTAATACAGCACGGCCGGCACGGCGAGGCCGAGAATCCACGAGATGTCGGTGCCGCCGAGCGCGTCGACGAGCGGCCCGGTGTAGATGTGCGTCGACATGAACGGCAGTTGCACCAGGATGCCGACCACGTAGATCGTGATGGCCATCACGTTCCAGCGGCCATAGCGGCCGTCCGGATCGGACAGCGCCGGCACGTCGTAGCGCGAACGCGTGAAGCAGTAGTAATCGACCAGGTTGATCGCGCTCCACGGCGTGAAGAACGCGAGCAGGAACAGGATGAACGCGGTGAATTCCTTCAGGAATGAATGACGGCCCGCTAGCGCGATCAGCGTCGACACGCAGATCATCCCGAAGATGTACACGAGGCGGCTCTTCGACGATACCGCGCCCTTGCCGCGAAAGCCGCTGACGATCGTCGCCATCGACATGAAGCTGCCGTACGCGTTGAGCGCCGTCACCGTCACCTTGCCGAACGCGATGCTGAAATACAGGAGCGCGGCCACGGCGCCCGTCGAACCCAGGCCGACGATGTACGACACCTCATGGTGCGCGAACTGGCTGCCGGCCAATGCGGCCGCGAACACGCCGAACACCATCGCCGCCTGCGCGCCGATCACCGAGCCGAGGCCGACCGCGACAAACGTCGCGACCGACGACGTCGAGCGCGGCAGGTAGCGCGAATAGTCGGCCACGTACGGGCCGAACGCGATCTGCCACGACGCGGACAGCGACATCGCGAGCAGGAAGCTCGCCAGCGAGAAATGCCGGTTCGCGAGCAGCGCGCCGATGTCGTGGTTCGCGAACAACTGCGCGAACATGTAGACGAACGCGACGATGCCGATCACGCTCGCGATCCGGCCGACGAAGTGGATCGCGCGATAGCCGAACACGGTCAGCACGACGATCACGGCAGCGAACAGCAGGATGCCGGCCGCGTCGTCGACGTGCAGCAGTTGCGCGACGGCCTGCCCGGCCAGCACCGAGCCGCTGGCGGAAAAGCCGATGTACATCAGGCACACCAGCACGATCGGGATCATCGCGCCGTACACGCCGAACTGCACGCGGCTCGAGATCATCTGCGGCAACCCGAGCTGCGGCCCCTGCGCGCCGTGCAGCGCCATCACCGCGCCGCCGACGAACTGGCCGAGCAGCAGCGCGACCAGCGACCAGAACACGTCGCCGCCGAGCACGACCGCGAGCGCGCCCGTGACGATGGCGGTGATCTGCATGTTGGCCGACAGCCACAGCGTGAACTGGCTCAGCAGGCCGCCGTGGCGCTCGGCGTCGGGAATGAAGTCGATCGAGCGTACCTCGATCAGTCCGCCGGCTTTTCCACTGGAATTCGTTGACACGGGTCAATCTCCAAAATACTCAGGACCACATATGGTTTGAACGGGACAGGAAGCTGCGAGCCGCTCTTTCGGCTCTGCGGGTGCGGGGCGCCGTGGATCGCCGGCATGCGCCACGCACGCACGGTCTGCACGCTGGCGCGCAACCGGCACGACGCGTGCCGACATTGCCAGCGGATGATCTTGTATATACAACTTGCGAGATATCGGTGATTACCCGGTATCGATCGACTTTCGAAATTGTCCGAGCAATCGCGGTACACCCGCGCAGTATTGCCGCAAGCCGGATGTCGGAAAAATGAAAGCCCGATCGGCGAAAGTCGCCGATCGGGCGTAGACGTCATGCGTCGGCGGAGGGAGCCCGGCCGGTATGCGCGGCCTCGATGTCGACACGCAGCGTCACGACGTCGCGTCGTCGGCGCGTATGCTGCAATGCCGCGCGTGCCTGGTCTGGCCACGCGGTTGTCCGGACCGGCAGACGCCGAGATCCGAACCACACATGCGATCAACCGCGCTGCCCGACCTGAAACGTGAGAATCTCGTCCCCCGCGTCGTCCAGTTCCCCGGTCGGTATCCAGCCGAGATGGCGATAAAACCCGTACGAACGCGATGCCGGATCGGTCGAGCAGCCGAGAAACAGCGACGTGAAGCCGTTCGCCGCGAAATCGTCGATCACGCGCCGCAGCAGCCGCTTGCCGATCCCCGCTCCTTCATACTCGGGCAGCATCGCGAGCACGACGATCTCGCCGGAACCGGTGTCGCCGAAGCAGTAGCCGACCATGCGTCCGCGCACGCGGCAGACATGGCCCGAGAACAGGCCGTCGCGGATACCGTCGTCCCAGCTTTCGACGGTGATGCCGAGCGCGCGCAACTGCGCTTCGGTGAACGCATTCTCGCGTGTGCGCGCCCGCAGCGCGATGCATTCGGCCGCGTCGCCGGGAACGGCCTTGCGCCAGGTGAGGTCATCCATCGATCGACGCTTCCTTTTTCTGCCGCCGGCGCGACGCATACAGGCAGATCAGTTCCAGCGCGATCGTCGCACCGGCCAGCGACGTGATTTCCGCATGATCGTACGGCGGCGACACTTCGACCACGTCCATGCCGACCAGGTTGATGCCGTCGAGGTGGCGCAGGATCTCGAACGCCTGATGGCTCGACAGGCCGCCCGAGACCGGCGTCCCGGTGCCCGGCGCGAACGCCGGATCGAGACAGTCGATATCGAACGTCAGGTACACCGGGTGATCGCCGACGCGCTCGCGAATGCGCGCGGCGACCGCGGCGGGCGTCGACCCATGCACGTGGCGCGCATCCTGGATGTCGAAGCCCATCGGATCGTCGTTGGTCGTGCGAATGCCGATCTGGGCGGATCGTTCGGGCACGACCCACCCTTCCCGCGCCGCGTGATAGAACATCGTCCCGTGATCGATGCGCTTCACGTCGCGGTCGGGCCACGTGTCGGTATGTGCGTCGAAATGCACGAGCGACAGCGGCCCGTGCACCTTCGCATGCGCCTTGAGCAGCGGATACGTGATGAAGTGATCGCCGCCGAGCGTCAGCATCGCGCAGCCGCGCGCGAGGATCGCATCGGCATGCCGCTCGATCGCGCCCGGCACCGCTTCGGGCTGCCCGAGATCGAACGCGCAATCGCCGTAGTCGACCGCGGCCAGCACGTCGAACGGATCGAACGACCACGGCCACGGGCGCTCCCACGCGATGCCCGTCGACGCGATCCGCAACCCGCGCGGGCCGAACCGCGTGCCGGGCCGGTGCGAGGCGGCCGAATCGAACGGCACGCCGGTGATCGCGAGGTCGACGCCGTCGAGATCACGGCTGAAACGCCGGCGCATGAAGCTCGTCGCGCCCGCGAAACTGGGTTCGGCCTGGGTGCCGTAGAGGCTGTCGCGCGTGAACGCGAAATCGTTCTGGCTCATCGTCGGATTCCTGTCTGAAGAGGACACGGTCGCACGGCCGGCGACCTCGTGCCCGATTCTGCCGCCGCGGTACGCAACGAAAAATATGAACTAACATAAGCCAACTTCACAAACTGCGATGTATCGCCATGCTGACCCGACTCAGAGACATGGATATGCAGTTGCTGCGGCTCTTTCTGACGATCGTCGAAAGCGGCGGCTTCAGCGCCGCGCAGGGCACGCTCGGCATGGCGCCGTCGACGATCAGCACGCACATGGCCAAGCTCGAGACGCGGCTCGGATTCCGGCTGTGCGATCGCGGCAAAAGCGGCTTCCGGTTGACGCCGAAGGGGGAACGCGTGCTGCAGTCGACGCGCCGCCTCCTGCACGCGATGGACGTGTTCACGCGCGACACGCAGCACGTATCGGGCACGTTGCTTGGCGAATTGCGCATCGGCCTGTCCGAGCGGCTCTCGCCGGACGTCGTCGAGTCGATCGCGGCGGCCGTCGGCCGCTTTCGCGAGCGCGCGCCGGACGTGCTGATCGAAATGATCGCGGTGCCGCCCGACGAGTTGGAGCGCCGGCTGCTGAAAGGCGAACTGCAACTCGCGATCGGCTATTTCTCCGGCCATCAGGCCGGCCTGCACTACGCGCCGCTGTTCGTCGAGCACCAGTCGCTGCATTGCGGCGCCCGCCATCCGCTGTTCGCGAAGAAAACCGTGTCGGTCAACGACATCGCACGCGCGAGCAACGTCGCGCGGCTCTACAAGACGAATACGTCGGGGGCGGCGCTGCGCAATGCGCAGCCGACCGCGTTTTCGGAAAACGTCGATGCCGACGTGATCTTCATCCTGTCGGGCGCGCATGTCGGCTTCCTGCCCGACCACGTCGCGGCGCCGTGGGTCGCTGCCGGGAAGATGCGTCGGCTGCTGGCGAGCAAGCTGAGCCACACGGTCGAGTTCCAGCTCGCGACGCCGCGGAATTCCGACGGGAGCGAAGCGCTGGAGGCGTTCACGGCGGCGCTCGCCGAGCAGTTCGGCGCGCTCGACGCGAACGCGGACGAATAGCCTGGCGGGCGCGCCGCCCGCGCGGCGTCAGACGAGCTGGTCGGACGCGACGACCTGCACACCCGGCCGTGCGTCGATCGCCGCGTCGAGCATCGCACGCGCAATCCGCGACGCGGGATTCACGCGCCATTTCGCCGGCAGCACCGGCCCGACGGCGCTCAGCGCGAACACGAACAGCCGCTCGCCGAACCGGAACTCGTCGCGGCTGCCGCCGATCAGGCCCGGTCGCACGTACGTGAGCGAATCGAAGCCGACACCGGCGAGCGCCTGTTCGACCTCGCCCTTCACACGGTTGTAGAAGATGCGCGACGCAGCGTCCGCGCCGAGGGCGGAATTCAGCACGTAGGTCGGCGTGCCGTGCCGGTGCGCGCGCCGCGCGACCGCGAGCGGATAGTCGTGATCGACGCGCCGAAAGGCCGCCCGCGAGCCGGCCGCCCGCATCGTGGTGCCGAGCGTGCAGATCACGGCGTCCGCGCGCCACCAGTCGGCCGCATCGGGCAACTGGTCGAAATCGACTTCCAGCGCACGCATCTTCGGATGCGGCGACAACGGCCGGCGCGCGAGGACGATCACCTGATCGACCCGCGCATCGGCCAGCGCGACGTCGAGGACGTGGCGCCCGACGAGCCCGGTCGCGCCGACGAGCAGCAGTTTCATGTCCGGTTCTTCCGTATGGAGCCTGCGTTGGCGGGCCCGAGGCGGCCCGGTTTCCGGCTATCGACATGATCGCCGGCCAACGCGGCGCCGACAACCCTCCGCTCGTCTCGAAAAATTACGGCCTTGTCAGGTGGGTTCCGGGCGATTCGATGCACGGCCCGGCCGCGCCATGCCGTCGCGCCCGTTCCGCACGAGCATGCGGAACGTCGGCATTGCATCATTCCGGATCGAATGAAACGACATGACGTACCTCCGCCGCCGCAAGCGCCGCCGATGCGCGCATCCCGCACCGGCGGCGCCCTGTCGGGCTCGCACGTCAGACATGCAGCGCGTGTCCGAGCGCGCGCAACGCCGCTTCCTGAAGCGCTTCGCCGAGCGTCGGATGCGCATGGATCGTGCCGCCGATGTCTTCCAGCCGCGCGCCCATCTCCAGCGACTGCGAGAACGCCGCGGCCAGCTCCGACACGCCGCGCCCGACCGCCTGCCAGCCGACGATCAGGTGATTGTCGCGCCGCGCGACGACGCGCACGAATCCGTCGGTCGCCTGCAACGTCATCGCGCGACCGTTCGCCGCGAACGGGAACGATGCGCTCAGACAATCGACGCCGGCCGCATGTGCATCGTCCGGCGACCAGCCGGCCGTCACGATCTCGGGATCGGTGAAGCACACGGCCGGAATCGCCGCGGGCATGAACTGGCGGCGCCGGCCGGCGATCAGCTCGGCCACCATCTCGCCCTGCGCCATCGCGCGATGCGCGAGCATCGGCTCGCCCGCGACGTCGCCGATCGCCCAGACGTTGCGCATCGAGGTCCGGCATGTGTCGTCGATCCGCAGCGCGCGGCCGTTGCGATCGAGCATCAGCGTCTCGAGCCCGAAGCCGTCGACGCGCGGCCGGCGGCCGACGGCAACCAGCACGCGATCGGCCGGCAGCGTCTGCTCGGCGCCGTCGGCCGCCTGCACGCGCACCGCGCCATGCTTGTCGAGCCCGAGCACCTTGTGGCCGAGCCACAGCCGCACGCCGAGCCGCGCCAGCGAATCGGCAACCGGCCGCACGAGTTCGGCATCGTACGCAGGCAACACGCGCTCGGCCGCTTCGACGACGCTGACGTCGACGCCGAGCTTGCGATAGACGATCCCGAGTTCGAGCCCGATATACCCGGCCCCGACGACGACCAGCCGCTTCGGCAGCGTCGCGGGCGACAGCGCGTCGGTGGACGACACGACGTGCCCGCCGAACGGCATCGACGGCAATTCGACCGGTTCGGAACCGGTCGCGAGCAACAGGTGTTCGCAACCGATCCGCACCGCGTGGCCGGCGCTGACGACTTCGACGGTCTTGCCGTCGATCACGCGCGCTTCGCCGTGCAGCACGCGCACGCCGCTCTTCTTGAGCAGTGCGCCGACGCCGCGCGTCAGCCGGTCGACGATGCCGTCCTTCCACGCGACGCTTTTCGCGATGTCGATCTCGGGCGCGCGCACGCGGATCCCGAGCGCGCCTTCGCCGGCATGGCCGCACGCCTGTTCGAATGCGTCGGCCACATGGATCAACGCCTTCGAAGGAATGCAGCCGATGTTCAGGCAGGTGCCGCCGAGCCGGTCGCGTTCGACGAGCACGGTCGGAATGCCGAGCTGGCCGGCGCGGATCGCGGCGACGTAGCCGCCCGGGCCGCCGCCGATGACGAGCAGTGTGGTGTGTTCGTTCTTCATCGGCTCACTCCACGAACAGCAGTGCCGGGCGTTCGAGCGCCGCGCGCACGGCCTGGATGAATTCGGCCGCATCCGCGCCGTCGACGACGCGATGATCGAACGACGACGACAGGTTCATCATCTTGCGCGCGACGATCGCGCCGTCGCGAATCATCGGCCGCTCGACGATCCGGTTGACGCCGACGATGCCCACCTCCGGATGATTGATCACCGGCGTCGACACGATGCCGCCGAGCGCGCCGAGGCTCGAGATCGTGATCGTCGACCCGCTCAGCTCGTCGCGCTGCGCCCGGTTCGCGCGCACCGCGTCGGCAAGCCGCGCGATTTCCGCCGAGATCGACCACACGTCACGCGCCTCCGCATGACGCAGCACGGGCACCGTGAGGCCGCCGTCCGTCTGCGTCGCGACGCCCATGTGCACCGCGCCGTAGCGCGTGACGATGCCCGCTTCGTCGTCGAACCGCGCGTTGATCTGCGGGAAGTCGCGCAGCGCGATCACCATCGCGCGGATCAGCAGCGGCAGCGGCGTGAGCTTGCCGCGCGTGTCGCCGTGGCGGCGGTTCAGCTCCGTGCGCAACGATTCGAGCTCGGTGACGTCGATTTCCTCGACGTAGCTGAAGTGCGGGATGCGGCGCTTCGCTTCCTGCATCTTGCGCGCGATCGCGCGCCGCAAGCCGATCACCGGCACTTCGGTTTCGTCGTGGCGTTCGTCGTAGCCGCGCGGTTGTGCCCCGTGCGCCGAGCCGCCGCCGGTGCGCGCATATGCATCGAGATCCGCATGCAGGATCCGCCCGGCTTCACCGGTGCCGCGCACGTAGCGCAGCTCGATGCCCATGTCCCACGCACGCTGACGCACGGCCGGCGACGCGAGCGGCCGTTCGCCCGGTGCCAGCGCCGCGCGCGGCTGCGCGACCGGTTCCTCGCGGCGCGGTTTCGCCGGTGCACGAGGCGCCGCCGGCTGCGCAGACGACTCGACCGATGCGTCGGTTACCGGTTTCGACGGTGCCGCCACCGCGACCGGTGCGGTTTCTACCTTTGTTTCCCGCACCGGTGCCCCGGCCTTCAGGTTGCCGTCGCCTTCGACTTCCAGCCGAATCAGCTCGCTGCCGACCGCCATCATCTCGCCGATCCGGCCGCCCAGCTCGATCACCTTGCCCGTCACCGGCGACGGAATCTCGACCGCCGCCTTGTCGGTCATCACGTCGGCGAGCGGCTGGTCTTCCTTGATCGTCTGCCCGACTTCCACATGCCAGGCCACCAGCTCGACCTCGGCGATCCCTTCGCCGATATCCGGCATCTTGATGACATGAATCCCCATCTCACGCCTCCATCACGCGTCGCAACGCTTCACCGACCCGGGTCGGCCCCGGAAAATACGCCCATTCCTGCGCATGCGGATACGGCGTGTCCCAGCCCGTCGTGCGCTCGACCGGCGCCTCGAGGTGGTAGAAGCAGTGTTCCTGGACCAGCGACACGAGCTCCGCGCCATAGCCGCAGGTGCGCGTCGCCTCGTGCACCACGACGCAGCGCCCGGTCTTGCGCACCGACGCGACGATCGTGTCGAGGTCGAGCGGCCACAGCGTGCGCAGATCGATCACTTCCGCGTCGATGCCGGTCTCCTCGGCGGCGGCGAGCGATACGTGCACCGTCGTGCCGTACGTGAGCACCGTCACGTCGTTGCCGGGCCGCACGACGGCGGCCGTATCGAGCGGCACCGTGTAGTAGCCTTCGGGCACCGCGCTCGCCGGATGCTTGAGCCACGACGTGACGGGCCGTTCGTGATGGCCGTCGAACGGGCCGTTGTACAGCCGTTTCGGTTCGAGGAAGATCACCGGATCGTCGTTCTCGATCGACGCGATCAGCAGCCCTTTCGCGTCGTACGGATTCGACGGCATCACGGTGCGCAGCCCGCACACCTGCGTGAACATCGCCTCCGGGCTCTGGCTGTGCGTCTGCCCGCCGTAGATCCCGCCGCCGCACGGCATCCGGATCGTCATCGGCGCGGTAAACTGGCCGGCCGAACGGTAGCGCAGCCGCGCGCCTTCCGACACGATCTGGTCGGATGCCGGATAGAAATAGTCGGCGAACTGGATTTCGCAGACGGGGCGCAAGCCGTACGCGCCCATCCCGACCGCCGCGCCGACGATCCCGCCTTCCGAGATCGGCGCATCGAACACGCGCGACTTGCCGTACTTGTTCTGCAGTCCTTCGGTACAGCGGAACACGCCGCCGAAATAGCCGACGTCCTGCCCGAACACGACCACGTCGCTGTCGCGCCCGAGCATCACGTCCATCGCGGAGCGCAGCGCCTGGATCATCGTCATCGGCTGCGTCGCCGTCCCTGTCTCGTGTTGCGCCATGATCACGCTCCCAGTTCCTGGCGCTGACGGCGCAGGTGCGCGGGCAGCTCCTTGTACACGTCGTCGAACATCGAGGCCGGCGACGGAATCCGGTCGTCGGCGAGCGTCCCGTACTTCTCCGCTTCCTTCTGCGCGGCGATCACCTCGGCCTCGAGCTCGGCCGTCAACGCGTCGTGCGCGCTGTCCGACCAGATGCCCTTCACGATCAGGTGGCGCTTGAAGCGCTCGATCGGATCGCCGAGCGGGAAATGCGACCAGTCGTCGCTCGGCCGGTACTTGGTCGGATCGTCCGACGTCGAATGCGCGCCCGCGCGGTAGGTCACCCACTCGATCAGCGTCGGGCCGAGATTGCGGCGTGCGCGTTCGGCCGCCCAGCTCGACGCCGCGTAGATCGCGAGGAAGTCGTTGCCGTCGACGCGCAGCGATGCGATCCCGCAGCCGACGCCGCGCCCGGCGAAGGTCGTGCCCTCGCCGCCCGCGATCGCCTGGAACGTCGAGATCGCCCACTGGTTGTTGACGACGTTCAGCACGACCGGCGCGCGGTACACGTGCGCGAACGTGAGCGCGGTGTGGAAATCGGCTTCGGCCGTCGCGCCGTCGCCGATCCACGCGGACGCGATCTTCGTGTCGCCCTTGATCGCCGACGCCATCGCCCAGCCGACCGCCTGGATGAACTGCGTCGCGAGGTTGCCGGAAATCGAGAAGAAGCCGGCTTCGCGGTCCGAGTACATCACCGGGAGCTGGCGGCCCTTCAGCGGATCGCCTTCGTTCGACATCAGCTGGCAGATCATCCGCTCGAGCGGCACGTCGCGCGCGATCAGGATGCTCTGCTGCCGGTAGGTCGGAAAGCACATGTCGCCGTCGCGCAGCGCCATCGCGTGCGCGGTGCCGATCGCCTCTTCGCCGAGGCTCAACATGTAGAAGGAGATTTTCTTCTGGCGCTGCGCGATCATCATGCGCGCGTCGAAAATGCGGGTCTTGAGCATCGCGCGCAGCCCGGCGATCAGTCGCGCATCGTCGAGATCGGGTGCCCACGGGCCAACGGCCTTGCCGTTGTCGTCGAGCACGCGCACGAGGCTGCGGGCGAGATCGGCGGTGTCCGCCGCGGCAACGTCGATCGGCGGGCGGCGAACGGCGCCGGCCGGCGATAGATGCAGATAGGAAAAGTCCGTCTTGCAGCCCGGGCGCCCGGTGGGCTCCGGCACATGCAGACGCAATGGCTCTGACAGGCTCATCGTGTCGTCTCCACGCTCGATTGTGTCTCACGCTGTTTGGGAACGCGCGGGCCGGTTGCCGGCCTGCGCGCGAGCTGACGCGCGGATAAGCACGTCAACCTTGGAAATTTATGCCTGGCAGCGGCGGGCGTCGATGCCCAAGCCGCTCGTTCGTGGTGAGCAGATTTGCCATGGCGGAGGGAGGCGGCGTGTGAGTGCGGCGCACGGTGGCGGCGCGGGAGAGGTCTGCTGCGGTGCGGGGTCGCCGAGCCAGCGGCGATCGGGCATCGGGGGACGGACGAACGGCGCGCCCGCTTCCTCTGAGGGTACGAAGCAAAAGACCCCGCGAAATCCTCGATCTCCGCGGGGTCTTTTCGGATTCGGGCGCTTCTGCGCCGATTGCCGGCCTACTGCGGCGCGCGATCGATCACGCGTCGGGCCGGAAGATGTCGAAGCGGCTGTCGGGCGTCACGTGCGCATAGGCCGACGGCCCACCCGCACGAAGAATGATGCCCGCGCCGAACGTGTCGAACACGCCGTCCTTCAGCAGGTCATGGCGGATATGGACCGCGACGACCTCGCCCAGCACCAGCGTAGCCGGCGTCTCGACACCGCGATGATCGCGCAGCCGGATCACGTCGGTCACCTTGCATTCGAAGTTGACGCCGCTTTCCGCGACGCGCGGCACGTCGACGAGGCGCGACGGCACGGCGGTCAAGCCGCCGAGTTCGAATTCGTTCACGTCGTACGGCACGGCGGCGCAGGTCTGGTTCATCCGCTCGGCGAGATCGCGCGTCGCGAGGTTCCACACGAACTCGCCGGTTTCCTGCACGTTGCGCAGGCTGTCCTTCGCGGCGGTGCTCGAAAAGCCGATGATCGGCGGGCGATAGTTGAACGCGTTGAAGAAGCTGTACGGCGCGAGATTCAGCGTGCCGTCGCTGCCGCGGGATGAAATCCAGCCGATCGGGCGCGGACCCACGATCGCGTTCAATGGATCGTGCGGCAGGCCGTGGCCTTGCGACGGTTCGTAATAGTGGTGGGTCGAGTCGGTCATGACGGGTGGTCTTGCGAGAGGCGAACGATGACGGAAGCGGTCGGCGGCACGCGTTTGCCGGGGGCGACGAAGGTGTCCGCTGCGACGTGCGTGCCAGTATCACATGGCGCCGTTTTCGGCGCAGTGAAGCGCAGAGACGGTGCAGCGCTTCAGGCCTCCAGTTCGCCCGGACGCGTCAGATGGTCGATCAGCCACTGCGTCGCGGGCCCGCTCGCGCGATCGGCCCGCCGGATCAACGACATGCCGTATCGAAACACATCGCGATCCGACAAGCGCACGACGGCCAGTCGGCCTTGCCGCAGATCGTCCTCGATCAAATGCATCGGCATCGAACCCCAGCCGAGCCCTTCGAGCAACAGTCGATGCTTCGCGCCGAGGTCCGCGGTCCTCCATGTGCGCGTCGCATACACGCCGAACGACTGCCCTTCGGTCAGTTTGCTTCGGTCGGTCAGCACGAGCTGCGTATATTCGCGGGCGTCGGACAGCGGCACACGCCCGCGGCGCTGCGCGAGCGGATGTGTGGGCGCGGCGACGGTGACCAGTTCGATCGCGCCCATGGACGTCGCATCGATCACGTCCGGCCAGTTTTGCACGGGCCCGCTGATGCCGAGCGCGCAGCCGCCGTCGACCACCAGCTTCATCACCCCGCCGAGCGCTTCGATGGTCAGGTTGAGCGCGACCGTGGGAAATTCGTCGGCGAACGCACGCAGCCCCTCGACGAGTCTGGCCAGCGGAAACATCACGTCCACCGCCAGCGACAGCTCGGCTTCCACCCCGCCGCGCAGCCCGGCGGTTTTCGCCAGCAACTGGCCCGTCAGCATGTCGAGCCGCCGTGCGTCGGCCAGGACGATTTCGCCGGCCGCCGTCAGCGTCGGCCGCCGTTTGCCCCGTTCGAAAAGCGGCACGCCCAGCAACGACTCCAGATTGGCGATCGCGTAGCTGACGACGGATTGCGCGCGCTCGAGCCGCCGTGCCGCGCCGGAAAAGCTGCCGGCTTCGACCACCGCGATGAACGCGCGCAGTTGCTCCAGATTGGGGCTTCGCTCCATGATCCATCAAGAAAATCGATTTTAACGATCCATTTTAGACGATTGTTTCGATCACGGCATTCTCCTAAATTCGTGCTCAGCAGCGTTCGACGCGTGCACGCCGGGCATCCCGGCTCGCGCGTCGACGACCCATGAACACGACAGGAAAATGGAATCATGACGATCGACCACGCTTCACCCGACCGGGCGGCATCGACCCGCGCCACGTTGTTCGACCCGCTCGAATTCGGCGGGATCACACTCGGCAACCGCATCGTGATGGCGCCGATGACGCGCAGCCGGGCCGGCGCCGGCGATGCACCGGGCGCGATCAACGCCACCTACTACGCCCAACGCGCGTCGGCTGGCCTGATCGTCACGGAGGGCACGCAGATCTCGCCGCTCGGCAAGGGCTATCCGTTCACGCCGGGGATCTACAGCGATGCGCAAATCGACGGCTGGAAACGCGTGACCGATGCCGTGCATCGCGCAGGCGGCCGGATTTTCGTCCAACTCGCGCACGTCGGCCGCATCGGCCATCCCGATCTGCAGCCCGACGGCGCGCTGCCCGTCGCGCCGTCGGCCATTCAGCCTGACGGGCAGGCATTCACGCCGGACGGGCCGAAGCCGCACCCCGTGCCGCGCGCACTCGACACCGATGAAATCCCCGGCATCGTCGAGCAATACGCACATGCGGCGCAGGCCGCGTTGCAGGCCGGTTTCGACGGTGTCGAGATTCACGCGGGGAACGGCTATCTGCTCGATCAGTTCCTGCGCGACGGTACCAACCGGCGCACCGACCCGTACGGCGGGGAGATCGACAACCGGATCCGGCTGCCGCTCGACGTCGTGCGGGCGGTCGGACGCGTCGTGAGTCCCGCGCGCGTGGGCGTCCGCATTTCGCCGGTCACGCCGCATTTCGGCGGCATCGCGGACAGCCAGCCGCAGGCGCTGTTCGAGCGGTTCGCCGACCGGCTGACCGGGCTCGCCACCTATCTTCACGTCGTCGAAGGCATTCCGCAGGTCGCGGCCGATCAGGCGCCGCCGTTCGACTACCGCGCATTGCGCCGTGCCTTCGGCGGGTTCTACATCGCGAACGGCGGCTACACGAAAGCACGCGCGCAACAGGCACTCGCCGACGGCCATGCCGACCTCGTGTCGTTTGGCTACCCGTTCATCGCGAACCCCGATTTCGTCACGCGCATTCGACACGATCGCCCGCTCGCGCACGCGGACATGTCCACCGCTTACGGCGGCGGTGAAGCCGGCTACACCGACTACCCGACGCTCGACGCGTAAGCAGGCCGTCACCCGGCCGGATCGACCGACCGCCCACTCATTCATTATGGATTCCCAATGATCAATTCGATCAACCGCGCACTGTACAAGACGACCGTGCGGACGCCCGTCGTCAACCTCGTGCTGTCCGTCCTCGTGCGCCTCCTCATCGCCGGCGTGTATCTCGGCGCCGGGATCAGCAAGATCTTCAACTATGCGGGTACCCAGCAGTACATGGAACACATGGGCGTATCGGGCGCGCTGCTTCCGCTCGTGATCGTCGTCGAGATCGCCGGCGGCCTGGCGTTGATCACCGGTTTCATGACGCGGCTCGCGGCGCTCGGGCTCGCGATCTTCTCGATCATCGCCGCGGTGATCTTCCACGGCGGCGGCGACCAGACGCAGCAGACGTTCTTCATGATGAACCTGTCGATGGCAGGCGGCCTGCTCGCGCTGTTCCTGCATGGCGCCGGCCGTCTCGCGCTCGACCGCGCGCAACCGGACTGATCCGTCACGTCTGCGGCAACACCCCCACTTGCGCGGCCGCATCGCGTCCGCGCTTCATTCATCCCCCCGGGGCGAACGCCCCCTTTTCAAGCGAGATGTTTCCATGAGCAGCATGCATGCCATCCAGATCGAGCGGGTCGGCGATCCTTCCGTCCTGCGTCCCGTCGTGATCGAGCGTCCGACGCCTGCCGCCGACGAGGTCCTCGTCCGCGTCACGCGCGTCGGGCTGAATTTCGCGGAAACGCTGCAACGCGCCGGCACCTATCCGGGCCCGGCGCTGACGCTGCCCGCGGTGCCCGGCTCGGAAGTCGTCGGCACCGTCGCCGCGGTGGGCGCGAACGTCCGCGACATCCGGATCGGCGCACGCGTCGCGGCGCCGCTGTTCGGCGCGATGCGCGCGACCGGCGGCTACGCCGAATACGTGACGCTCGGCGCCGCGCTGATTACCGCGATTCCCGACGAAGTCTCCGACGACGATGCGGTCGCCGTGATGCTGCAGGGGCTGGTGGCCCGCGTGCTGCTGCGCGAGACGCCGGTGGCCGCACGCACGGTCGCGATCACCGCCGCGGCCGGCGGTGTCGGGTCGATGCTGATCCAGCTGGCGAGACTCGACGGAGCGCGCTCGATCACGGGCCTCGCCGGCGCGCCGGCCAAACTGCATGCGGTGCGAACGCTGGGCGCCGATCGGGCCATCAGCTATCGCGACGCGCACTGGGCCGATCAATTGAGCGATGCCACCGGCCGGGAGGGCCCGGACGTCGTGTTCGATTCGATCGGCGGGACGGTCGCGCGCACATTGGTATCGGGCCTTGCGATATACGGCCGGTTCGTCAGCTACGGTGCCGCGAGCGGTCAACTCCTGACGGTCGACGACGCGCTGATGAATGCGTTGATCTTCGGCTGCCGATCGGTGTCCGGCTTCGCGCTGCACGCGTTCCTCAACGACGACGTCGTGCGCCGGACACTCGGCGAACTGTTCGGACTGCTCGCGACCGGCAAGCTGAAGCCGCTGATCGGCGGCAGCTACGGATTCGACGCGATTGCCGACGCGCATCACGCGCTCGAAACCGGCCAGACGACCGGCAAGCTGATCCTGCGCGTCGAATGAACGCGATGTACCGGCGCGTGACGGCACCGTCGTCGCGCGCCGACGATTTCGCCGGCCGTACGGCGATCATCCGCTTTCGCGCGGACGGCACGGAACGCGACGCGCGATTTCGCTCACGGAGCATCTGTTGAAAGACGACGATAACGAAGCAGGCATGCGCGTGTCGCGCCGACAGGTCATCGGCAATCTTGGCGCACTGGCCGCGATGTCCGCACTCGGCCCGTCCACCGCGCATGCCGTCGACGCGCCGCCCGCCGCGCAGGGCCTGACGAATCCGGTCGATCTGTACCCGAAGCCGCCGTTCCCGCATCAGGTCCAGGCGCCGCCGGGACTCGCGAGCCGGATGCAGCCGCGCCCCGACCACGGCGAGCAAAGCTATCGCGGCCGTGGCCGGCTCGTCGGCCGCAAGACGCTCGTCACCGGCGGCGACTCCGGCATCGGCCGGGCAGCGGCCATCGCGTTCGCACGCGAAGGGGCGGATGTCGCGATCGGCTACCTGCCTGTGGAGGAATCCGACGCGCGGGAAGTCGTTGCGCTGATCCGGGCAGCGGGACGCCAAGCCGTCGCGCTGCCGGGCGACATCCGCGACGAAACGTTCTGCCAGCGACTGGTCGCACGCGCGGCGGAAGCACTCGGCGGCCTCGACATTCTCGTCAACAACGCCGCCCGACAACAGGCGCTCGATTCGATCGGCGAGATGACGACCGAGCACTTCGATGCGACGGTCAAGACCAATCTTTACGGGATGTTCTGGATCACGAAGGCGGCGATCCCGCATCTTCCGCCCGGCGCGTCGATCATCAACACCACGTCGGTCCAGGCGGTCAGGGCGAGCGCCAACCTGCTCGACTATGCGACGACGAAAGCCGGCATCATCGCGTTCACGCGATCGCTCGCGAAACAGCTCGGGCCGCGCGGCATTCGCGTCAATGCGGTCGCGCCCGGCCCTTACTGGACGCCGCTGCAATCGAGCGGCGGTCAGCCACCGGAGACGGTCGTCAACTATGCGGCGGGCTCGCCGTACGGCAGGCCCGGGCAACCGGCGGAAATCGCCCCGCTGTATGTCGCGCTCGCGGCGTCGGAAACGAGCTATGCGAACGGGCAGGTCTGGGGCGCGGACGGCGGGCTGGGGATTTTCTGACACGCGACAAGCGGCGACATTCTTCACGTCCCGGCCAGCGGCGCAGCCCTGCGTCGATGGCGACGCCGGACCAATAAAAAACCCGCGAGCGCTGTATTTCTCGCGGGTTTTTCACACCTTCATCGAATCGAATCGCATCAACGCAATCGATGGTGGGGACCGGAACAGAACAAAACAACCAATCCCACAGCGCACAAGGCCCTCCTAGATACGCGCTCAATCTTATGCCCCCAAAAGTGCCCCCAACAGATACTTGCTGCGAATCCTTCAATCGGGTGGACTCTCTTGTATCGTGCAGGACAGCAGCGGACACAACGCTTCTAGTATGGCTCATGTTCGTGTCCGCTCAGTTCACAATGTTGCAATCGGCGAATGACCGCCACCGGTCACAAAGCATTGCAGTCGATCCCAAGCCACCAGATAGCGATGCTTCAGGATTACAGCCTGTTGTTCGTCATGTCCCATTCATCCAAGGCTCCTGCGGCACGATAACGAACCGGCGGCGGCAACCGAGCATAGTTCGGTTCGTCCGCCGCAGATGTATCCCTCAGCGTCGCCTGTACGGAGATTGCAAGAAACCCTTCGGGATTGTGAAAGACAAATTGACGACCTGGGTCCACTTGGGCGCCTCAATGCATGCGTATTCAGCTCGAAACGATTGGAACCAGGATAGCAAATCTCCGGCCGGACGCTTTCGTCACTGTATCGAGCACACCTGCGCAACCGCCCGGAAAATGGCTTGGCGGTAGATCACAGCGACCATGTCGTCCCACATCCCCATCGATCAGTACAAGCGTAAAACCACTTTTTCTTCGCCGGGTTGTACTGCTTAAAACCCAACCCGTGGTCACACTGAGGGCACTGCGGCGGCAGTTCCTGCGTTCCATTGAACAATACCGTTCCGTCCCGATGAGTGTGCAAGAGCTCCAAAACATACGGCGATGGGTATTGTTGCTGAGTCAACAATGCAACACGATGTTTCGCACGAGTCAGCGCAACGTAGAAGAGGCGACGTTCGTCAGCGTCGGATAGTGCCTCCTTCGGCGGCAGCACAAGTTGCAGCAGTGGATCATCCTCACGCTCGCTCGGGAAACAAAAAAAGTCATGCTCAGCTCGATACATACCGACAATCAACACGTAGTCAGCCTGCAACCCCTTCGACGTATGCATCGTCGTATAGAGACTCGGCGGCTCCTTGTCCTTCGTTTTGAGCAGCTCGATTCGATCAGCCCATTTCTCGTCCAATTCCGCAAGCTGCTGTGCAGTCAACCCGCCGGCGTGGTACTTCCCGTAACGGCCCAATATGAATACCGACGGCTTGCGGCCAGGTGGATGTTGTGAAACCCAGCTCGTCAATATCTCATTGATGAGGGCTTCGGGCTCCCGCTCGGCTTTGTACGTCCGCACGTCGATGACCGCCTCGCGCGTTCGATCGTATGCCTCAACGGTCTTTGGCATCTGACTCCCGTTGCGCAACACAAACGTTCGGCCGACGTCGGCAATCCCTTGATTGCTTCGAAAAGTCTGCGTTAAGGCACATTGTTTGTCCGCCGCCGCCCGGCGATTGAACATCGAGCCAAATTCGCGGAAAAAACGCAGATCGGACCCGGCGAATCGGTTGATGGCCTGCCAGTCATCCCCCACTGCAAAGAACAAACTGTCCTCGCGCGCATGTAGCATCTTGCGAATCATGTCACCACGCCCCGGCGCAGTATCCTGAAACTCGTCAGCCAGAATAAACCGATACGGCAACAAATCCGGCCTGTCATGCAGATAGCCCAGAGCCCGACGAATCATCTCGTCGTAGTCGATGCACTTGTCCGCCTTGAGCAATTCGTTCACCGCCATGGCAACGGGCCACACCACCTGCAAAAACAGTCTCGCGCGAGCGGGTTCGCTTTGCTCGGCAAGTCGTTCAACCAACGTTTGATGGTCCCAGCCGTTCTGACGAATCTGCGAGACCGCCCGCGCAACAAGATCAAAGTCCTCGAGTACGCCGATGTCCTTGAGCTTCGCAAGCACCTCCTCTGAGGAACGAGGACGCAACACGATCCCCGCTGCCAGCAACCGGACCCGAAGCTTGTCAAACAGCGTCCCATCCCTGAACTCAGCACTCGTTGTCCAGAAATGACGGGCGTCGAGCCCGCTCAATATCCGCTTCTTTCTATCTGCTTCCTTGGCGTATCCCTTTGGATTCTTGAAGAACTTCGGCGCCTCCCCGTTCTCATCGAGCGCGAAATGCTCGTGAACAATCAGCGACACTCCGGCTGTACCCTGCACGCCATATGTGAAATCCGGTGTCCATGTTGCTCCGGGACACAGTTTTTCTGCGCCTTCTGCATATGCGGCTTCGTATTCGAAGTCAATTCCGTTGACGAATAGCCAATTAGAAATGGCAACTTCCTCGAAGGACCTGACCGGTTTTGTACACCCCATAGTGAGAATGCCGTCAGCGAATTCCTTGTCCTTGTAGCCAAGCTTGCGCTGACGCCACATGCCGCGCAGGTATTCCAAGTATTCGACTTCCGAATGGAAACGCGACACTGGGGGATTGGGGAACCGCGCAACCGATTGCAGAAGCAACCAGTCTGCTGCGAACTTCGGCTCCTTCTTGCATCGCTCAACCGCTCTTTTTAGACGAACGGCATTCTCGGCAGACTCCGACAGGCGTAGACCGCGACCCTCGACTTGCTCGACAATCTTGCGGCCAAGCGAGTGAAATGTGCGCGACTCTATCCTTACTCCACTATCGACCAACACCCTGACCCGATTCTTGATCGCCGGATCGATCGGACATACGTCCGCGATCATTGCACGAAGTCGCGCGTTGGTCCTCACGGCAATCTCTGCGGCAGCTTTGCCGTTAAACGCCAGACACAGGATCTCCTCCGGCCGCACAATGCCCTTCACCAAGGCATAGGCAACCTTACCCACAACCGTGGATGTCTTGCCCGAACCAGCAGCAGCAATGAGCAGCGTATTTTCTTCGAACGTGATTGCCGCTCTCGCCTGTTCGTCCGTCAATGCCCGCTCTTCGCAATATGCGAAGAATCCGCGCCATCGCTCCAATTCGCGTTCCACGAATTCGTCATTGCGTTGTCTCAGCAACCGATCGCCATCGTGGTTCAGCGTACGCAAATACAGAATTGCCTGTTTCAACTCTTCGCTGATTGTGAATCGCTTTGCATGCGGGTTTCGGCTACGTGCAAACGCACCATCCAATCTCTCCTTTTCAGCTGCGATTCGATCAAGAAGAGTTGCTCGTTCACGCGCCGTGAGGTAGCGATCCGCCGAATGTTCTCGCACTACGTCCTGCCACAAGGGAACGAGCGTCTTCTCGTCTACCCCGAGATCGGCTTCCAGCCGTTTCAATGCGACTGCCTTCGCATGGGAGATCGCTGTAACAAATCGCGCAGCATCTTGATGCGACAGTCCACGTAACCGTCGGATCTCCGTCCCCTCAAAATGTAGCGACGACCAGATCCACCCTCGCTGAGCACGTAGCGACACATCAAGTACGGACGCACGGGCGTCATTCTCTGCGCGCACACGCACAATGTCCGCGTCGATTTCTGCGCTCCAACGCGTCGCCCAACCGAGCCGGCACGCCCAGGCCCGAGGCGAAAACGATTCCTTAATGCTTCTCAGTATTCTCTTTTCCGGCGTGGTATAGACCATCACATGCAGCCCGACTGAGTGACGTGGAACAGGTTCATCGTCTTCCCGTAACCTTTCTTAAAAGTCTGAAGGTTAGCGGCACCCTTCCTTCTTACACAAGCGCCTCGCAAAACTGCCAGTTCGACTCTGGTTCGATGAAACGAAAGCTCGAATCGAACCATTCAAAAAACTTTCAGTTCTATATCACCTGTCTGAGCACGGCCAGCTACGGCCCCTCCGCCGCTGCATTTCCGCATCGGCGCACTTCGCTCAGGAGATTTCGTGAATTCCACTCTCTACACCGCCGTACTGGTCGGCCTGGCATTCGTACTGGTCGCGATGTTCGGGCTCGGCTGCTATTGGCTCGCCACAAAAGATCGCCCCACTCCCCCTCGAACCCC
>FTHQ01000109.1_pt1 | contig 31327 bp, 29 predicted proteins | sample 1641001 | NCBI WGS metagenome assembly FTHQ01 (sample SAMEA3914872, study PRJEB12502) | metagenome | biome: forest; material: soil | place: Canada | collected 2011-07-03 | depth 0.3 m | reverse complement strand
ACCGCCGCCACCGCCGCCGCCCCCACCGCCGCCGCGCATCGACGGCTCGTGCGGCACGGTCAGGCCGACGGACTGCGCGAGTTCCTGCACGGCCTCCGGGAACGTGAGCCCCGCATGTTCCATCAGGAAGCCGATCGCCGTGCCGTGCGCGCCGCAACCGAAGCAGTGATAGAACTGCTTGGTCGGACTGACGGTAAACGACGGGCTCTTCTCGTTATGGAACGGGCACAACCCCATGAAGTTGGCGCCGCCCTTCTTGAGCTGCACGTACCGACCCACCACGTCGACGATATCGACGCGGTTCAGCAAATCCTGCAGGAACGAATGCGGAATCACCGTGGGATCGAGCGAAAAAAGACAATACGACGCCCGGCGCACGCATCGCTGGGCGCGCCGGGAACGGGTTTTACTTCGTGAGCGCGGCCTTGACCTGCGCGGAAACGGCCGTCATGTCGGCACGGCCGGCGAGCTTGGCCTTCAGCACGCCCATCACCTTGCCCATGTCCTGCGGGCCGGCTGCGCCGGTTTGCGCGACCGCCGCCTGGACTTCGGCCGCCACTTCGGCGTCCGACAGTTGCGCGGGCATGTAGCCGCCCAGCACGGTCAGCTCGGCCTGCTCCTTCGCGACGAGATCGTCGCGGCCGGCCGCCTGGAACTGGCTGATCGAATCCTTGCGCTGCTTGATCATCTTGTCGATCACGGCCGTGATGCCCGCGTCGTCGAGCGTGACCCGGTCATCGACTTCGCGCTGCTTGATCGCGGCCATCAGCAGGCGAATCGTTGCCAGGCGCTCGCTGTCCTTCGCGCGCATCGCGGCCTTCATGTCTTCGCTGATCTGCTCTTTCAAACTCATCTTTCACCCGGGATGGAAACGTGAATCCGACGCCCGCGAACGGGCGTCAACACAAAAACCCGCTTGGGACAGTGTCTCAAGCGGGTTGCTCGAATCCGGCATCGGCGACTCGCCGCCTGATCGGTTGCGCGATCGCACCCGATCGCACGGAGTCGCCGGTGCGCCGCTCAGCGAACCGCGCGGCGCCCAATCGTTCAGTACAGCTTCTTCGGCAGCGTCTGGCTGCGAATACGCTTGTAATGACGCTTCACCGCAGCAGCCTTCTTGCGCTTGCGTTCTGCGGTCGGCTTCTCGTAAAACTCGCGCGCGCGAAGCTCGGTCAGCAGACCGTTCTTCTCGATCGTGCGCTTGAAGCGACGCATTGCAACTTCGAACGGCTCGTTCTCTTTAACGCGAATGATCGTCATGATCCGACACGAATAAAGGTTTGCAGGGAAAGACTACCGAGTATAGCAGAGCGATTGCCCAAAGGCACGGGGCCGGGCCCCGCCAACCGGGCGCCGGCCGGGCGCGTCAGGCGCCGCGCGCGTACTCGGCCGCGGCCTGCCCGGCCGCCGTGCCGGACGCCCATGCCCACTGGAAGTTGTAGCCGCCGAGCCAGCCCGTCACGTCCACCGCCTCGCCGACGAAGAACAGCCCCGGCACGCGCGCGCTCATCATCGTCGCCGACGACAACTCGCGCGTATCGACCCCGCCCTTCGTCACTTCGGCCTTCTTGTAGCCTTCGGTGCCATTCGGCGTCAGCGTCCAGCCGGACAGCGCGTCGCCGATCTGGCGCAGCGTCTTGTCCGGCAGGTCCGCGAGTCGCGCGTCGGCCGCGACGCGATGCGTGTCGAGCCACGCATGCGCGAGGCGCGACGGCACCCAGTCGGCGAGCAGCGAACCGATCTGACGCTTCGACGTGCGTTTCGCGTCGAGCAGGTCAGCCACCGTATCGCGCTGCGGCAGCAGGTCGACGCGAATCGGATCGCCGGGCTGCCAATAGCTCGAGATCTGCAGGATGCCCGGCCCGGACAGCCCGCGATGGGTCAGCAGCAGGTCCTCGACGAATTCGCCGCCGCGCTTCTTGTCGCCGGTCGAAACGCGCACTTCGAGCGATACGCCGGACAGCGGCGCGAACGGCGCCCAGTCCTGCGGCGCGAACGTCAGCGGCACGAGCGCCGGCCGCGTATCGACAAGTTTGTGGCCGAACTGCTTCGCGAGCCGGTAGCCGAAGTCGGTCGCGCCGATCTTCGGGATCGACAGGCCGCCGGTCGCGACGATCAGCGCGCGCGCACCGATCGGCCCCGCCTGCTGCGTGTCGAGCGTGAAGCCGTCGGATGGCGCATGGCGCACCGCGTCGACGACGACGGGCCGGCGCCACGCGATGCCGCCCGCGTCGCACTCGTGCTTCAGCACGTCGATGATCGCGTCGCTGCCGTGGTCGCAAAAAAGCTGACCCTTGTGCTTTTCGTGCCAGGTCACGTGATGGCGCTTGAGCAGCCCGAGGAAGTCGCGCGGCGTATAGCGCGCGAGCGCCGAGCGTGCGAAATGCGGATTCGACGACAGGTAGTTGTCGGGCCCGGCGTACAGGTTCGTGAAATTGCAGCGGCCGCCGCCCGAGATGCGGATTTTCTCGGCAAGCCGCGGCGCGTGATCGAGCAGCACCACGCGGCGGCCGAGCTGCCCGGCGACCGCGGCGCTCATCATGCCGGCGGCACCCGCGCCGATCACGGCGATGTCATAGGTTTCCATGGCGCGGATTGTACCTGCCCGGCATCGGGCCCGGGCCGCCGCCAGCGGCCGCCTGCCCTCGCCTGCTATACTTTCCGGTTACGTTGACCTACCTGCGGCGCGTCCGAAACGGCGTGCCCCGCCCTCACCCATGCTCGTTCTCGGCATCGAAAGCTCCTGCGACGAAACCGGCCTCGCGCTCTACGACACGCAGCGAGGCCTGCTCGCGCACGCGCTCCATTCGCAGATCGCGATGCACCGCGACTACGGCGGCGTCGTGCCCGAGCTCGCGTCGCGCGACCACATCCGCCGCGCGCTGCCGTTGCTCGAGGAAGTGATGGCGCAAAGCGGCACGCGCCGCGACGACATCGACGCGATCGCGTTCACGCAGGGCCCCGGCCTCGCCGGCGCGCTGCTGGTTGGCGCGAGCATCGCGAATGCGCTCGCGCTCGCGTGGAACAAGCCGACCGTCGGCATCCATCACCTCGAAGGCCATCTGCTGTCGCCGTTGCTGGTCGACGCGCCGCCGCCGTTCCCGTTCGTCGCGCTGCTGGTGTCCGGCGGCCACACGCAGCTGATGCGCGTGACCGACGTCGGCGTGTACGAGACGCTCGGCGAAACACTCGACGACGCGGCCGGCGAAGCGTTCGACAAAACCGCGAAACTCATCGGCCTCGGCTACCCGGGCGGCCCGGAAGTATCGAAGCTCGCCGAAACGGGCACGCCGGGCGCGGTCGTGCTGCCGCGCCCGATGCTGCATTCGGGCGATCTCGACTTCAGCTTCAGCGGCCTGAAGACGGCCGTGCTCACGCAGATGAAGAAATTCGAAGCGGCGAAGTTCGACGGCGAAGCGCTCGAACGCGCGAAGGCCGACCTCGCGCGCGGCTTCGTCGATGCGGCCGTCGACGTACTCGTCGCGAAGTCGCTCGCCGCGCTGAAGAAGACGAAGCTCAAGCGCCTCGTGGTCGCGGGCGGCGTCGGCGCGAACCGCCAGTTGCGCGCGGCACTGTCGGCGGCCGCGGCCAAGCGCGGCTTCGACGTGCACTACCCCGATCTCGCGCTCTGCACCGACAATGGCGCGATGATCGCGCTCGCGGGCGCGCTGCGGCTCGGCCGCTGGCCCGAACAGGCGAATGCCGACTACGCGTTCACGGTGAAGCCGCGCTGGGATCTCGCATCGCTCGCGGGCTGACTCGCGTCACGCGCCACCACCGGCAGGAAAACAAAAAGGCCGCTCGTTCGAGCGGCCTTTTTCATTGGCGTGACAAAACGCCGCAGCGTTATGCAGCCTGCCGCTTGTCGCGCTCGATCAGCGCATACGCGCTGTGATTGTGGATCGACTCGAAGTTCTCGGCTTCGAGCACGTAGGCGACCACCCGCTCGTCCGCATCGAGACGCTGCGCGACGTCGCGCACGAGATCCTCGACGAACTTCGGGTTCTCGTATGCACGCTCGGTCACGAACTTCTCGTCCGGCCGCTTCAGCAGACCCCACAGTTCGCACGACGCCTCTTCTTCCGCGATGCGGATCAGCGCCTCGACCGGCAGATCCGCAGCCAGCTCCGCGTCGATCGTCACGTGCGAGCGCTGGTTGTGCGCGCCGTACTGCGAGATCTTCTTCGAGCACGGGCACAGGCTCGTCACCGGCACGAGCACCTTCAGGAACAGGCGCGTATCGCCGTTGCGGCTTTCGCCCGCGAGCGTCACTTCATAGTCGAGCAGGCTTTGCACGCCGGACACCGGCGCCGTCTTGTTCACGAAATACGGGAACGTGACTTCGATGCGGCCGGCCTCGGCCTCGAGCTTCTCGAGCATCGACGCGAGCATCGCGCGGAAGCGCTCGACCGTCAGCGGCGCGCGATTCTCTTCGAGCAGCGCGACGAAGCGCGACATGTGCGTGCCTTTCTGGTCGGCCGGCAGACGGACGTCGAGGTTCCAGACACCGACGGTCGGTTGCACGTCGCCGCTTTCGGTGCATACCGTCAACGGATGCCGGACCGCCTTCACGCCGACGCGCTGAATCGGGATCTGACGGGTATCCACCGTGCTCTGCACGTCGGGCATCACGAAGGCGGGATTCATCTGGTTCATCTTGTTCAATCCTTGTAAGCCGCGCGTCCGACGACGCGCACGCCGCATCATGCGGCAGCCGGAAAAGCAACATGGGCCCGCAGGCCCATGTTTTCCGCATCAATGAAGACCGGTTGCGCCAGTCGCACCGACGCCGCCCGCGGGCGGCGCCAGCTTACGCGACGCGCTTCGCCTGACCGGCGACATCGGCCGCCGGATTCAGAAAGCGTTCGCGAATCGATTTCGCGATGCCCGCGCCGTCGAGGCCGCATTGCGACAGCAGCTTCGCGGGGTCGCCGTGATCGATGAACAGGTCAGGGAGGCCCAATTGTAGTACGGGTCGGATAACCCCACTCTCCATCAGGGCTTCCACGCAGGCCGAGCCCGCGCCGCCCATCACGCAGCCTTCCTCGACCGTCACGACGTAGTCGTGCGTTTCGGCGAGCTCGCGCACGAGCGCTGCGTCGACCGGCTTCACGAAGCGCATGTTCGCGACCGTTGCGTCGAGTTCCTCGGCCGCGGCGAGCGACGGTGCGACCATCGTGCCGAACGCGAGGATCGCGACGCGCTTGCCTTCCGGCTGCGACGTGCGGCGACGCACTTCACCCTTGCCGAGCGGGATCTCGGTGAATTCCTTCACCGTCGCCACGCCCGTACCCGCGCCGCGCGGATAGCGCACCGCGGTCGGGTTCGGCTGCTGCAGCGCCGTGTGCAGCATCTGGCGGCATTCGTTCTCGTCGGATGCGGCCATGATCGTCATGTTCGGGATGCAGCGCATGAACGCGAGATCGTACGCGCCCGCATGCGTCGCGCCGTCCGCGCCGACGAGGCCCGCGCGGTCGATCGCGAACACGACCGGCAGGTTCTGCAGCGCGACGTCGTGGATCAGCTGGTCGTACGCACGCTGCAGGAACGTCGAGTAGATCGCGACGACGGGCTTCAGCCCTTCGGTCGCGAGACCGCCCGCGAACGTCACCGCATGCTGCTCGGCGATGCCGACGTCGTAGTAGCGATCCTTGAAGCGCTTCTCGAACTCGACCATGCCCGAGCCTTCGCGCATCGCGGGCGTGATGCCGACCACGCGCGTATCGCGCTCGGCTTCATCGCACAGCCACTCGCCGAACACCTGCGTGTACGTCTTCTTCGCGGGCGTCGTCGACGGCTTGATGCCTTCGGCCGGGTTGAACTTGCCGGGGCCGTGATAGAGCACGGGATCCGCTTCGGCGAGCTTGTAGCCCTGGCCTTTCTTCGTCACGACGTGCAGGAACTGCGGGCCGCGCAGTTCACGGATGTTCTGCAGCGTCGGGATCAGCGAATCGAGATCGTGACCGTCGATCGGGCCGATGTAGTTGAAGCCGAACTCCTCGAACAGCGTGGCCGGCACGACCATGCCCTTCGCGTGCTCCTCGAGCTTGCGCGCGAGTTCGAGCACCGGCGGCGCGACGCTCAGCACGCGCTCGACGCCCGCGCGCGCAGCCGCATAGAAGCGGCCCGACATCAGGCGGGCGAGATGGCGATTCAGCGCGCCGACCGGCGGCGAGATCGACATGTCGTTGTCGTTGAGGATCACGAGCAGCTTCGCATCTTCCGACACGCCCGCGTTGTTCATCGCCTCGAACGCCATGCCGGCCGTCATCGCGCCGTCGCCGATCACGGCGATCGAGAAGCGGTCGTCGCCGTTCAGCTGGCTGCCGATCGCCATGCCGAGCGCCGCCGAGATCGACGTGCTCGAGTGCGCGGTGCCGAACGTGTCGTATTCGGATTCGCTGCGACGCGGGAAGCCCGAGATGCCGTCGTACTGACGCAGCGAATGCATCTGGTCGCGGCGGCCCGTCAGGATCTTGTGCGGGTAGGTCTGGTGACCCACGTCCCAGACGATGCGATCGTTCGGCGTGTTGAACACGTAGTGCAACGCGATCGTCAGCTCGACCGTCCCGAGGTTGGACGACAAATGGCCGCCCGTCTTCGACACGCTGTCGAGCACGAACGCGCGCAGTTCATCCGCGAGCGGTTGCAGTTGGCGACGATCGAGGCGGCGCAAATCCGCCGGGTCGTCGATGGTTTTCAGCAAGTCGTACATCGTCGTTCCATTGTAGGAAATCAAACGCGCCCGCATTCTTTTGCACGCACCGTAGCGTGTGCGCGGCGGCGGGCTTTCGCGTCAGCTGACCCGGTTCACTACCAGGTCGGCAAGTTCGGCCAGACGCTGTGCGCGTGCGCCGAACGGTTTCAGCGCGTCGTGCGCTTCGGCGCGCAGCTGCGCTGCCAGCTCGCGCGACGCCTCGAGACCGAGGATCGATACATAGGTCGGCTTGTCGTTCGCCGCGTCCTTGCCGGCCGTCTTGCCAAGCGTCGCCGAATCGGTCGTGACGTCGAGAATGTCGTCGACGACCTGGAAGGCCAGACCCACGGCCCCCGCGTACACGTCCAGCGCAGCCATCGTTTCCGTCGAAGGCGTCTCGCCGGCCAGCGCACCCATCCGCACGGCCGCGCGCAGCAAGGCGCCCGTCTTCATCCGGTGCATCGTCTCGAGCTGTTCGCGCGTCAGCTTCAGGCCGACGCTCGCCAGGTCGATCGCCTGCCCGCCGGCCATGCCGATCGAGCCGCTCGCGAGCGCCAGCTCGCGCACGAGCGCCGCCTGCTGCACCGGCGACAGCGCGTCGGCGTCGGTCAGCGCGACGAACGCCTGCGATTGCAGCGCATCGCCGACCAGCAGCGCCGTCGGCTCGTCGTACTGCACGTGCACGGTCGGCTTGCCGCGACGCAGCGCGTCGTCGTCCATGCACGGCATGTCGTCGTGCACGAGCGAGTAGACGTGGATCATCTCCAGCGCCGCCGCCGCCGCGTTGCGTGCCGCCTCCGTCGCACCGGTCAGCTCGCCTGCTGCATGGCACAGCAGCGGGCGAACGCGTTTGCCGCCACCGAGGACCGCGTAGCGCATCGCCTCGTGAAGTTTCGCGGGCATCGCGGTTTCAGCCGGCAGATAGTGGCCGAGTGCGTCCTCGACACGGTCAAGCACGGACCGCATCCATTGTTCGAATGTCATAGATCGTCGTCTTCGCCGTCCGTGGCGGCCGTTCCGGACGAAAGCGGCTTCAGCGTCGCGCCGTCGAGCACGCGAACCTGCTGCTCCACTTTCTCGAGCTGCTGTTGGCAAAACGCAACGAGGGTCGCACCGCGGCGATACGCCGCCAGTGAATCCTCGAGGCTCAGCGCGCCGCCTTCCATCCGGGCAACCAGCGTCTCGAGTTCCGCGAGCGCCATCTCGTAATTGTCCGGCAACGGTTCGGTGCCATTGCCGGGCGGCGTGGCGCCTGGGGATGCGGTTTTCGCCATGGACGAGGGTGTCAAATTTCAAAACAAGTCGGACATTCTACGGCAAAAGAGAATTTTCCGACCTGCCGTCTTGGGCGCCCGCGCACAATCCCGGCCCCATCTTCGATGCACAGTGTGCGCCTTTCGACGGCCGCCCGACAAAAAATTGACACAAATCAGGCACTTAATCCTAGCCTTGCGAGGCGAACCGGGTATAATTCTCCGTTTCCCTAAATCGATTTTTCGATGGTTGGGTTGTTCACTGCTTTCACGCTAACACCGGGAGTGGGAATGTCCAATCTGAGCGATGCGCTTCAGTTGAAGTCGGCCCACAGCCAGCTTCCAGTCACTGCATATTTCGATGAGGCGCTACTCGAGCGCGAGATCGAAACCCTCTTCAAGAAAGGACCTCGTTACGTCGGGCACGAGTTGATGGTGCCCGAGGCGGGGGATTATTTTGCGCTGCCGTCCGAGAAGGAAGGCCGCGTGCTGGTCCGCAACCAGACGAACCAGATCGAACTGCTGTCGAACGTGTGCCGCCACCGGCAGGCGATCATGCTCAACGGGCGCGGCCACACGCAGAACATCGTGTGCCCGCTGCACCGCTGGACGTACGACCTCGAAGGCGAGCTGCTCGGCGCACCGCACTTCCCCGACAAGCCGTGCCTGAACCTCGGCAAGAGCCCGCTGCAGAACTGGCAGGGGCTGCTGTTCGAGGCCGAGGGCCGCAACGTCGCGCGCGATCTCGCCAACCTCGGCACGAAGCATCACTTCGACTTCTCCGAGTACCAGTTCGATCACGTCGAAGTGCACGAGTGCGATTACAACTGGAAGACGTTCATCGAGGTCTACCTCGAGGATTATCACGTCGTCCCGTTCCACCCGGGCCTCGGCAGCTTCGTGTCGTGCGACGATCTCAAATGGGAGTTCGGCGACTGGTACAGCGTGCAGACGGTCGGCGTGCACAACGCCCTCGCGAAACCGGGCAGCGCGACCTACCAGAAATGGCACGAGCAGGTGCTGAAGTTTCGCAACGGCGTGCCGCCGGAGTTCGGCGCGATCTGGATGGTCTACTACCCGGGCCTGATGATCGAGTGGTATCCGCACGTGCTGGTCGTGTCGTGGCTGATCCCGCGCGGGCCGCAGAAGACGACCAACATCGTCGAGTTCTATTACCCCGAGGAAATCGCGCTGTTCGAACGCGAATTCGTCGAGGCCGAGCGCGCCGCCTACATGGAGACGGCCGTCGAGGACGACGAGATCGCGATGCGGATGGACGCGGGCCGCCGTGCGCTGATGGCGCGTGGCGAGTCGCAGGTCGGCCCGTACCAGAGCCCGATGGAAGACGGGATGCAGCACTTCCACGAGTTCCTGCGCCGCCACCTCGGCGACCTCTGACAGCGGAGGCGGCGCGCTGCCGACGCCGGGCCGCCGGCAAACGAAAAGACGGGCTTCGGCCCGTCTTTTTTTGTTTAGACTTGGAGTGTCAGGCCATTTGCACTCCAGGGAGCCGTCATGCCACACACTCATTACACCACGCTCATCTCCGCCGCCAATCTCGCCGAGCGCCTGGCCGCGGCGCCCGGCAGCGTGGCGCTGTTCGACTGCCGCTTCGATCTCGCCGATCCCGGCGCCGGCGAAGCCGCCTACGCGGCCGGCCACCTTCCCGGCGCGCAATACCTTCATCTCGACCGCGACCTGTCGGGCCGCAAGACAGGCACCAACGGCCGCCATCCGCTGCCGACCCGCGACGCGCTCGCCACGCTGCTCGCCAGCCGCGGCCTCAAGCAGGGCCAGCAAGTCGTCGCGTACGACGCGCAAGGCGGCGCCTATGCGGCGCGCCTGTGGTGGCTGCTGCGCTGGCTCGGCCACGATTCGGTCGCGGTGCTCGACGGCGGCCTGCAGGCGTGGGAAGCGGCCGGCCAGCCGCTGACGACCGACGTGCCGCAACCGGCCGCCGGCGACTTCCGCGCCGCAACGCCGCTCGAATCGACGGTCGATGCAGCGGCCGTGCTCGCGAACGTGTCGTCAGCCGCGCGCGTGGTGATCGATGCACGCGCACCGGACCGCTATCGCGGCGAAAATGAAACGATCGATCGGGTGGGCGGCCACATTCCCGGTGCGCGCAACCGCTTCTTCAAGGACAACCTGGCCGCCGACGGCCGCTTCAAGACCGGCCATGAATTGCGCGAGGCGTTCGCCACCGTGCTGGCCGGCACCGAGCCAAACCGCGTGATCCTGCAATGCGGCTCCGGCGTCACCGCCTGCCACAACGCGCTGGCGCTGGAAGTGGCGGGCCTGCACGGCGCGTCGCTGTACCCGGGTTCGTGGAGCGAATGGAGCGCCGATCCGTCGCGACCGATCGCGACCGGCCCGACGCCGTAAGCGCGCGTACGGCGCGGCAGTCACGCAGCGGCGGCCTCGGCCGCCGCTTGCCGTTTACATCACGCCGAACTTGTGGAACCACTCGATCGCGCGTTTCCAGCCATCCTCGGCATCGGCCTTCACGTAGCTCGGCCGGTAGTCGGCGAAGAACGCATGGCCGGCATCCGGATACACGACGATCTCCGATTCGCGCGCGAGCTTCGAATCGCTCGCCTGGATCGCCTTGCGCATGTTCGCGAGCGACGCCTGCGTGATGTTCTGATCCTTCTCGCCGTACAGGCCGAGCACCGGCACTTTCAGCAACGACGCGTGATCGACCGGGTTGAACGGCGTCATCTCGTCGGTCTTGCCTTCGACGAACCCGTACCACGCCACCGCGGCCCGCACGTGCGGATTGTGTTCCGCATACAGCCACGCCTGGCGACCGCCCCAGCAGAACCCGGTCACGCCGAGGCGCGTCAGGTCGCCGCCGTTCTTGCCGGCCCACGCGACCGTCGCATCGAGATCCTCCGTCACCTGCCGGTCCGGCACCTTGCTGACGATGTTGTCGACCAGCGCCTGGATCGTCGGATATTTCGCCGCGTTGCCCTGTCGCGCAAACAGGTCCGGCGCGATCGCCAGATAGCCGAGCTTCGCGAAGCGCCGGCAGACGTCGGCGATATGCGCGTGCACGCCGAAGATCTCGTGAATCACGATGACGACCGGCAGGTTCGTCTTGTCGACCGGCTGCGCGCGATAAGCCGGCACGCTCGCATCGCCCGAGCGGATTTCGATGGTGTCGACGTCCAGGCCGGCGCTGTCGGTCGTGACCGTCTGCGCCGACACGGGCAGCACGGCCGCCGCGAAGGTGCCGCCGAGCGCAGCCTGCATGAACTTGCGGCGCGAGAACGGGACATGGGGGACCAGGCTGTCGACTTCGGGTTTCAACATGAATGCACTCCTCGATTGGGCGCCGCCGTCACGATCGCGGAGACGGCATGACGGGGCATCGCACCGGCGCGCGGCGCGGATGTTGCGGCGGTTGGCACCCCGCCGCAAACGAAAACCCGGACAAGATGCCCAATAATCCGTTGTCGCGTCAACTGTCAGATGTGTAAGACTCGATTACGACGCGGTGCGGCGGCGCGTAGCGACGATCGTCGCGCGACCGAATCCTTGCGAATCGAAAAGAAAAACGGGCGGGGAATACGCAGGACATTGCGCATTCCCCGCCCGCTCCGCACACGAGCGCGATCAGTGCAGCTTGACGCGCGGCAGCGTCGTGCGTCGCAGCCAGTGCGCAATCGTGTCGAGCATCATCCGCGGATAACCGTGCAGCGCGGCAATGTGCATCCGGTACAGCGACATGTACATGAAGCGTGCGAACAGCCCTTCGATCAGCATGTTGCCGCCGATCAACCCGCCCATCAGATTGCCGACCGCGCTGAAATGGCCGAGCGACACGAGCGAGCCCAGGTCGCGATACGTGAATTCGGGCAGCGGACGCCCTTCCAGCCGACAGCCGATCGCCTTCAGCAGGAAGCTCGCCTGCTGGTGCGCGGCCTGCGCACGCGGCGGCACGTTGCGCTCGTTACCAGGCCATGCGCATGCCGCGCAATCGCCGAGCGCGAATATGTTGTCGTCGGTGAAGGTTTGCAGCGTGCGGCGCACGTCGAGCTGGCCCAGCTTGTTGACCTGGAGCCCATCGAGATTCGCGAGCACCGACGGCGCCTTGATGCCGGCCGCCCAGACCGTCAGGTCGGCACGCACGACCTTGCCGCTCGCCGTGTGGACGGCCCCGGGCGCCACCTCCGTCACGCGCTCGGCGAGCATCAGCCGCACGCCGATCTTTCCGAGCAATTCAGCCGTCGCCGACGAGACGCGTTCCGGCAGCGCCGGGAGGATCCGCGGCCCCGATTCGATCAGCACGATGCCGACGTCGTGCCGTGGATCGAGTTTGTGCAACCCGTAGGCCGACAACACCTGCGCGGTATTGCGCAGCTCCGCGGACAGCTCGACGCCCGTCGCGCCGCCGCCGACGATCACGACCTGGATACGCGGCTCGGCCGACTCGCCCGGCGCGGTCGGCGCCGGCGCCTGGTGCTCCGCGCGCATGCATGCCGCGATCAGCCGCTTGCGGAAGCGTTCGGCCTCCCCGACCGTGTCGAGCGCGATCGCGTTTTCCGGTGCGCCCTGCACGCCGAAGAAGTGGGTCGTGCTGCCGATCGCGATCACGAGCGTGTCGTATTCCAGCTCGCGTGCCGGCAACAGTTCCGCGCCGTCGCTGTCGTTGATCGGCGACAGCGTAACGCGCTTCGCCGCGCGGTCGAGCCCGGTCAGCTCGCCCTGCTGGAACTCGAAGCCGTGCCAGCGCGCCTGCGCCGCATATTCGAGCTCCTGCGTGAACGGGTCCATGCTGCCGGCCGCGACTTCGTGCAGCAGCGGTTTCCAGATGTGCGTCGGATTGCGGTCGACGAGCGTGACGAGCGCACGCGCGGGACGATTGCCGCGCGCGCCGTAACGGTCGCCGAGCCGCGTCGCCAGTTCCAGGCCGCCGGCACCTCCGCCTACGATGATGATCCGATGCATCCGATTCCCCCTTTGCGATTCGAAACTGCTGCCGCCGGATGAAGCAAACGCCGTGCACTCGCGCCGCCCGGTGGATTAACCGGTTCGGACATCATCGATGTGCAGTTCGAAGCACTTCGATGCATCCGATCCGGAACGCGGGGCGCGCCGCCCCGCGTCAATGACATGATTGACATGCATTGTCCGGGAGCTTGCGCGTTGACCACAAGCAAACCATCTCGATATTCAGCATCCCTGCAACAATATGCCGCGGGAAACGGGAATCGCTCGGGGGTGCGTCAGTGTGCCTCTTCCCAGTTCGCGCCGGCGCCCACTTCGGCGACCAGCGGCACCTTCAGCTTCGCGACGCCGCACATCATTTCCGGCAGTTTCTCGCGCACGAGCGACAGCTCGCCTTCCGGCACCTCGAGCACCAGTTCGTCGTGCACCTGCATGATCATCCGCGATGCAAGCCGGTCACGCGTGAGCCAGTCGTCCACCGCGATCATCGACAGCTTGATCAGGTCGGCCGCCGTGCCCTGCATCGGTGCATTGATGGCCGCGCGCTCGGCCGCCTGACGGCGCGGGCCATTGCCGCCGTTGATCTCGGGCAGCCACAGGCGGCGACCGAAAACGGTTTCGACGTAGCCCTTCTCCTTCGCGGTTGCGCGCGTGTCTTCCATGTACTGCGCGACGCCCGGATAGCGGGCGAAATAGCGGTCGATATAGAGCTTCGCCGCGTCGCGCGTGATGCCGAGGTTCGATGCGAGCCCGAACGCGCTCATCCCGTAGATGAGCCCGAAGTTGATCACCTTCGCGATCCGGCGCTGGTCGGAATTGACCTCCAGCGGCGTCACGCCGAACACCTCGGCGGCCGTCGCGCGGTGAATGTCCTCGCCCTGCGAGAACGCGCGCAACAGCGACGCGTCGCCGGAGATGTGCGCCATGATCCGCAGCTCGATCTGCGAATAGTCGGCCGATACGATCCGGTGGCCCGGCGCTGCAATGAACGCCTCGCGGATGCGCCGGCCTTCGGCCGTGCGCACCGGAATGTTCTGAAGATTGGGATCGTTCGACGCCAGGCGGCCCGTGACCGCGACGGCCTGCGCATAGTTCGTATGCACGCGGCCGGTGGTGGGATTCACCATGCGCGGGAGCTTGTCGGTATAGGTCGACTTCAGCTTCGACAGCCCGCGATGCTCGAGCAGCAGCTTCGGCAGCGGGTAGTCCTCGGCCAGCTTCTGCAGCACTTCCTCGTCGGTCGACGGCGCGCCGCTCGGCGTCTTTTTCACGACCGGCAACTGCAGCTTCTCGAAGAATATCTGCCCGATCTGCTTCGGCGAGCCGAGGTTGAATTCGCCGCCCGCCAGTTCGTACGCCTGCCCCTCGAGTTCGATCAGGCGCGTCGCGATTTCGGTGCTCTGCGCGTGCAGCCGCGCATCGTCGATCAGCACGCCCGTGCGCTCCATTTTGCGCAGCACGAGCGACACCGGCATCTCGATCTCGCGGTACACGCGCTCGAGGCCCGGCTCGCGGGCGACCTGCGGATACAGCGCGTGATGGAGCTGCAGCGTGATGTCCGCATCTTCGGCTGCGTATTCGGCGGCCTGCGCGAGCGCCACTTCGTCGAAACCGATCTGCTTCGCGCCCTTGCCGGCCACGTCTTCGTACTTGATCGTCTTGACGCCCAGATGACGCAGTGCGAGGCTGTCCATGTCGTGCGTGCGGTGCGATTCGACCACGTACGATTCGAGCAGCGTGTCGTGCTCGATGCCGTTCAGTTCGATGTCGTAGTTCGCGAGCACCTGTGCGTCGTACTTCAGGTGCTGGCCGACCTTCTTGCGATCGGCCGATTCGAGCCACGGCTTCAGGCGCGTGAGCACTTCGTCGAGCGGAAGCTGCTCGGGCATGTCGGGCCCGCGGTGCGCGACCGGCAGGTAGGCCGCCTTGCCCGGCTCGACCGAGAACGACAGGCCGACGAGCCGCGCGAGCATCGGATCGAGCGCGGTCGTCTCGGTGTCGAACGCGGTCAGCGCGGCCGCGTCGATCTTCGCGAACCACGCGTCGAACTGTTCCCAGGTCTGGATCGTGTCGTATTCGCGCACGACGTCGGCCGCGATCACCGGGGCCGGCTCGCCTTCCGGCGCATCGGCGCCACCGCCTTCCGCGGGTGCGTTCTCGACTTCGCGCAGCCAGGTCTTGAAGCCGTAACGCGCGAAGATGTCGCGCAGCAGCTCGCGCGCCTCGCCGTCGGTCTTCAGCGACGCTTCGATCGATTCGAGATGCGGCGCGAGATCGCATGACGTGTCGACGGTCACGAGCTTGCGGCCGAGCGGCAGGAAATCGAGCGCACGGCGAAGGTTGTCGCCGACCACGCCCTTGATGTCGGCCGCGTGCGCGATGACGCCGTCGAGGCTTTCGTATTGCGACAGCCACTTCACGGCCGTCTTCGGCCCGCACTTCTCGACGCCCGGCACGTTGTCGACGGTGTCGCCGATCAGCGCGAGATAGTCGATGATGCGCTCAGGCGGCACGCCGAACTTCGCGATCACGCCATCGCGGTCGAGCGTCTCGTTGGTCATCGTGTTGACGAGCGTGACGCGCTCGGTCACGAGCTGCGCGAGATCCTTGTCGCCGGTCGACACGATCACGTTCATCCCGTGCCGTTCGGCTTCGCGCGCGAGCGTGCCGATCACGTCGTCGGCCTCCACGCCTTCGACCATCAGCAGCGGCCAGCCGAGCGCGCGCACGGCGCCGTGGATCGGCTCGACCTGCAATGCGAGATCGGGCGGCATCGACGGACGGTTTGCCTTATAGTCGGCATAAAGGTCGTCGCGGAACGTCTTGCCCTTTGCATCGAACACGCAAGCGCTATACTCTGCACTGACTTCCTTGCGCATACGGCGCAGCATGTTGATGATTCCGTAGAGCGCTCCGGTCGGCTCCCCGCCAGGGCCACGCAAATCAGGCATCGCATGGTAAGCCCGATACAGATAGCTCGAACCGTCAACCAATAGCAGGGTCTTACCTTCCAGATTTCGTTCTTCAGGCATTATGAACAAGAGAAAAGTGATTCCGAGTCTGCGTTCGCTCGCAGATCAAGAACGCGCGACGGCCAAGAAGGCGCGCGCATCGTGGCAGATGTTCACGATTATGGCAGAGTTTATCGAGGCGACCGAGTACCTGTCGGAGATCCGCCCGGCTGTCAGCATCTACGGTTCTGCCCGCCTCAAACCCGATACCCCGCACTACAAGCTCGCCGCGCAGATCGCGCGCAAGCTGTCGGACGCCGGCTTCGCGGTGATCTCCGGCGGCGGCCCCGGCATCATGGAAGCCGCGAACAAGGGCGCGCACGCCGGCAAGGCGCCGTCGGTCGGCCTGAACATCGAGCTGCCGCACGAGCAGGCCGGCAACCACTATCAGGACATCTCGCTGCGCTTCCGCCACTTCTTCACGCGCAAGGTCACGTTCGTGAAGAACTCGGATGCGGTGATCGTGATGCCGGGCGGTTTCGGCACGCTCGACGAACTGTCCGAAGTGCTCACGCTGATCCAGACGAAAAAATCGCGCCTCGTGCCGATCATCCTCGTCGGCAGCGAATTCTGGCAGGGGCTGCTGCAGTGGTTCCGCGATCAACTGATTCCGATGGGCCTGATCAATCCGGAAGACATGGATCTGATGCAGGTGATCGACGACCCCGACCAGGTGCTCGACGCGGTGCTCGCGTTCTACGAGGACAGCGGCGAGGAAGAAGGTTCGGACGAGGAGGATCATCCGCCGCGCCCGGAAGAAGACCGGATGTTCTATCTGTAACCGGTCGGTGACGACAGCCGGCCGAGCGCCGGCTGTCGTGCTTTTCATTCAACAGACAGTGCGCTCCGGCGGCTCGCCGGGCGTGACTTTGTAACGCGCTGTTAATACCCGTTCACCGCCGCGCGCGGTCGAATGTCAAATCTCCGCAGTCGGCGCGGCACCATGCGGCGGGATCGGCCGCACCAGCCGGCCGCCAATGTCAAACGGCGGGCCCATCGCGTGCCTGCGCGCCGCCAATTCTCCGTAATAATCACGACTCGCCTTTTCCGTCGTGCCGCAGCACACTGCATTGTGTCGGCGCGGCGTTCCCCCGGTGGAACGGTCCCCCTCGCTTCCATCGCGTCGCGCCGGCCTATTCATCACGACACCACGGAAAAGAACATGCAACGCTCGCTGATCGCCCTCGCCTTTGCCGGCCTCGGCCTTTCGCTGTCCGGCCTCGCTCACGCCGTCAACGTCGACGTCAACATCGGCACGCCCGCGCCGGTCGTCGTCGCCCCCGCGCCCGTCGTGGTCGCCCCGGCGCCGGCGATCATCGTCGGCTGGCATGGCGACCGCTACTGGGACGGCCGCCGCTACTGGGAGCGCCGCGAGTGGGAGGATCACCAGCGCTATCGCGGTCGTGGCGGCTATCACTGCCCGCCGGGACACGCGAAAAAGGGCGAGTGCTGAGCGCCCGAGCGAAGGCCCGTCAGGCCCGCACGCGGAAGCAGAAAAACGAAGGCCGCACGCGAACGAAGGTTCGCGTGCGGCCTTTGTCGTTGCGCATGCCGCTGCGCGGTGGCGTTACTGAAACGCCACTTCCGCAAAGCTCCGCAGCTTGCGGCTATGCAGCTTGTCGAGCCCGTTCGTGCGCAGGATCTCCATCGCTTTCACGCCGATCTGCAGATGCTGATCGACCTGCCCGCGATAGAACGTGTCGGCCATGCCCGGCAGTTTCAGCTCGCCGTGCAGCGGCTTGTCCGATACGCACAGCAACGTGCCGTACGGCACCCGGAAGCGGAAGCCGTTGGCTGCGATCGTCGCGCTTTCCATGTCGAGCGCGATCGCGCGGCTCTGCGACAGCCGCTGCACGGGCTCGCGATGGTCGCGCAGTTCCCAGTTGCGGTTGTCGACGCTCGCGACCGTGCCCGTGCGCATCACCCGCTTCAGTTCCGCGCCCTCCAGCCGCGTGACCTCGGCCACGCCGCGCTCGAGCGCGAGCTGCACTTCGGCCAGCGCCGGAATCGGCACCCACAGCGGCAGGTCGGCGTCGAGCACGTGATCTTCCCGCACGTAACCGTGCGCGAGCACGTAGTCGCCGAGGCGCTGCGTGTTGCGCAGCCCCGCGCAGTGACCGAGCATCACCCAAGCGTGCGGACGCAGCACCGCGATGTGATCGGTGATCGTCTTCGCGTTCGACGGGCCGACGCCGATGTTGACCATCGTGATCCCGCTGCCGTCCGCACGCTTCAGGTGATACGCGGGCATCTGCGGCAGGCGCGGCGGCGCGGTGCCCTCGGCCGGCTCGCTGCCGAGGTTCGCGTTGTACGTGACGACGTCGCCCGGCTCGACGAACGCGCTGTACTCGCTGCGGTACGCGCGCACCTCGGGATCGTCGCTTTCGGTCATCAGCGTGCGGCCGAGCTTCACGAACTCGTCGATGTAGAACTGGTAGTTCGTGTAGAGCACGTAGTTCTGGAAATGCGTGGGCGACGTCGCCGTGTAGTGACGCAGCCGGTGCAGCGAGAAGTCGACGCGGGCCGCCGTGAACAGCGCGAGCGGATGCGGCTCACCCGGCGCCGGCTCGAACGTGCCGTTGACGATGCGGTCATCGAGATACGACAGGTCGGGCGTGTCGAAGATGTCGCGCATCGCGAGCAGGCGGTCGCGATCGAGTTCGCCCTCGAGATGGATGCCTTCCGGAAACGCGAAATGGATCGGAATCGGCTGCGACGACACGCCGATCTCGATCTTGACATGGTGGTTCTTCGACAGCAGACGCAGTTGCTCGCGGTAGTAGTTCGCGAAGAGATCGGGGCGCGTGACGGTCGTCTCGAATACGCCGGGACCCGCGACGAAGCCGTACGAGCGGCGCGAATCGACGTGCGTGTTGACGTCGGTCCGGATCCGCACGAACGGGTAGCACGCGCGCACGTGCTCGGTAATCGCTTCGTGGCGGCGATAGCGCGCGAACGCATCGCGCAGGAAGCCCGTATTCGTGTCGTAAATGGCGGACAGCCGCGCGACGGCGGCGACCGGATCGTCGAAAGCCTCGACCGACGGGCTTTCGGGCGACAGCACACGGTGCCGGCGGCTCAAATCGTTTTTCATTTTCATCACCTCGTCAGATCCGACGACATTACCACGGAACCCGGTCGCCCTTATGGCCGCCCCTGCGCACGCAGGGGCCGGATGGCGCGCAGTATTTGCTAAAATCGGTAGGTTCACTGGAGACTCATCATGAAGCCGCTCATTTTCGTCGCCGCTGCCGTCGCGTTTGCCGCCGCCGGCGTCGCTCACGCCGCCGGCGGCACGCCTGACGCCGACGCGCAGGCCCGGGCCGAGGCCAACGAAGCCGCCGGCCTGCCCGATCTCCGCAAGATCAACCGGCCGGGCGCCGAAGTCACGTCGAAAGTGGACTTCGCCGACATCCGCCGCACGCCGAGCTTCCACGAAAAGAGCAAGAACGGCACCGAAGTCACCGAGTACCGCGACCGCGGCAAGCCGGTCGAGATCGACGTGAAATCGAACTTCGGCACGCGCTACCAGATGAGCTCGACGCCCGACACGTCGCCGAAGCCGCACGATGCGGGCATCCCGATCACGCGCCTGCCGTCGCTGAACCTGCGCTACTGATTCCGTGGCGTGGCGCACCGGGCGCCGCGCCGCCCCTTCACCTGTTGTCGCGATGCACGCCGCCCGCGTGCCGACACCCTGACCTGACGCATCCCGCATGGCCGTTTTCACCGCTGTTTCCGACTCCGATCTCGCGCAATGGATGCGCCACTACGAACTGGGCGACGTGCTTGCGTTCCGCGGCATTCCGTCCGGTATCGAAAACAGCAATTTCTTCCTGACGACGACGCGCGGCGAATACGTCCTCACGATCTTCGAAAAGCTGACGGCGCAGCAGCTGCCGTTCTACCTCGACCTGATGCGCCATCTGGCCGCCCACGGCGTGCCGGTCCCGGACCCGATCCCGCGTGACGACGGCGCGCTGTTCGGCGAACTGCACGGCAAGCCGGCCGCGATCGTCACGAAGCTCGACGGCGCGGCCGAACTCGCGCCGGGGGTCGAACACTGCATCGAGGTCGGACAGATGCTCGCGCGCCTGCACCTCGCGGGCCGCGACTATCCGCGCAGCCAGCCGAACCTGCGCAGCCTGCCGTGGTGGCAAGAGAACGTACCGGCCATCGTGCCGTTCATCACGGACGCGCAACGCACGCTGCTCGAAGGCGAGCTCGCCCACCAGGCCGGCTTCTTCGCGTCGGACGACTATGCGGCGCTGCCGGCCGGGCCGTGCCATTGCGACCTGTTCCGCGACAACGTGCTGTTCGCGCACGCGGCGCCCGGCACCGGTCACGACGTACGCCTCGGCGGCTTCTTCGACTTCTACTTCGCGGGCTGCGACAAGTGGCTGTTCGATGTCGCGGTGACCGTCAACGACTGGTGCGTCGACCTCGCGACCGGCGTGCTCGACGTCGCGCGCGCCGATGCGCTGCTGCGCGCGTACCAGACCGTCCGGCCGTTCACGGCCGAGGAACGTCGCCACTGGAGCGACATGCTGCGCGCCGGTGCGTACCGCTTCTGGGTGTCGCGCCTGTACGATTTCTACCTGCCGCGCGCGGCCGAGATGCTCAAGCCGCACGACCCCGGCCATTTCGAACGCATCCTGCGCGAGCGTATCGCGCATACGCCCGCGCTACCCGAGATCCAAACCGCATGCAACTGATCGAAGTGCCCGCGAAAACGGGCTATGTCTGGTTCCGTCAAGGCATCTGGCTGTTCCGCCGGAATCCGCTCGCGTTCATCACGCTGTTCTTCACGTACCTGCTCGCCATCACGCTGGTGTCGATGGTGCCGGTGATCGGCTCCGCGCTGCCGCTGGTGTTCATTCCCGGCATCGCGGTCGGCTTCATGGCCGCGTGCCGCGACACCGTGGCCGGCAAGACCGTGATGCCGACGATCCTCGTCGACGGCTTTCGCTCGTACGGCACCGTCGCGACCCAGCGGCTGCTCGCGCTCGGCGTGATCTACGTCGCGTCGATGGTGCTGGTGTTCGCCGCTTCGTCGTTCGTGGACGGCGGCGCGCTGTTCCACGTGATGATGGGCGCGGCCGACGAAGCGAACACGACGCCCGAGACGCTCGCCGCGCAAGGCACGCTCGGCGCGCTGTTCTTCGCGACGCTGCTCTATCTGCCGGTCGCGATGCTGTTCTGGTTCGCGCCGGTGCTGGTCGCATGGCATGACGTCCCGCCCGCGAAGGCGCTGTTCTTCAGCGTCGTCAGCTGCTGGCGCAATCGCGGCGCGTTCGTCGTATACGGCGTGCTGTGGTTCGCCGTCGCGCTCGGCACGTCGCTCGCGCTGTCGCTGCTGCTGCAGGCGCTCGGCGCCGGCGCGTATGCGCTGACGATCATGATGCCGGTGACGATCATCATCGTCACGATGCTGTACTGCTCGTTCTACGCGACCTATCGCGGCTGCTTCGGCGTGCAGGAGCCGGGCGCGCCGACGACGATGTCCGGCCGCTGAACCCGCTCTTTCGGCCGGCGCATGTCGGCCGCCGTCGCACTGTTTCGCGCCGGGTCGTCGCCCGGCGCGCTTCTTCTGATCCCTTTTCGCGTCTCGCCTTCCTCCGGCCACCCCTGTTCAATCGAATCTTTTGCGCGCAAAATAATTTGCGTACAAATCGTTCGCGCATCCGCCGCGCTTCCCGAACCATGGATCGCCTGCCCCCGCTGCCCCAGACGCTCGACGAGCAATTGTGCTTCGCGCTTTACGCGACTTCGCACGCGATGACGAAGGCGTACAAGCCGCTGCTCGACAAGCTGTCGCTAACCTATCCCCAATATCTCGCGATGCTCGTGCTGTGGGAGCGCGACGACATGGCCGTGAAGGACATCGCCGCGCGGCTCGACCTCGATCCCGCCACGGTCACGCCGCTGCTGAAGCGGCTGGAAGCGCTCGGCTACGTCGAGCGCGCGCGCAGCGCGGCTGACGAACGCGTCGTCAACGTGCGTGTGACGTCGGCCGGCCGTGCGCTGAAGGATCGCGCGCGCTCGGTGCCCGCCGAGCTCTTTTGCGCGATGCAGCAAACGCCCGAATTCCTGATCCGGCTGCGCGCCGATCTCCAGCAGTTGCGCGACGCATTGTCGGCGGCCAACGAACGCTGACGCGCCAAGCGCAGACGACCTCGCCCGGCGCTGCCGGGTTTTTCTTCAAAATTTCATTTGCACACTAATGATTTGTGCTCTATATTTCACTCGTGGCCGGCGACACCCGTCTGACCGGACCGCTTTTCTCCCTCTTCCCGACAAGAGCTGCACGATGAACATTCTGTACAAGACCAGCGCCACGAGCACGGGCGGCCGCGACGGCCGCGCGGTATCCGCCGACCACAAGCTGGAAGTGAAGCTGGCCGCGCCGCGCGAACTCGGCGGCACGGGCGCGGAAGGCACGAATCCGGAGCAACTGTTTGCCGCAGGTTACTCGGCCTGTTTCCTGAGTGCGATGAAATTCGTCGCGGGCCAGAACAAGCAGACACTGCCGGCCGATACGCAGGTCACGGCGGAAGTGGGCATCGGCCCGAACGACGCTGGCGGCTTCGGGCTCGACATCGAACTGCGCGTGTCGCTGCCGGGGCTCGACAAGGCCGACGCGCAGGCGCTGGTCGACAAGGCGCACCACGTGTGCCCGTACTCGAACGCCACGCGCAACAACGTGCCGGTGCGCCTGGCGGTCGTCTGACGCGACGCAGGGCCAGGAAAAATACAAAAAGGGCGCGTGCGGCACATGCCGCACGCGCCCTTTTGCGCGATTCGTCGAAATGGCGGGCCGCCAGGCCCGCGTGCGCCGCTTAGCGCGCGCCGATCGAATACGGGCGGTTCAGCGCCGCGTCGCGATCGATCTTGCGCATGCGGAATTCGAGGTCGTAGATGTCGGTGGCTTCGGCCAGGTACGCGTCGGTGCGCTCTTTCGCGGCCTTTTCAGCGTTCTTGGTCAGCATCAGGAAGAGGTGGCTCAGCAGGTACATGTTCGATCTCGCTATTCAAAGGTTCTGGACTAGGGTTTTCCCGAATTATAGGGAAAACCCTAGTCTTTGACCAGCGTCGATCAAACGATGCGTCGTTCGGTCGCCACAGTGCGCTGATTGGCTTCGAAAAAGGCCCAGATCATCGCGCTTGCGTCGGGGCCGACTGCCGCATGAAACGGCACGGCTTCGTCGCCGCCGGCCCATGCGTGATCGAGCCCTTTCACATGGCACAGCCGCACCACCGGCTCGCCGTCGCGGCACACATCGGTGATCTGGGCGCCCGTTTCGCGCGTCTCGACCCGTTCGCCGCCGCGCAGCGCGCCGCGGCTGTCGGCGAGCCCGTTCAGACGCATGAACTGCACGGTCAGTTGATCGGCATTCTTCGGCGCGACGACATGATCGCCGTCGCCCTGGACGATCAGCGCGGGCATGCCCGGATACGCGCCGCCCTCGACCAGCGCATCGACCGCCGCGGCCGGGTTTTGCCGCAGGCCGCGCCGCATCACGTCCATCGCGGTGATGCCGGAATTCGCCTCGCCCAGCGCCGGCCCCGAGTGCAATGCGACCGCCGCGAAACGGTCCGGATGGTGCAGTGCAAGAAGCGACGCCAGACCGGCGCCGGCCGACAGCCCCGCCACGTAGACGCGCGACGCGTCGAAGCCGTGTTCGTCGACCAGCGCGTCGACCAGCGACACCACCGCATTCGCCTCGCCGCGCCCCGCGCGGTCGGTGTCCTCATACCAGTGCCAGCAGCCGTGCGCGTGCGCGCGCAGCGACTGTTCCGGATACAGCACCGCGAAGCCGTGCTTGTCGGCCAGCAGGTTCATCCGCGTGCCCTGCGCGAATTCGTCGACCGACTGCTGGCAACCGTGCAGCATCACGACGAGCGGCATCGCGCCGCGTCGGCGGCCGGGCGGCACGTAGAGCCCGTACGCGAGATTCTGGACGAGGCGGCCGAGCGCGGGCGCCATCGGATGCTCGCCGCGCGTCCATTCGCCCGCAGCCCACGCGGCCGCGCGCGGCCGCACGCGCGATTCGCGTGGCGGGGACAGATCGGATACGGCGGAAGAGGTGGCGGCCTCGAGTGCGTCGCGTGTGATGCGCTGCGCATCGCGTGCCGCGCGCTTGGCGGCCGGAGACAGCATGCGTTTCATGCCGCCCAGCCATACCTTGGTCAGACTTTTGGTCATCGATCGGGCTCGCAGTCAGGAAAAATAGGGGCGCCATGAAGGCACCACAACGGGTGCATCGTTCGACTTTGTGCAATGCACCATAACATTGTTTCTGGGATTTTTCCTGCGCGCCGATAGTTCCCGGCGGCGCAAAAAACGGGCCTCATGCGGACGCGGCGCTATACTGGGGTTTCGCCGCTTGTATCCGTTGTAGTCGTTCTTCCCGGCTCGCGCGTTGATTTAAGCATCCTCCCCGCCTTCGTTCGTCTCCGATGTTCGACCTGTCCTCTCACCTGTGGATCACGATCACCGCGTTCGGCGGCGCCGGCCTGACCTTGCCGCTCGCGATCACGATTGCCGTCTGGCTCGCGCTCGGCTACTCGTGGCAGCGCGCGGCCGCATGGCTCGGCGTGCTCGCGGCCGCGATCGGCGTGGTGGCGCTCACCAAGATCGCGTTCCTCGGCTGGGGCATCGGCATTCGTGCGTGGGATTTCACCGGGTTCAGCGGCCATGCGATGCTGTCGACGTCGGTGTATCCGGTCGCGATTTTCCTTGCGCTGATCCGCACGCGCACGCCGGTGCGGATCGCCGGCATCGCGCTCGGCCTGGCGGCCGGCATCGCGGTGGGCGTGTCGCGCGTCGCGCTCGACGCGCATTCGCCGTCCGAATCGATCACCGGCTGCATCGTCGGCGCGATCGCCGCGCTCGCGTTCATCGCCGGCTCGTGGCGCGCGGTGCCGCACCGCTGGTCGGTGCCCGCGGTCGTCGCGAGCCTCGCGCTCGTCACCGTGGCGCTGCACGGCATCACGGTGCCGTCGCATCGCTGGGTCACCAAGGTCGCGCTGCAACTGTCGGGCCACGAGCGCCCGTTCGTCCGCGCGCGCTGGAAGGCCAACCCGAACTACCATCCCGCGTCGCAGCCGTCGTCGCTGCAGCGCACCGAATCGGCGCCGCGCACGCTTCACACGTGACCGGCGGCCCGGCCGTCACGCCCGCCCCTTTTCACGTCTGACCATTTCATGCGCACCGTCGCATGAACAGTATGTCGAGCGTTATAACCCGCCCTATATTACGATTACGGTTTCCACCCATTCGAAACGAATCCACCATGCGCTCAACCGTCCGTCCGCTTCGCCGCACCCTGCTTCGCCTGCTGCCGATCGCCACGCTTGCCGCCGGGTTCGCGTTCAGCGCGCCCGCTTCCGCCGCCGACGAACTGGTCGTGTCAGCCGCCGCCAGCCTGACGAACGCATTCAAGGCCGTCGGCGACGCGTACGAGAAGCAGCATCCGGACACCAAGGTGCTGTTCAACTTCGGCGCATCGGACGTGCTGATGCAGCAGATCGCCAAGGGCGCGCCGGCCGACGTGTTCGCGTCGGCCGACCAGAAGGCGATGGATCGCGCGGTGAACGAAAAGGTGATCGTGCCCGGCACGCGCCGCGATTTCGCGGCGAACTCGCTGGTGCTGATCGTGCCGGCGGACAGCCACGCGGCCGCGCCGACGTCGCTGAACGACCTGACCGCGCCCGGCGTGAAACGCATCGCGTACGGCGACCCGGCCTCGGTGCCGGTCGGCCGCTACACCGAGGGCGCGCTGCGCGCGGCCGGCGTGTGGGATGCGGTCAGCGCGAAGGGCGTGCTGGCCGCCAACGTGCGCCAGAGCCTCGACTACGTCGCCCGCGGCGAGGTCGACGCGGGCTTCGTGTTCGGCACCGACGCCGCGATCATGCCGGGCCGCGTGAAGGTCGCGCTGACGGTGCCGACCCGGACGGCCATCACCTACCCGATCGCCGTGGTCAAGGACAGCCGCCACGCCGCGCAGGCGCAGTCGTTCATCGATTTCGTCGCGTCGTCCCAGGGCCAGGCCGTGCTGTCGACGTTCGGCTTCAAGCCCGCCAAGTGAGCGACTCGCGATGCAAGACGCCTGGGTCCCGCTGCTGCTGTCACTGAAGGTCGCCGGCTGGGCGACCGCGCTCGACATCGTGCTCGGCGTCGCGGCCGCGTTCGTGCTCGCGCGCTGGCGCTCGCCGTTGCGCGACGTCGTCGACTCCGTGCTGACGCTGCCGCTCGTGCTGCCGCCGACGGTGCTGGGCTATTACCTGCTCGTGCTGCTCGGCCGGCGCGGCGTGTTCGGCGCGTGGCTCGACACGCTCGGCATCGAGCTGGTGTTCACATGGCAAGGTGCGGTGATCGCGTCGATGGTCGTCGCGTTTCCGCTGATCCTGAAATCGGCGCGCGCGGCGTTCGAAGGCGTCGACCCGCATCTCGAGCGCGCCGCGCGCACGCTCGGGCTCGGCGAAGTCGCGGTGTTCTTCCGCGTGACGCTGCCGCTCGCCACGCGCGGGATTCTCGCGGGCGCGCTGCTCGCGTTCGCGCGCGCGCTCGGCGAATTCGGCGCGACGCTGATGATCGCGGGCAACCTGCCCGGCCGCACGCAGACGCTGTCGGTCGCGATCTACGCGGCCGTGCAGGCCGGCGACGACAACACGGCCAATTTCCTCGTGCTGGTGACGTCGATCACCTGCGTGCTCGTGCTGCTCGCGACCGGCTGGCTCGTGCCGTCGCGCGCCCGGCGGAGCCAGCTGACATGACGCACCTGTTCCATCCGTATCGCCGGCGCCGTCCGGCTAGCGGCCTGCCGCGGCGGAGGCCCGCATGAGCCTCGTCGTCGACATCCGCAAGACCTACGCGAACGCCGAGCGGCGCTTCACGCTCGACATGTCGTTCACCGCGACGACGCAGCGCGTCGTGCTGTTCGGACCGTCGGGCGCGGGCAAGAGCATGACGCTGCAGGCGATCGCCGGGCTGCTGACGCCCGACGCGGGCACGATCACGCTGAACGGCGAGCCGCTGTTCGACGCCGCGCGCCGCATCGACGTGCCGACCCGCGAACGCCGGGTCGCGTACCTGTTCCAGGACTACGCGCTGTTCCCGCATCTGAACGTGCGGCAGAACATCGCGTTCGGGCTCACGTCCGGGCTGCGCAACCCGCGCGCGAAGACGGTGCCGCCGGAGGTCGCGTACTGGCTGCGCGCGTTCGACCTCGAAGCGCTCGCGGGGCAATATCCGTCGCAGTTGTCAGGCGGGCAGAAGCAGCGCGTGGCGCTCGCGCGTGCGCTGGTCGCGCAGCCGCGCATCCTGCTGCTCGACGAACCGTTCGCGGCGCTCGACGGCGCGATGCGCCAGCGCATGCGCCACGAGCTCGCCGAACTGCAGGCGCGGCTCGACATCCCGATGGTGCTGATCTCCCACGACCCCGACGACGTCGCCGCGTTCGGCGACCAGGTCGTGCAGTTGAGCGAAGGACGCGTGCAGGCGAGCCCGCCGCACGCCGAGTGGCCGACGCGCGTCACCTGAACGCGCGACGCCATGGTCGTGAGCGTGGCGCCGGTCGCCACGTTGGAGCCTGAGAGACGCCGCAGCGCGGCACATGCTGAAAGCGGACACGAAGCCGGTGCGATGCGGACGAACGCGGCACCGGCTTCGCGCCGTCACCGCACGCCGGCCCCGGGAGCCGCGCGGGCGGCCGGGTCAGCCCGTCACCGCCAGGATCACGCTCGACGCCTTGAACAGCGCGATCGCGCGCCGGCCGGCGTCGAGCTGCAACGCATCGACGCTGTCGTTGGTCACGACGGCCGTCAGCGTCCCGCCGCCGTCGAGCGCGAGCGTCACCTCGCTGTTCACCGCGCCCGCAGCGACGACGTCGACGCTGCCGTGCAGCCGGTTGCGTGCGGACACTTTCAGATCGGGCCCGCCATCGTCGACCGCGAGCACGACCCACGACGCCTTCACCAGCGCGCACGCGTCCGCCCCTTCCCGCAGCCCCAGCGCGTCGGCGCTTTCGTGCGTCAGCACGGCGACGACCGACTGTCCGCCGGGCAACGCAAGCGTCACCTCGTCGTTGACGGTGCCGCGCACGATCGACGCGACCTTGCCGAACAACTGGTTGCGCGCGCTGGTCTTCATCCCGATCCGGCCGATCAGCGCCCAGTCGACGTCGAAGCCGGCCACGGCCGCGCTCGCGGCCTCGATGAAGCGGCGATGCTCGCGCTCGATCGTGCGGAATGCGGCGATCAGCGACGTCGCGCGCGGCGTCAGCGTCGTGCCGCCACCGCCCTTGCCACCCGTCGAACGCGCGACGAGCGGTTCGCCGGCGAGATTGTTCATCGTGTCGACCGCATCCCACGCGGCCTTGTAGCTGAGGCCGACGGCCTTCGCCGCGCGCGTGATCGAACCGGTGTCGCCGATCGCCGCGAGCAACGCGATGCGCGTCGCGCCGCCGAGCGTCTGGTCGCCGGCGCGCAGCCACAGCTCGCCGCCCAGTTCGAGCGGTTCGGCGGACGAGGAGGAATGCGGAGCGTCGGTCATCATCGGCATGCGTGCGGGAAACGGGCGGCCATTATAGGGTCGGCGCGCAGCGCTCAGCCCGGCTTGCCGTCGAGCTTCGGCGGCCGCAGGCTGGCCAGCAGCGTCTCGGCGTCGCGCGCCGCGCGCTGTTCGAGCGCGGCGCCGTAGCCGCGCACGAAACCGAGCTGATACGGCGGCGCCGCGAGTTGCTCAAGATGGTGCAGCGCAACCATCGCGTCGTTCGCTTCGCCGAGCACGCTCTGCACGCGCGTGAGCGTCTTGACCGTCTCGTTGCGCGTGCGGCGCGACGCGAGCGACGCGAAGAATTCGAGCGCGTAGCGCAGCCGCTTCGCGTCGATCCGCACCTGATGGCGTGCCGCCGTGTCGAGCGACGTGAGCGACGGCGATCCATAGAGATGACCGAACAGCCGCCGCACGCGCTTGGTCGCGTGACGCCGCAGCGACGGTGCGTCGTCGCCGTCGGCCGCCGGCAGCGCGAGCGCGCTCAGCCATTCGAGCCAGCCGAGCGTCAGCCGCGCATAGCGGGCCGAATGCAGCGCCTGGCGCAGCTCGACGCGCGCGGCCATCGACTGCGCGCGGGCGGCGTCGAGCGTGCCGTCCCAGTCGCCGCCGCCGCCGTCGGCCGCGATCAACGCGGGCAGGCTCTCGGTCGCGAACACGTCCCAATCGCGCACCGTGCCGAGCAGCGCGGCGAGCCAGCGCAGGTCGACGCCGAGCGTGTCCTTCCATTGATCGTCGGTAAAGCGCGGGAAGAAGCGCATCAGCGTGCGCAGGCGGCGCAGCGCGACGCGCATCTGGTGCACGAATTCGGGATCGTCGCGCTCGAGCACGCCGCATTCGTTGCCGAGCCATTGCGCGGTGATGTCGCCGGACAGCGCGAACAACGCGGCGCGCTGCGTGCGGATGCCAGTCAGATCGACGGACTGCGCCTTGACCAGCACGGCGGCCACCGGTCCGCCCGCACAGGCGCGGTCGATCACGCTCGTCAGTTGCACGAAGGCGGGCCACGCGCCGCTCAGTTCGCGCGCCGCGGCAAACAGCGCATGCAGCGCGGCCGTGCGCGCGGCGACGGTTTCCCAGTCGGGCGCGGCCAGGCGCAGCTCGACGTAGCGGCGCGGCGGCTCGCCGCCGCCGTGCAGCGTGATGTCGTCGAGCGTCATCTCGACCACGACGCCGCTGTCGTCGGCCCAGCGCCCGTGCCGCCGCTCGCTGACGATGCGCAGCGCCGCCGCCTGGGCGCGCGCTTCGTCGGTGTCCGGTGCAACGCCGCCGGTTTCGGCGGCCGCCGCATCAGCCTCGGCCTCGGCTGCGGTACGTGTCGCGGGTATCGGCAGCGGCGTCGCGACGACGATCCCCGCGTGCTCCGCGTCGAACAGTTCACGCTGCGTGACGCCGGGAGCGAACGTCTGCGTGCGCGAGGCGACGATCCGCGTGCCGTGCGCGTTCGATTCGACCCAGGTCCACCAGTTCGCGCCGGGGCTCCGCTCGGCCTCCTCGATCTGGCACGGCTCGATCGTCACGCGCTCGTGGCCGCGCCGCATCCGGACCTGCGGGCAGATCCGCCACGCGCGCACGAGTTCGGCGCCGAACTCGCGCTGCGCGCCCCGGGCGCGGCTCGCGCCCTTGACCGGCCACCCTTCCAGCGACAGCGACAACACGATTTCCAGCACACGCGACATGGAGGCTCCTGCACATGAAGGACCGCCGGCGCATCGACCGCGCCGGCGTCGCTCGTGAAGCAGCTTCCATAGTACACGCCGCCCAAACGCGCAGGCGTCGATCCGGCCCCGCCGCCCTGTGGCAGGTCAAGCCGGCACGTCAGACCGCGTATTGCGCGATGCCGTTGCCGAACGACCAGTCCTCCTTCAGCACTTCGACCAGACTGATGAATACGTCTTCCTGTCGCACGCCGGGCTGCTGCGCGAGGTTCTCGGCGATCGTCCGGTACAGCGCCCGCTTCTGCTCGAGCGTGCGCGTGTTGTTCGCGGTGATCTGGATCATCACGAGGTCGTCGCTGCGCTCGATATCGTAGTAGTGACGGCCGAACACGAAGTTCTCGGCCGCATGCTCGGTCACGACCATGAAGATGTCGTCCTCCGGCACGTTGAACGTGTGCATCAGCGCGCGGTGCACGCCGTCGACGAGGGCCCTGCGGTAGGCGGCCGGTTTGCCTTCGCGTACGGCGATACGGGTGAATGGCATGGTGCTGCTCCTGTCGGTGAGTGACGTTGAAGAACGAAAACACAGCGTCAGGTTAGGCGCGCCAACTTATAATGAACAGTCATTGATCAATATTTCATTCATTTTCATTTGAAATGAAAGTACTCGATCTCGATGCCGTCCGCGCGTTCGTGCTGGTCGCCGACCTCGCCAGCTTCACGCGCGCCGCCGATGCGCTCGGCACCACCCAATCGGCCGTCAGCCTGAAGCTGAAGCGGCTGGAGGCGCATCTCGGCAAGCCGCTGCTGGCGCGCACGCCGCGCGTCGTCAAGCTGGCCGCCGACGGTGAGAATTTCCTGCCGGCCGCCCGCGCGCTGCTCGACGCGCACGAACATGCGCTCGGCGCGATCTCGACCGGCACGGTGCGCCTGTCGCTCGGCGTCAGCGAGCACGTCGCGGTGCCCGACCTGCCGGCCGTGCTCACGAGCCTGCACCGGCAGGATCCGGGCCTGTCGCTGGAAATGCATCTCGGGGCGTCGACGAGCCTGCTGCCGCAATACGACGAACGGCGGTTCGACGCGGTGATCGTCCGCCACGAGCCCGGCGAAGATCCGCCGCGCGACGACGGCACGCTGCTGTTCACCGAGCCGCTGACCTGGCTCGCCGCGCCCGACTGGGCGCCGCGCGCCGGCGAGCC
>FTHQ01000296.1_pt1 | contig 31463 bp, 26 predicted proteins | sample 1641001 | NCBI WGS metagenome assembly FTHQ01 (sample SAMEA3914872, study PRJEB12502) | metagenome | biome: forest; material: soil | place: Canada | collected 2011-07-03 | depth 0.3 m | reverse complement strand
CCCGCGAGCCGGTCGCGCAGATGCCGCACGAGCGCGCGCACCGCGCTCGGCACGACCGGGCTGTACGGACGAATCGCGAAAATGTGGTCGCCGAACGCGCCCGACGGCCGCCAGCCGTCGAGCAGCGCGACGAGCCGGCCGGCGTCGAGATCGCGCCGCGCGCTGAAGTCCGGCAGCAGCGCGATGCCGAGCCCGCCGAGCGCGGCCTCGCGCATCGCCTCGCTGTTGTTCGCCGCGAAACTGCCGCGCACCGGCACGCTCACGCGCTGGCGCCGGCGGCCGTCCGGCTCGAAGCTCCACGCGGCCGGCTCGTTGTCGCGCAGGTAGCACAGGCAGCTGTGATCGACGAGTTCGCTCGGGTGGCGCGGCGCGCCGCGCGCGTCGAGATAGTCGCGGCTCGCGACCAGCAGCGAACGCGTGTCGCACAGCTTCCATGCGACGTGGGTCTGCGGCGCGGTGGTCGTATGGCGGATCGCGAGGTCGAAGCCCTCCTGCGTCAGCGAATGCAGGCGGTCCGACAGGTCGAGCTCGATCTGTACGCCCGGATGCTGGCGCAGGAAATCGGGCAGGTGCGGCACGACCTGCTGGCGGCCGAGCGCGACCGGCGCCGTCACGCGCAGCAGCCCGCGCGGCTCGCCGGCGAGATCCTTCACGCGCGCGAAGTGCTGGCCGATCGACTCGAACGCGTCGCGCGTGCTGTCGACGAGCGTCTGGCCCGCGTCGGTGAGCCGCACGCTGCGCGTGGTGCGGCGCACGAGCGGCACGCCGGCCGCCTTTTCGAGATCGGCGATGCGCTGGCTCATCGCGGCCTTGCTGATGCCGAGCCGCTGCGCGGCAGCGGTGAAACTGCCGGCCGCGGCCAGCACCGTCAGCGAATGGATATGCGGCCAGAGCGCGTGGACATTTTGCTGATTCATCCACCGATTATTCAGAATTCTGAACAGTGAATCAAGTTTCGCGGCCTTCTCGCGCCCTGCCGCTTTGCCTAGACTAGGTTCCGTCCACCCCCTATTCCCAGGAGACACGCATGACCACGGTTCCCGCCTATACGTCCGACGCCGACGTCGGCCACTACCTCGACGGCGCGCCCGTCGCCGGCCGCAGCGGCCGCTTCCAGGACGTCTTCAATCCCGCTCTCGGTCGCGCGGTGCGCCGCGTCGCGCTCGCCGGCAACGACGAGGTCGAACGGGCCGTCGCGTCGGCCCGTGCCGCGTTCCCGGCCTGGGCCGACACGCCGCCGATCCGCCGCGCGCGCGTGCTGCACCGCTTCCTGCAGCTGATGAACGAGCACCGCGACACGCTCGCGGCGATCATCACCGCCGAGCACGGCAAGGTGTTCTCGGACGCGCAGGGTGAAGTCGCACGCGGCATCGACATCATCGAATTCGCGTGCGGCGTGCCGCAACTGCTGAAAGGCGACTTCACCGACCAGGTCAGCACCGGCATCGACAACTGGACGATGCGCCAGCCGCTCGGCGTCGTCGCGGGCATCACGCCGTTCAACTTCCCGTGCATGGTGCCGTGCTGGATGTTCCCGGTCGCGCTCGCGACGGGCAACACGTTCGTGCTGAAGCCGAGCGAGCGCGACCCGTCGGCCGCGCTGTTCATCGCCGACCTGCTCACGCAGGCAGGCCTGCCCGCCGGCGTGTTCAACGTCGTGCAGGGCGACAAGGGCGCGGTCGATGCCCTCCTCGACCACCCGGACGTGCAGGCCGTCAGCTTCGTCGGCTCGACGCCGATCGCGGCCTACGTGCAGCAGCGCGCGGTGCAGTCGGGCAAGCGCGTGCAGGCGCTCGGCGGCGCGAAGAACCACCTCGTCGTGATGCCCGATGCGAACATCGACCAGGCCGTCGACGCGCTGATCGGCGCCGCGTACGGCTCGGCCGGCGAGCGCTGCATGGCGATCAGCATCGCGGTGCTGGTCGGCGACGTGGCCGACAAGATCGTGCCGGCCGTCGCCGAGCGCGCGCGCAAGCTGGTGATCGGCGACGGGATGTCGCCGGAAGTCGAGATGGGCCCGATCGTCACCGGCGAAGCGTTGAAGCGCATCGAAGGCTATATCGAGCAAGGCGTGAACGAAGGCGCGCAACTGGTGGTCGACGGCCGCGGGCTGCGCGTGCCGGGCCGCGAGGCAGGCTTCTTCACCGGCGGCACGCTGTTCGATCACGTGAAACCCGACATGCGGATCTACAAGGAAGAGATCTTCGGGCCGGTGCTCGGCTGCGTGCGCGTGAAGGATTTCGGCGAAGCGGTCGACCTGATCAACGCGCACGAGTTCGGCAACGGCGTGTCGTGCTTCACGAGCGACGGCGGGATCGCGCGCGAATTCGCGCGGCGCATCCAGGTGGGGATGGTCGGCATCAACGTGCCGATTCCGGTGCCGATGGCATGGCACGGCTTCGGCGGCTGGAAGAAGAGCCTGTTCGGCGACATGCACGCGTACGGCGAGGAAGGCGTGCGCTTCTACACGCGCCAGAAGTCGGTGATGCAGCGCTGGTCGTCGAGCATCGGCAAGGGCGCCGAATTCGCGATGCCGACCGCGAAGTAAGCCGGCCGGAGCGCCCTCCGCCGCCGCGTTCGGCGGACGGCGCACCGGCAGCCGGGATCAACCGGCCTTCGTGCCGTGCGCACCGTCGGCGGTCGGCAGGTACGACAGCTCGAGCCGGTACGCGAGCGCGACGAACAGGCTCTGCGCGAGGCCCATCGTGGCCGTCAGTGCACGAAAACCGAACGTCGCGCTGTCCTGCACCATCAGCGTCACTTCCGCCTCCCGCGCGAGCGGGCTCATCCGGCTGTCGGTGATCGCGATCAAGCGCGCGCCGCGCTGCGCGGCCTGCTGCGCGACCTGCACGGTCTCGTCCGCATACGGCATGAACGAGATCGCGATCATCACGTCGCCCTCGCGCACCGACCGGATCTGGCCGAGATGCATGCTGCCGAGCGCGCTGAACAGCCCGATGCGCTTGTCCGTGTGCTGCAACGCATAGTCGAGATACACGGCGATCGGGAACGCGCGCCGCGACCCGGCGATCCAGATCGCCTGCGTATCGGCGAGCAGGTCGACGGCCTGCGCGAGCGCCTGCGAATCGAGCGTCTGCCGCAACTGCTGCATCCCGGCAATGCTGCCCTTGATGAATTCGTCGGCGATCTGTTCGGGCTGCAGGCTCGACGAGCCGGCCTCGATCACGTCGCGCAGCCGCAGGTTGTACGCGCGCCCCGGCGCGATCTGCTGCGCGAGCCCTTCGCGGAACAGCCGCTGCATCTCGGAGAACCCGGAGAAGCCGAAGTGCTTCGCGAAGCGCACGACGGCCGACGGCTGCACGCCGCAGGCCTCCGCGAGCGACTGGATGCCTTCCAGCCCAAGCTGGTCCCGATGCGTTTCCACGTGGCGCGCGATCACCTTCAGGCGATTGCTGAGGCCGTCGTACTCCTGCGTCAGGTGCTGCAGGAACGCCTCGACGGTGGCGGGAGGTTTCTCGGATGAACTCATCGGATAGCGCGAAGTTGACGGCCCCGGTGCGCGCGCGTGGCTGGCCGGCGCGGCCCGGGGCTCGACTGGATACATGCATGAAGGGCGAATTTAATCACGTTTGCGGCACGGCCCGCGCCGCCTGCTCGCTCCCACGCGCTCGATCATCACTTGCACACGCTCCACGGCAAGACTGGAAACGATTGTCCAACGCGCTCGCGGCGTCGTAAAGATTAGGGCGTCTACCGAGGCCGGCGGTCGCGAAAAAACGCGACCAAACGCGACGACGCGCGGCGCAGCCGGCCCGCCCCCGTTTCAACGATAGTCGACCCACACGCTGCCCGCATCGGCCGAACGCACGCAATTCTCGACCCAGCGTACGCCCTCGACACCGGCGTGCACGTCCGGAATACGGATGGCCTTCACCGCCGCCATGTCGCCGCGATCGGCCGCGTCCATTGCGAGCGCGAAGCGCGCGTAGAGGTTCGACCAGGCCTCGAACAACCCTTCCGGATGCCCGGCGCCGATGCGGTCTTCGCGCAATGCGTGCGGATGGAGGTACGGCATCCCGCGATCGAGCACCTGCGCGGGCTGCCCCTGGATTTCGTAGCGCAACTGGTTCGGATGCTCGTCCCACCATTCGATGCTCGCCTTCGAGCCGATCACGCGCACCTTCTGCCCGTGCATCGAGCCGGCATTCACCGCGCTCGACCATACGTAGCCGATCGCGCCGGTGTCGTATTCCATGATCGTGAACGCGTTGTCCTCGAGCGGCGCGCGGCTCTTCACGAAGCTCTGCCGCGAACACATCAGCCGCCGGATCTTCAGTGCCGGCGCCATCACCTCGGAGATGTACAGCGGATGCGTGCCGATGTCGCCGAGCACGTAGCTCGGGCCCGCGAACTTCGGATCGACGCGCCAGCGCGCGGCCGCGCTCGCGGCCTCGACGCCCTCGCTGTGGAAGCCGTGCGCGAACTGCATCTGCACGATGCGGATCTCGCCGAGATCGCCGCGCGCGATCATCTCGCGCGCCTGTTCGATCATCTGGTGTCCGGAATACCCGTACGCGACGCCGACGATCCGGTTCTTCTCGACCGACAGACGCTGCAGCGCCTCGGCCTCCTCGGTCGTGAAGCACAGCGGCTTCTCGCAGACCACGTGCAGCCCCGCGTTCAGCGCGGCGCGGCAGATCTCGAAGTGCGTGTTGTTCGGCGTCGCGATCGACACCGCACGAATGCCGTCGGGGCGACGCGCCTCGGCGTCGAACATCGTCGCGTAGTCGGGATAGCAGCGCTCGGCCGCGACGCCGAGCTTCACGCCGAACTGGCGGCCGCGTTCGGGATCGAGGTCGAATGCGCCGGCGACCAGCTGGAAGCTGCCGTCGCGCAGCGCGGCCGACCGGTGGCTGTAGCCGATCTGGCTGCCGAGGCCGCCGCCGACCATGCCCCAGCGAATCGAATGGCCAAGCAGAATCTGTCCGTCAATCATGATGGTGGTGTTCCTGGTGCGGGTTCAGGGGATCATGCAAAACCGGCCGACGCGAGAAACGCGCGGCTCGCGGCGACGTCGCGCAGGCTCGTGCCGGCGTTGCGCGGGTCGCGCTCCTGTTCGATCGTGATGTAGCCCGCGTAGCCGATGTCGACGAGCGCCTGGCGGATCGCCGGGTAGTCGAGCACGCCGGTGCCGATCGGGCACATCACGCCGCGCGCGCAGGCCGCGAAGAACGCGATGTGCTCGCCCATCACCGCGTCGTATACGGCCGCGTCGATATCCTTGAAGTGCACGTAGTCGAGCCGTGCCGCATGGCGGCGCAACCACGTTTCGGGGTCCATGCCCGAGTAATACAGGTGGCCGGTGTCGAGACACAGGCCCGCCATGTCGGCCGGAATGTCGGCGACGATCCGGTCGATCTCGTCCGCGAACTCGATGTAGCCGCCCGCATGCGGATGGATCACCGCGCGCACGCCGAACTCGTCGCGCGCGATCGTCGCGATCTGCCGGATATGCTCGACCATCCGCGCCCAGCGCTCGTCGGACAGCCGCGGCGCGCGATCGCCGTGGCCGGCCGCGTAGTCGCGTTCCTCGTGGCCCCAGTCCATCACGACCAGGTATGGCGCCGCGTAGCGCTGGCCGCCCTGCGTCGGCAGCTTCGGCAGTTGCGTGATCAGCGCGCAGATGTCGCGCGTCTGGCGCAGCAGGTTCGGCAGGTTCTCCGGCGCCACGAGATCGTCGAAGATCGTGCCGGCCGTGATGCTCAGGCGTTGCCGTTCGAGCTCCGCGCTCACCGCGTCGAGGTCGAGCGGGATGTAGCCGTACGGCCCGAGCTCGATGCCCGAGTAGCCGGCCTGCGCGGCCTCGGCAAGCACGTGCCGCCACGGCGGCAGGTGCGGGTTCTTCACGTCGTCGACGCCCCAGCAGCAGGGCGCGCAGCCAATCTTCATCGTCATGTCGGTCGGTCCGGCAAGTAAGCGGCGCGCAGCCGCGGGTCAGCCGCGATAGAACGCGGGACGCTCGGCCATCGCGATCGGCTCGACCGCGCCGCTCTGCTGGGCCCGCACGCACGCGTCGGCCGCGACCGCCGCCGCGTAGCCGTCCCACGCGGACGGCCCGGTCAGCGCACCCTGCCGCACGCCGTCAATGAACGCCTGCAGTTCGACGTCGTACGACGCGATGAAACGCTCCTTCCAGTCGGTCATGATCTCGACCGACTGCCGCGCCGCATGCCTGAGCCCGACGGCCGGCGGATCGGGCAGCTTCGCGATGCCCTGCTCGCCGACCACCTCGCACTGGATGTCGTAGCCGTACTGGCAGTTCACGAAGATCTCGACGTCGATGCGCACGCCGCTCGCGGTCTCCAGCAGCACGATCTGCGGATCGGCGAGATGCGCGCTCGCATGGCGCGTCTTCTTCGGATAGACGACCTGCGCGCTCGTGTAGTCCTCGCCGAGCAGCCAGCGCAGCACGTCGAGTTCGTGGATCAGCGTGTCGGTGATCGCCATGTCGGTCGTGTAGCGCTCGCCGACCGACTGGTTGCGGTGCGCGCAATGCAGCATCAGCGGCGCGCCGATCTGGCCGCTGTCGATCACGCGCTTGAGCGCGCGATAGCCTTCGTCGTACGGCCGCATGAAGCCGACCTGCACGAGCCGCTTGCCGTGCGCGACTTCCGCTTCGACGATCCGCATGCAGCCGTCGGCCGTGACGGCCAGCGGCTTCTCGCAGAACACCGGCTTGCCGTGCGCGATCGCGTCGAGCACGAACGCTTCGTGCGTCGGCCCCCACGACGTGACGAGCACGGCCTGCACGTCGGCGGCCGCGACCACTTCGTGGCCGTCGCCGTAGATCTCGGCGTCGAGCCCGTACTTCGTCACCGCATCGCGCGCCTGCTGCGGATCGATGTCGTTGACGGCCACGACGCGCGCGCCGGACAGCGTGCGGGTCAGTCTGCGGATGTGGTCCTGGCCGATCGCGCCGCAGCCGATCACGCCGATTTGCAAGGTCATGCAGTTCTCTCCAGTCGTTCGTTCATCAGCGACGCGGCCCGTGCCGCGCCGGTCAGTCATCGGTCATCAGCCGTTCAGCGCGCGGTGCGATCGAAATGGCGATCGACGTAGCGCTGGATCGCGTCGCGCATGTAGCGCGACGAGGCTTCCGCGCGGTCTTCCCACGCGAACACGCACGACGACATCACGCCGTCGAAACCGGCCGCGCCGAGCGCGCGGAAAAACACGTCCCAGTCGATCTCGCCCTGCCCGATGTCGAGATGCTGGTGCACGCGGATCTGGTTCGAGCCGGGCGGGTTCACGATGTAGCGCAGCTGGCTGCTCTTGCGGTGGTCGAACGTGTCGGCCACGCGCACGTGCGCGAGGATCGGCGCGGCCTGCGCGATCATCGCGGCCATGTCGTCGCCGTAGTAGAACGTGTGCGGCGCGATGTACGACAGCTTCAGCGACGGCGAACCGAGGTTCGTGACGATGTCGATCGCCGGCTGCAACTGCTCGATCCAGTCCTCCGGATGCGGCTCGACCGACAGCACGATGCGTTCGCGCTCGAGGATCGGCAGCAGCTCGTCCATCGAGCGAAACCACGCGGCCTCGCACAGCTCCTTCGGGTTCGCGCCCGGCCGCTCGCCGACCGAGCGCTCGGGCGACGCGCCGCGCCCGAACTCCGACACCATCAGCGGGCACTCCATCTCGACCGCGACCTCGACCGCCTTCCGCCAGCAGCGCACCGCCCATTGCCGCTCGTCGTCGAACGGGCTTGCCCAGCGGTACATCGGCTGCAGCGACGCGAGGCCGACGCCGCTCGCGCGCAGCGCCTGGCGGAACGCGGCCATGCGTTCCCGCGTCGCGCGCGGCATCACCCACCAGTCGAGAAAGTCGCTGCGCGGCGACAGCTCGATCTGGTCGTAGCCGAGCTCGGCCACCGCGTGCGGCAGCCGGTCGAGCGGCAGGTGGCGAATCATGTAGGGGTCCAGCGCGATCTTCATCGGGTGTCCTATGCGAAGTCTGATTTCGGGATCACGCGCGCGCTCAACGGCGCGACTTCTTGTTGCGGTACTGGTCGGCGATCACGGCCGCGACGATGATCGCGCCCTTCACCATCTCCTGGTAGTACGCGTCGATGCGGATGAACGTGAAGCCCGATGTCATCACGCCGAGGATCAGCACGCCGATCACGGTGCCCGTCACGCGGCCGAGGCCGCCCGACAGCGACGTGCCGCCGATCACGACGGCCGCGATCGCATCGAGCTCGTACATCACGCCCATGCCCGACTGGCCGGAGATCGCGCGCGCGGCCGTCACCGTGCCGGCGATCCCGCTCAGCAGGCCCGCGACCGCATAGACGAACACCAGGTGCCGCGTGACGTTGATGCCCGACACGACGGCCGCATGGCGGTTCGCGCCGATCGCATAGGTGTACTTGCCGAAGCGCGTATAGCGCAGCACGACGTGGAAGATCGCGGCGATCACGAGAAAGATGATCACCGGGTTGGCGCCCGCGCCGATCGCCGCGAACTGGTCGGTCAGCATCGACACCGGCATCCCGTTGGTGAACCACTTCGCGAAGCCGCGCGCGGCGACCATCGTGCCGAGCGTCGCGATAAACGGCGGGATGCCCGTCATCGCGATCAGCGAGCCGTTCAGCAGGCCGACCAGCAGCCCGACGCACACGCCGGCCAGCACCGGCCAGATGATCGGCAAGTCGGTGAGGTGCGGAAACACCGCACGCGGGAAGTCGGACACCTGCGCGAGGCTCGCCGACACGACGGCGGCCGCCGCGACGACCGACCCCGACGACAGGTCGATCCCGCTGGTGATGATCACGAGGTTCACGCCGACCGCGATGATGCCGATCACGGCCATCTGCAGCACGATGATCTCGAGCCGCTCGGTATTGAACAGGAAGCTCTGGCCGACGACGATCCAGCCGACGATCTCGAAGAACAGGCTGATGCCGACCAGTACGAGGAAGATGCTCAGTTCGGGCGGCCACTTCGTATGCCGCGACTTGAGTGTCATGGTCTGCGCATCCGCGACCGGGTTCAGGTTGCCCATTTCAGTTGTCTCCAATCTTGTTTCGGCTCAGCGCGACGCGAGATCCATGATGCGGACCTGGTCGGCGTCCTTGCGATCGACGATGCCGGTCATGCGCCCTTCGTGCATCACCATCACGCGATCGCTCATCCCGAGCACTTCCGGCATTTCGGACGAGATCATCAGCACCGCGACGCCCTTGCCCGCGAGCGCGCTGACGAGCCGGTGAATCTCGGCCTTCGCGCCGACGTCGATGCCGCGGGTCGGTTCGTCGAGGATCAGGATGCGCGGCTGCGTGAGCAACCACCGGCCGATCAGCACCTTCTGCTGGTTGCCGCCCGACAGGTTCTGGATTTCCTCGTGCAGCCCGGGCGACTTCACGCGCAGCATCCGGCTCATTTCCTCGCAGTCGCGCTTCAACTGCGCCTGCTGCACGAAATTGAACTTCACGTAGCGGTGGCTGAGCACCGCCGCTTCCATGTTCGCGAGCAGGTCGAGATTCAGGAAGCAGCCGGAATCCTTGCGGTCCTCGGTGAGGAACGCCATCCCGTGCTTCATCGCCTGCGCGGGCGTCGCGATCCGCACCGGCTTGCCGTCGATGCGGATTTCGCCCGAGGTGGCCGGCACGACGCCGAACAGCGCCTCCGCGACGTTCGAGCGCCCCGAGCCGACGAGGCCGGCGACGCCGAGGATTTCGCCCGCGCGCAGCTCGAAGCTCACGTCGCGGAACACGCCGTCGACGCAGAGATCCTTCACCGACAGCACGACGTCGCCGATCGGCACGTCCTCCTTCGGGAACATCTGCGTGATCTCGCGCCCGACCATCATGCGGATGATGTCGTCGCGCGTGACGTCGCTCGACGCATGCGTGCCGATGTACTTGCCGTCGCGGAACACCGAGAACTCGTCGGCGATCTCGAACAGCTCGTTCATCTTGTGCGTGATGTAGACGATGCCCTTGCCCTGCTCGCGCAGTTGGCGAATGATCCGGAACAGGTGCGTGACTTCCTTGTCGGTCAGCGCGGAGGTCGGCTCGTCCATGATCAGCACGTCCGAGTCGAACGACACGGCCTTCGCGATCTCGACCATCTGGCGACTCGCGACCGTCAGCGTGCGCACGTCGGTTTCCGGATCGATGTCGATCGACAGCCGCTCGAACAGCGCGGCCGTGCGGCGGCGCAGCTCGGCGTGATCGATCAGGCCGAAGCGGTTCTTCGGTTCGCGGCGGATCCAGATGTTCTCCGCGACCGTCATGTACGGCATCAGGTTGAGTTCCTGATGGATCATCGCGATCCCGCGGTCGAGCGCGTCGAGCGGGCCGTTCAGCACGACCGGTTCGCCGTTGATCAGGATTTCGCCCTGGTCGGGCGTGTAGACGCCCGCGATGATCTTCATCAGCGTGGACTTGCCGGCGCCGTTCTCGCCCATCAGCGCATGAACGGTGCCGCGGCGCACGCGGAACTGCACGCCGTCGAGCGCGACGACGCCGGGAAAGGACTTGCCGACCCCGCGCACCTCGAGCACGCAGTCGGCCGCGGAAGGCGGCGGCGAACCGGACGCGCCGGCCGCCCCGGACGAAGCCGCCGGCGCGTCGCCGGCGGCCATCGGGCGCGCGATCCTGGCTGTAAACATGGACGTTCCTCGACAAGTCGCGCGAACCCGGCGTACCGGGCCCGCGCAGTTCAACGGAAAAACCGGTCAGTGCTTCGCGTACTGGTTCATGTTGTCGGGCGTCACGAGCTCGAACGGCACGTTCACGTAGCGATCGACGGGCTGCTTCTTCGCGAGCTTGAGCGCCGCGGCCACCGCCTGCGCGCCCTGCCCGGTCGCGTTCTGGTACACCGACACCTTCAGCTCGCCGGCCTTCATCGCGGCAAGCCCGTCCGGCGTCGCGTCGATGCCGGCGACGACGGTCTTCGGCGTGAGCTTGCGCGCGGCCTTCAGCGCGTTGATCGCGCCGATCGCCATTTCGTCGTTGTTCGACACGATCGCGTCGAACTTGGTCCCGGAGCTCAGCCAGTTCATCGTGATGTCCTGGCCCTGCGTGCGGCTCCACTTGCCTTCGCGCTTGTCGACGATCTTCATGCCCGCGCAATCCTTCGTCGCGATCACGTCCTCGATGTCCTTGGTGCGGGCGCGCGCCGATTCGTTGGACAGCTCGCCCATCAGCACGAGGATGTCGCCCTTGCCGCCGAGCAGCTTGCACACCTGGCGCGCCTGCAGCGTGCCCGACTGCTTTTCGTCGGAGGCGACGACCGCGACGCCGGCCGGCAGCTTGTCGAAATCGACCGGCTTGCGGTTCACGTAGACGAGCGGGATCTTCGCGGCGGTCACCATCTTCGTGATCTTCGGCGTCGCATCGGTATCGACCGCGTTCACGATGATCGCGTCGACCTTCTGCGCGATCATGTTCTGGACCTGGCTCAACTGCTTGCCGACGTCGTTGCCGCCGTCCTCGATCTGCACCGTCGCGCCGTCCTTCTTCGCCGAATCGGCGATGCTGTTGCGCAGGATGGTCAGGAATGTGTCGTCGAACGATGCCATCGTCACGCCGATCTTCTCGGCATGCGCGAGCGGCGCAGCCAGGATCGCGGCGGCCGCGACGGCCATCAGCTTGGTCTTCATGATCAATCTGTCTCCTCATCTCCGGGGGGCGGAAGACGGCGCGTTGCGCGCCGCCGGGCCGAGTCCGATCGGGTCCGATCGGGACTGAAGCACCCGGATGAAACTGTAGATCACTTCCTCGAAAATTTGGAAATTTATTTCTACGTGATTTCACCTAGGGAACTGGATTTCCAAAAAGTCTAGACTCCGTTCCGTAGCCCGAATCCCAGCGACAGGCAGCCTCGCGTCGTGCAGCACCTGCTGCGGACAGCCGTCGCGGGATCGGTCCCCTAATCTGCCGGCAGCGCCGAACGCCGGCCGCGAGCGTGACACGTGATATGAGCCTGCTGAACTTTCCGAGTGACCGCCCCATCGATCTCGCCTGCCTCGGCCGCGTGGCCGTGGATCTCTATGCGCAGCAGTACGGCAGCCGCCTCGAGGACGCGCGCAGCTTCCAGATGTATCTCGGCGGCTCGTCGGGCAACGTCGCGTTCGGCGTCGCGCGGCTCGGGCTGAAGACCGCGATGATTTCGCGCGTCGGCGACGAGCAGATGGGCCGCTTCCTGCGCGAGACGCTCGAGCGCGAAGGCTGCGACACGAGCCAGTTGCAGACCGACCGCGAGCGCCTCACCGCGCTGGTGCTGCTCGGGCTAAAGGATCGCGATACGTTTCCGCTGCTGTTCGTGCGCGAGAACTGCGCGGACATGGCCGTGCGCGCCGACGAGATCCGCGAGGACTTCATCGCCGGTTGCCGCGCGCTCGCGATCACCGGCACGCATCTGTCGACGCCGGGTACGCGCGAGGCGTCGCTGACTGCGCTCGGCTATGCGCGCCGCCACGGCGCGGTGCGCATCCTCGACATCGACTACCGGCCGGTGCTGTGGGGGCTGACCGCGCGCGGCGCCGGCGAAAACCGCTACGTGCCCGACGCGCAGGTGACGCGGCAGTTGCAGCAGGTGCTCGGCGAATTCGACCTGCTGGTCGGCACCGAGGAGGAATTCCTGATCGCGGGCGGCGTGCCGCACGACCTGATCGGGTCGTTGCAGGCGGTGCGCGCGATCACGAACGCGACGCTGGTCGTCAAGCGCGGTGCGCTCGGCTGTTGCGTGATCGAAGGCGACATTCCGGCCAGCATCGACGCTGCGCCGACCTTTCTCGGCGAGCGCGTCGAGGTGCTCAACGTACTCGGCGCGGGCGACGCATTCCTGTCGGGCCTGCTGTCGGGGCTGCTGCGCGGGCGCGACTGGGCCGAATCGACGCGCATCGCGAACGCGTGCGGCGCGATCGTCGTGTCGCGCCACGCATGCTCGGCCGCGATGCCGACGCCGGCCGAACTCGCGCACTGGTTCGACGGCAGCCGCAATCCGCAGGTCGATGCCGACCGCACGCTCGCGCACCTGCATCGCGTGACGGTGCCGCGCCGCGACTGGGACGACCTGTGCGTGATGGCGTTCGACCATCGCAGCCAGTTCTACGAGCTCGCGGTGCAGGCCGGCGCGGACGAAGCGCGGATCAAGACGCTGAAGCGCCTGCTCGTGCGCGCGGTCGAACAGGTCGAGCGCGATCGCGGCATCGCCGGCCACGTCGGCGTGCTGATCGACGGCGGCGCGTACGGCAGCGACGCGCTCGCGTCGGCCACCGGGCGCGGCTGGTGGGTCGGCCGTCCGGTCGAGCTGCCGGGCTCGCGCCCGCTGCGGTTCGACGACACGCGCTCGGTCGGCTCGTCGCTCACGCACTGGCCGACCGAACAGGTCGTGAAGTGCCTGGTTCACTATCACCCCGACGACCCCGTCGACCTGCGCGTCGAGCAGGAGCAGCGCGTGCTGGAACTGTGGGAAGCCACGCGTGCGAGCGGCAACGAGCTGCTGCTGGAAATGATTCCGCCGCGCGCGGTCACGCCGGCTGGCACCGAGGACGACGCGGTGCTGCGCACCGTCGCGCGCTTCTACAACCTCGGCGTGAAACCCGAATGGTGGAAGCTCACGCCGCTCACCGCCGACGGCTGGACGCGGCTCGCCGCGCTGATCGCCGAGCGCGACCCGTATTGCCGCGGCGCGGTGATCCTCGGGCTGAACCAGCCGCTGCAATACCTCGTCGACAGCTTCCGCTCGGCGACCAACCCGATCGTCAAGGGCTTCATGGTCGGCCGCACGCTGTGGGCCGATGCGTCGCTGAACTGGTTCGCGGGCCGGATCGACGATCAGGCGCTGATCGACGAAGTGGCCGGCAATTTCGCACAACTGGTCGACGCGTGGCTCGGCCGCCGGGCCGCCGCCCGCGCCGCCGCGGCCTGATGCCTCCGTTCGTGACGACCACCCGACTTCTCTCTATCGACCGACGATGACCACCACCGTAAGACTGACCGTCAGCCAGGCGCTCGTGCGCTACCTGGCCGCCCTGCGCGCCGAAGTCGTCCAGCCCGACGGCCGCACCGAGATCCTGCCGTACTGCGGCGGCGTATTCGCGATCTTCGGCCACGGCAACGTGGCCGGGCTCGGCGAAGCGCTGCACGCGGAGAAGGATCGGCTGCCGACGTTTCGCGCACACAACGAACAAGGAATGGCCAACGCGGCCGTCGCGTTCGCGAAGGCGAATTTCCGCCAGCGGATGATGGCCGCGACGTCGAGCATCGGCCCCGGCGCGACCAACATGCTGACCTCGGCCGCGCTCGCGCACGTCGGCCGCCTGCCGCTGCTGCTGCTGCCCGGCGACGTGTTCGTGTCGCGGCTGCCCGACCCCGTGTTGCAGCAGGTCGAGGATTTCGAACAGGGCGACGTCAGCGCGAACGACTGCTTCCGGCCCGTGACGCGCTACTTCGACCGCATCACGTCGCCCGAGCAACTGCTCGTCGCGCTGCCGCGCGCGATCCAGGTGATGACCGATCCCGCGCAGTGCGGCCCCGTCTGTCTCGCGCTGCCGCAGGACGTGCAGACCTTCGCGTACGACTGGCCCGAGGCGTTCTTCGCGCCGCCGCTGATCCGGATGCGCCGCCCGCCGGCCGACGCGCTCGAGCTCGCCGATGCGCTCGACGTGCTGAAGGCCGCGAAGAAGCCGCTGATCGTCGCCGGCGGCGGCGTGCTGTACAGCCAGGCGTGGGACGCGCTGCGCGCGTTCGCCGACACGCATGGCGTACCGGTCGCCGAATCGCAGGCCGGCAAGGGCAGCCTCGCGTGGGATCACCCGCTGAACCTCGGCTCGATCGGCGTGACGGGCTCGCCCGCCGCGAACCGCGCGGCCGCGCAGGCCGACGTCGTGTTCGCGGTCGGCACGCGGCTGCAGGATTTCACGACCGGTTCGCACGCGCTCTACGGCGACGCGACGCTGCTGAGCCTGAACGTGCAGCCGTTCGACGCGGGCAAGAAACGCGGCCGGCAACTGGTGGCCGATGCGCGCACGGGCCTCGGCCAATTGTCGGCCGCGCTGGCCGGCTGGCGCGCCGACCCGGCGTGGACCGCCGCGAGCCGCGACCAGGCCGCCGCGTGGAACGCGCGCGTGACGGAGCTGACCACGCGGATTCCGACGGACACGCTGCCGTACGACGCGGAAGTGATCGGCGCGGTGCGCGACTCCGCGGCCGACGCGGGCCTCGACAGCGCGCGCGACGATCTCGTCGTGTGCGCGGCCGGCACGCTGCCGGCGGAGTTGCACAAGCTGTGGCGCAGCGGCGTGCCGGGCAACTACCACATGGATTACGCGTATTCGTGCATGGGCTACGAAGTCGCGGGCGGCCTCGGCGCGAAGCTCGCGCGGCCCGAGCGCGAAGTGATCGTGATCGTCGGCGACGGCTCGTACATGATGCTCAACGCCGAACTCGCGACCTCCGTGATGCTCGGCCGCAAGCTGATCGTCGTGATCCTCGACAACCGCGGCTACGGCTGCATCGAGCGGCTGCAACTGAATTGCGGCGGCGCGAGCTTCAACAACATGCTCGACGACTGCGTGCCCGAAGGCGGCGAACGCTCGACGATCGACTTCGCGATGCACGCGCGCGCGATGGGCGCCGAAGCCGTGCACGTGCGCGACATCGGCGAATTGCGCGACGAAATGAAACGCGCCCGCGCGGCGAAGAAGAGCCAGGTGCTCGTGATCGACACCACGCACCGTCGCACGACCGACGACGGCGGCGCATGGTGGGAAGTCGCGGTGCCGCAGGTGTCCGAACGCGCGGGCGTCGTGGACGCACACCGCGCGTATCTCGACGCGAAAACCCGCCAGCGACGCTGAGCCGCCCCCTTTCCATCGGCCGCGCCGAGACAACAACATTCGAATCAAGGAAGCACGTCATGAGCTGGAACGTCCGCATCGGTATCAACCCCCTGTCGTGGATGAACGACGACCTGCCGTCGCTCGGCGGCGAGACGCCGCTCGAAACGGCGCTGAAGGAAGGCGCCGAAATCGGCTATGCGGGCTTCGAGCTCGGCAACAAGTTTCCGAAGACCGGCCCCGAACTGAAGGCGAAACTCGCCGAATTCGGGCTCGTATGCGTGTCGGGCTGGTATTCGGGCTTCCTCGCGGAGCTCGCGCCGGGCATGACCGACGCCGATGCGGTCGCCGCCGAAATCGAGCGCTGCCGCGCGCACATGACGAAGCTGCAGTACAACGACGTGACGGTGGTCGTGTACGGCGAGTGCGCGGGCACGATCCAGGGCAGCATCGACACGCCGGTCGCGAAGCGGCCGCGTTTCGTCGACGACGCAGCGTGGCGGCGCTATGCCGCGCGCCTCGATGCGTTCGGCGCGCACCTGCTCGACACGTACGGGATCCGGCTTGCCTACCATCACCACATGGGCGCGTACGTCGAATCGCCGGACGACGTCGACCGGTTGATGGCGCTGACCGATCCGGCGAAGGTGTTCCTGCTGTTCGACACCGGCCACGCGTATTTCGGCGGCGCGGCCGACCCGGTCGCACTGCTGAAGAAGCACGTATCGCGCGTGGCGCACGTGCATTGCAAGGACGTGCGGCCGCAGGTGGTCAACCAGGCGCGCAACGACGGCTGGAGCTTCCTGAACGGCGTGATCAACGGCACCTTCACGGTGCCGGGCGACGGCGCGCTCGACTACGATGCGACGCTGCGCACGCTGAAGGACGCCGGCTACGAAGGCTGGCTCGTCGTCGAGGCCGAACAGGACCCGGCCGTCGCGCCGAGCTACGCGTATGCGAAGAAGGGCTACGAGTCGCTGCGCGCGATCGTCGACCGGTTGAGCGCGTGAGCCCGCACGAGGGCGCGTGAGCGCTCGAGCCCTACCCTATTGCGGAGACCCCTTTCATGACGATTTCTCCCCTGCTGGTCAAGGCATCCGCCGACCGCGAAATCTGCAACGTCACGCCCGAATCGGCCGGCTGGCAGCACGTCGGCTTTCGCGCGCTGCGCCTGAAGGCCGGCGACACCGAAACGCTCGACACCGGCGCGCGCGAACTGTGCGTCGTGGTGCTCACGGGCACGGTGCGCGCGGACGTCGACGGCGCAACCTACGATGCGCTCGGCAAGCGCGACAGCGTGTTCGAGGACGTGTCGCCGGACGCGCTGTACGTGCCGGGCGGCAAGACCGTCACGCTGGTCGCGACGCGCGATGCGGAAGTCGCGCTGTGCACCGCGCCGTACGCGAGCGGCGACAAGCCGGTACGGCGCCTCGACGGCGAGCGGATGCGCCGCTCGGTACGCGGCCAGGGCACCAACACGCGCTATGTGTGCGACATCCTGATGGGCGACAATCCGGCCGCCGACCGGCTGCTGGTCGTCGAAGTCGTCACGCCGGCCAGCCATTCGAGCAGCTATCCGCCGCACAAGCACGACCGCGACGCGGCGCCCGACGAAACCTCGCTCGAGGAAACCTACTATCACCGGATCGATCCGCCGCAGGGTTTCGCGTTCCAGCGCGTGTACACCGACGACCGCAGTCTCGACGAGGCATGCGCGGTCGAGAACCACGACGTCGTGATGGTGCCGCGCGGTTACCACCCGGTCGTCGCGCCTCACGGCTACAACCTGTACTACCTGAACGTGATGGCGGGCCCCAGCCGCGCATGGGCGTTCAAGAACGATCCCGCGCACGAGTGGATGCTCGATGCGGCGCCGAAACGCTGAAGCGTTGAAGCGCTGAAGTGCCGAAACACCGAAGCACTGAACGAAACACGGGCCCGCGCGCGGCCCGTGACGATGCGACGCCCGGCGCGCGCGGACAGCGCCGGCAACGCTACGGAGCCGCCATGGTGACGCCCCCCCTTTCGCCTCGAACCCCACGCCTTCGACGACGATGCGTCGAATCCGGCGCTGCCGCACTTCAACGCGGCCGTCGCGCGCCGCATGGGAGAAATCGCGGTCAACCTCGCGTCGCGACGCGGGCTGCCGATCGCGGTCAGCATCGTCGGCGAGCAGGCGCCGCTGTTCTACTGCGCGCTCGACGGCAGCGACGCGCACGACAGCGACGCGATCCGCCGCCGGCAGAACACGGTGCTGCGGTTCGGCCAGAGTTCGCTCGCGGTCGGCGCGCGCTTTCGGCGGGCCGGCTGGTCGCTGCGGTCGCAGGGCCTGTCGGACGACGACTACGCGCTCGACGGCGGCGGCGTGCCGTTGCGGATCGCCGGCGCCGGCATCGTCGGCGCGATGACGATCGCGGGGCTCGGCTCCGAAGCCGATCACGCGCTCGTCGTCGAATGTTTGCGGTGGCACGTCGGCGCGAATGCGCTGGCGATGAGCGCGTAGCGGCGCGAACGGCGCCCACCCACCGTTCGCGCGGTACCGCGGACGATCAGTTCAACCCGCCGCTCACGACGAGGTGCTCGCCAGTCATCCAGCGCGCATCGTCCGACGCGAGGAACACGGCGACCGACGCGATGTCGTTCGGCTCGCCGAGGCGGCCGAGCGGCGTCTGGCCGAGCACCTGCGCTTCCAGATCGGAGCCGATGATGCCCGCGCTGTGCGTGCCCTCGGTCACGATCATCCCCGGGTTGATCGCGTTCACGCGGATCTTGCGCGGGCCGAGTTCGAGCGCGAGCACGCCGGTGATCGCGTCGACCGCACCCTTCGTGCCGCTGTACACGGCGCTGGCCGGCGGCGTGATGCTGGTCACGACCGAACTGATGTTGATGATGCTCGCGCCTTCGCCGAGATGCTTGACGGCCGCCTGCGTGGTCAGCAGCACGCCGAACACGTTCGTGTCGAACTGCCGGCGATAGTGTTCCTCGGTGATCGCTTCGATCGGCGCGAATTCGTACACGCCCGAATTGTTGACGAGCACGTCGAGACGGCCATACGTTTCGATCGCCGTATCGACGATGCGTTGCGCGTCGGCGGCCTTCGACACGTCGCCGCCGACCGCGACCGCGCGGCCGCCCGCTTCGGTGATCGCGCTGACGACCGCGTCCGCGCCTGCCTTGCTACTCGCGTAGTTGACGACGACCGCCGCGCCTTCGTCGGCCAGTGCCTTCGCGATTGCCGCGCCGATGCCCTTCGATGCGCCCGTGACGATCGCGACCTTGCCTGCCAGCTTGCTCATGATTTCATTCTCCAGTCCGAAGACGTTCGATGGATGGTGCCGGTTGCCGCAGCGAGGCGGTGATGCGTCGTTGCATCGTTGCGTCGCGATGGCGACCGGCCTGACTGGCAATGTACTTGTGCGGCACCGCAGCGATAAAGCGGCTTGAAGCGAATTGACTGGCGGAGTTTGCCGAACAATCGATCGGGCGTCGTCAGCCGGCGCTCAGCCATGCGTGGGCGACTTCGCCGCCCAGCCCGTCGAGCGCGCCGTCGTAGACGATCCGTCCCCGCCCCATCACCGCCACGCGCCGCGCGAGCCGCGGCGCGAGCTGCAACCGCTGCTCGATCAGCACGATCGCGACGCCGTCGGCCTGCAGCGCGGCAAGGCACGCGCCGACTTCGTCGACCGCGAGCGGCGCGAGCCCTTCGGCCGGCTCGTCGACGATCAGCACGCGCGGGCGGCCGGCGAGCGCGCGCACCAGCGCGAGCACCTGCTGCTCGCCGCCCGACAGCCGCCCCGCCTTCACGTCCGCGCGTGCGGCCAGCAGCGGAAACCGGTCGAGCAGGCGGTCGAGCGCTGCGCGTTCGGCCGTGCCGCGCGCGCCGCGCAAACCGAGCCGCAGGTTGTCGCGCACGGTCAGCAGCGGGAACACGTCGCGGCTTTCAGCCACGTAAGCGACGCCGCGCCGCGCGATTTCGAACGTGCGCGCGCCCGTGCATTCGGCGCCGGCGATGCGCACCGAACCGGCCGTGCGTACGAGCCCCATCACGGCCTTCGCGAGCGTCGAACGCCCCGATCCGTTGCGACCGAGCAGCGCGAGCGTCTCGCCCGGCGCGAGCGCGAGATCGACGCCGTCGAGCACGGGCTGCACCCCGTACCACGCGCGCAGCCCGCGAATGTCGAGCACGGCGCTCATGTCGCGCCCTCGCCCAGGTACGCGGCCCGCACGCGCGAATCGGCGCGGATCGCGTCGGGCGCGCCGGTCGCGACCACCGCGCCGCGCACGAGCACCGTGATGCGTTCGGCGAACCCGAACACCGCGTCCATGTCGTGCTCGATCATCAGCACGGTGCGGCCCTGCGTCGTCGCGCGGATCAGCGCGATCATCCGCGCCGCCTGCGCGCGGCTCATGCCGGCCGTCGGCTCGTCGAGCAGCAGCGTACGCGCGCCGCTTGCAAGCGCGATCCCGAGATCGAGCGCGCGCTGCTCCGCATAGCTCAGTTCGCCGGCCGGTGTGTCGCGCCGCGTGTCGAGGCCGACGTCGTGCAGCACGCGCGCGGCCGCGAGATCGATCGACGCCGATTCGCGCAGCCGGTTCCACCAGCGCCGCCGTTCGGCCGGCGCATGCAGCGCCGCGCAGCGCAGATTGTCGAATACGGTCAGCCGCGCGAACACGCTCGTCTGCTGAAAACTGCGGCCGATGCCGAGGCGGCTCGCGACGACGGGCCCGCGTCCGCGCAACTCGACGCCGTGCAGCACGACACGCCCGCGCGTCGGCCGCGTCGCCCCGGCGATCACGCCGAACAACGTCGACTTGCCTGCGCCGTTCGGCCCGATCAGCGCGTGACGCTCGCCGGCCGCGATGCTCAAATCCACACCGTCGAGCACCGTCTGCGCGCCGAAGCGCTGCACGACGCCATGAAGCGCGATCGCGTTGCCGTTCATCGCGCGTCCTCCCGCGGGGTCGCTGCCGCGTCATGCGCGAGCCGCGCGCGCCAGCCCCACAGCAGTGTGCCGATGCCGGCCGCCGAGCATGCGACGGCCCAGCCGACCGGCGTATCGGCATCGATGCCCCACGCGCCGAACGCGAGGCCCGTGCCGTCGTCCTGCGCGAACCGCCACGCATAGCCGAGCTCGGCCGCGCAGACGATCGCGACGCCCCAGAACGCGCACGCGCCGACGCCGCACAGCACGCGCCACCGCTCGGCCGCCGGCGCGCCGCGGCGCAGCGCATGCGCGAGCGTTTGCGCAATGCCGGCGATCCCGCCCGGCGCGGCCACGACGACCGCGACGAACAACACGCCGAGATACAGCGCCCACGCGCGCGACACGCCCGCGACGACGATACTCAGCGCGGTCAGCACGGCCACGCCGACCGCGGGCCCGAAGAATGCGCCGGTGCCGCCGATCACCGCGGCGATCAGCACGGTCGCCGAGCGCGCCATCGACACGCTGTCGGGCGTCGCGATTTCGACGTCGATCAGCGTCAGCGTGCCGGCGATGCCGGCGAAGAACGATGCGCAGGTCACCATCGCGAGCCGCACGCGGCGCGGATCGGTGCCGAGCGCCGCGACGCGCGCCGGGTTGTCGCGCACCGCGTTCGCGAGCCGCGCGAGCGGCGTGCGCGTCAACGCATGCATCGCGCACGCCGACACGACGCACCACGCGGCGATCACCGCATACGCGTGCGCCGGCGCGCCGAAATAGCCGTTGCCCCAGGACGCGCCGCTCGCCCGGTCGATCGGCACGCCGCCGAGGCCGCCGAACCACGCGGGCACGCTCCACGCGGCCGCCGCGACGCATTCGCCGAGCCCGAGCGTGATCATCGCGAACGCGGTGCCGGAGCGGCGCGTCGCCAGCAGCCCGGCGACGAACCCGAAGCCCGCGCCGGCCACGCCGCCGACGAGCGGCAACAGCGGCAGCGGGCCGCCGACGTGATTGAACCAGTGGGCGGCCGCGAACGCGCCGAGACCCGCGAACGCCGCATGCCCGAACGACAGCAGCCCGGTCGTGCCGAGCTGCAGGTTGTACGACAGCGCGAGCACGACGAGCGCGGCCGTCTGCGCGAGATAGCCGAGCACCGCGCCGTGCGGCCACAGCCACGCGGGCAGCGCGACGCACGCGGCGAACAGCGCCCAGCGCGCGGATCCGGCCAATGCGCGGCTATGCATCGACACGCTCGCCGAACAACCCGCGCGGTCGCGCGACCAGCACCGCGACGAGCAGCAGGTACGGCACCAGCGGCGCCAGTTGCGCGATCGACACGGCGGCGACGCTATCCGGCAGCGCGATGCCCGTCCATTGCACGAGGTCGCGCAGCGACGTGTCGCTCGCCGCCGCGAAGGTCTGCGCGAAACCGACCGCGAGCGACGCGACGAACGCACCGCCGAGCGAGCCGAGCCCGCCGATCACGACCACCGCGAACACGACCGACCCGACGGTTTCGGCCAGCGCGGGCTCGATTACCGCGAGCGGCGCACCGATCACGCCGGCCAGCGCCGCGAGCGCGGTGCCCGCGCCGAACAGCGCCGTCATCACGCGCGGCACGTCGTAGCCGAGCGCCTCGACGGCCGCGCGATGCGTGAGCGCCGCGCGCACGACGAGCCCGATACGCGACGCACGCAGCAGCACGCCGAGCGCGACCAGCATCGTCGTGGACATCGCCATCATGAACAGCCGGTAGCGCGGCAACGCGAGACCGAACACGGTCACGGGCGCGCCGTCGAACAGCGGCGGCACGGGCGCCGGCAGCGGCGCGAGGCCCCACGCGAGTTTCGCGCCCTCGCCGATCAGGTACGCGAGACCGAAGGTCAGCAGCAGTTCGCTCGTATGGCCGCGCGCCTGCACACGGCGCAGCAGCGCGCGTTCGCAGCCGGCGCCGAGCAGCCCGACCGCGAGCGGCGCGAGCACGAGCGCGGACCAGAAGCCCGCCCAGGCCGCGATGCCGTAGCCGACGTACGCACCGAGCATGTAGAAGCTCGCATGCGCGAAGTTGAGCACGCCCTGCACGCTGAAGATCAGCGTGAGGCCGGCCGACAGCATGAACAGCAGCAAGCCGTAGCTGAGGCCGTTGAAGGCCTGGAGCGCGAACGCGTGCACCGCGTGGCGTCAGGCGGCGAGCGGTTCGAGCGCGGCGCGCAGCGCGTCGGGCAGCGGCACCGGACGGCGCGTGCCGCGATCGACGTACACGTGCACGAAGTGCCCCTGCGCGGCGGGTGACGCATCGCCCTGCGCAAACAGCCCGACTTCGTAGCGCACGCTCGACGTGCCGAGCTTCACGACGCGCAGCCCCGCGTCGACCGCTTGCGGGAACACGAGCGGCGCGAAGTAGTTGCACTGCGTCTCGACGACCAGCCCGATCGTCTGCCCGTGCTCGACGTCGAGCACGCCCGCGCGGATCAGGTACTCGTTCACGACGGTGTCGAAGTAGCTGTAGTAGACGACGTTGTTCACGTGCCCGTAAACGTCGTTGTCCATCCAGCGGGTCGTGATCGGCAGGAAGTGGCGATAGGCGTCGCGCGGACGCGGCTGTGGCTTGTCGGACATGGCGATGGCGGTCAGGACGATGGAAGCGAAGGGAACGAGGGAGATGACGGCGGCGAAGACGACGCGTGGCGGCCGCACGACGCGGCGCGCCGGCCGGCGACGAAGCGCCGCGTCGCGATCGCGCGCGCCGCGGCGGATGAAACCCTGCGGGCAGGCCGGCCCGTCACTGCCCCGGCCGGTCGACGAATTCGAAATCGAGGCCGCGCGCGCGCATCCAGTCGGCGAGCGCGACGCCCGTGCCGGCGCGCCACGGGCGCAGCAGCGGCGGATCGACGAGCTTGTACTCGAGCAGTTCCGGCGACAACGACACCGTGCCCGACGCCCGCACGTGGTACGCGATGATCAGTTCGTTCTTGCGGATGAATTCGTACACGCCGACGAGCGATACCTGCTCGGCCTTCAGCGCGGTTTCCTCGAACACCTCGCGGGCGATGCCGTCCTCGGGCGTCTCGCCGTTTTCGAGAAAGCCGGTGATCAGCGCGAACATCCCTTCGGGCCACGCCGCGTTGCGCGCGAGCAGGATCTTGCCGTCGAGTTCGACGATCGCGGCGACGACCGGCAGCGGGTTGTTCCAGTGCACGTAGCCGCACGACTCGTCGGGGCATGCCTGGCGAACGCGGCCGCCCTCATGGTCGGGATCGGCCCGCTCGGTGAGCGGGCTCGCGCAGCGCGGGCAAAAACGGTAGTCGGCGGTGGTCATCGATGAGAATCTGGCGAGCGCCGGACGGCCGCCTGCCGGCTGCCCGCGCACCCGCTCGGCGCGGGAAAGGCTTCATTCTAGCGAGTTTGCCCGCGCCGGAGACGATCCGGCCCTACCCGCGCCGGGATGATCGGCGCCCGCGCGCGGCGGTCGCCGCGAAGCCGGCGGCGCCGATCAGCAGCGCGGCCACCGCGACCCACAGCGCGGGCGTAAACGACCCGAAGCGCGCGGCCAGCGGCGCCGCGACGAGCGGCCCGAGGATCTGCCCGACGCCATACGAGGCGGTCGCGTAACCCATCAGCCCGGCCGCGCGCTCGCCGTGCAGGCGCCGCGCCTCGCGCATCGCGAACAGCGTGATCGCGGTGAACGGCAGGCCGAGCAACGCGCTGCCGATCGAGAAGCCGGCCGCGTTCGGCCACACGATCCCGGCCGCGATGCCGAGCGCCTGCGTCGCGCAGCCGGCCGCCAGCAGCAGCCGGTTGTCCCAGTGGCCAGGTAGCCGCGCGGCGGTGATCGCGCCGACGATCAGCGCCGCGCCGAACATCGGCCAGAACAGGTCGGGCCACGGCGAACCGGCCGGCAGCGCGGCGCGCGCGATCACCGGCAGGAACGTCGCGGTGATGATGTAGCCGAAGCCCGGTGCGCCGTACAGCACGACGAGCCACGCGGCGTCCGCGCGACGGCTTCGCGGGGCGGCCCGCGCCGCCGGGGCGACCGGCACGCCGGTGGCCGCATGTGGCGCGGCAGCGGTCGACGTTGGCTGCGCGTGCGCCACGGCCGGCGCCGCACCGAACGTGCGCCAGATCGCGACCGACAGGACGGCCGACAACGCCGCGAAACCCAGCCAGCCCAGCGCGGCATGCTGGCCGGCCAGCGCACTGCCGATCAGCCCCGTCACCACGATGCCGACGCCCGGCCCCGCGTAGATCACCCCGCTCCATTCGGGCGCAGCCAGCTCGGCCAGACGCCGCAACCCCCATTGCGACATGAACACGAACGTCCATGCGCTGACGACGCCCGCGACGAAACGCACGACGAGCCACGCCGGCAGCCAGTGACCGATGCCCATCGCGGCGGTCAGCAGCACGGTCGCCGCGAGCCCGAAGCGCACCATCCGCGCCGGCGCGACGTGCAGCGCCGCGCAACTGACCGCGCCGACGAAGTAGCCCGCATAGTTTGCGGACGCAAGCCAGCCGCCGGCTTTCAGGTCGATCGAGCCGTCCGCGAGCATCAGCGGCAACAGCGGCGTGAACGCGAAACGGCCGACGCCGAGCACGACGGCGAGCCCGACCATGCAGGCGAGCGCGGCCGCGCGGGCGCGGCGGTCGGCCTGGTCGGACGAAGGCACGCGGGCGGCGGCGGGCGGAGCATCGAAGCGGGACATGGCGGCATGGGCCGGCGCTTCGCGCGCGCCAGCCGGATCGGAAATCGGAATGGGTCCATCCTAGCTTGACCAACCATTCTCGAAAAATGAATAATTAAGAATCGACTCATCCCTCGGAGAGAATCATGGACCTGGCGGCGCTGGCGATTTTCCGGGCGGTCGTGCGCGAGAACGGCGTGACGCGCGCGGCGGCCAAGCTCAATCGCGTGCAGTCGAACGTCACGACGCGCATCAAGCAGCTGGAGGAGGAACTCGGCGCGGCGCTGTTCGTGCGCGACGGCCGCCGGCTCGTGCTGACGCCGGCCGGGCAGACGCTGCTGCCGTATGCGGAGCGCCTGCTCGCGCTCGCCGACGAGGCGCGCGACGCGGTGCGCGAGGACACGCCGCGCGGGCGGCTGCGGCTCGGCACGATGGAAAGCACGGCCGCGAGCCGGCTGCCGACCATCCTCGCGCGCTATCACCACGCGTGGCCCGACGTGTCGCTCGAATTGCTGACGGGCACGACGGGCTGGCTGATCGACCGCGTGCGCGACTTCGAGGTCGACGCCGCGCTGTTCGCGCGCCCGCCCGAGCCGGACATGCTGCCCGACACGTTCGAGACCGTGCCGATCTTCCGCGAGGATCTCGTGCTGCTCACGCCGCGCGGCCATCCGCCGGTGCGCACGCCACGCGACGTGATCCTGCCGACGCTGATCGCGTTCGAGCGCGGCTGCACGTATCGCAAGTACGTCGAGCAGTGGTACGCGGCGCACGGCGTGAAGCCGGCCCGCGTGCTCGAGCTCGGCTCGTATCACGCGATCGTGGCGTGCGTCGCGGCCGGCGCGGGCATCGCGGTCGCGCCGCGTTCGGTGCTCGATCTGCAGCCCGAGACCGGCAACATCGCCGCGCACAGGATTCCCGAACTCGAAGGGATCGACACGCTGCTCGCGTGGCGGCGGGGCTATGCGTCGGCGGCGCTCGCCGCGCTGCGCGATGCGCTCACCGACACCGCGCGGCAGCCCGGCGACGTGACGAAGCCGACGGTGACCGTACCGGCCTGACCCGTGCCCGCGCGTCGCCGCATCGATCGACACGCCTCGACCGCACAAACGAAACGACCCGACCGGCGCCTGCCGATCGGGTCGTTTTTCGATTCACGCGATGCCGTCAGGGCGACGGCATCGCATCGGTCGTGCAACGATCAGAGCCGTTCTTCGACCCAGCCCTTCACGCCGGCCAGCGCGCCCGGCAGGTTCGCCGGCTCGGTGCCGCCTGCCTGCGCCATGTCCGGACGGCCGCCGCCCTTGCCGCCGACCTGCTGCGCGACGAAGTTCACGAGCTCGCCGGCCTTGACCTTCTTGCTCGCGTCCGGCGTGACGCCCGCGATCAGGCTGACCTTGCCGCCTTCGACGGCCGCCAGCACGATCGCCGCGCTCTTCAGCTTGTCCTTCAGCTTGTCGACCGTTTCGCGCAGCGTCTTCGCGTCGGCGCCGTCGAGCGTCGCGGCCAGCACGTACACGCCGCCGATCTCGACGGCCTGCTGCGCGAGCTCGTCGCCCTGGCTCGACGCGAGCTTCGACTTCAGCGCGCCCAGTTCCTTCTCGAGCGACTTCACCTGGTCCTGCACCTGCGCGATGCGCTGCGTGAGTTCCGACGGCTGCGCCTTCAGCGCCGCGGCCGCTTCGTTCACGCGTGCGTCGAGTTCCTGCACATAGCGCACCGCGTTGTCGCCGGTGATCGCCTCGACCCGGCGGATGCCGGCCGCGACGCCGCCTTCGACGACGATCTTGAACAGGCCGATGTCGCCGGTGCGGTGCACGTGCGTGCCGCCGCACAGTTCGCGCGAGAAGCCGAGGTCGAGCACGCGCACTTCGTCGCCGTACTTCTCGCCGAACAGCGCCATCGCGCCGCCCTTCACCGCTTCGTCGTACGGCATCACGCGCACGATGCCCGGCGCGTTCGCCAGGATCTCGTTGTTGACGATCTGCTCGACGCGACGGATTTCGTCGTCGGTCATCGGTGCGTTGTGCGCGAAGTCGAAGCGGGTCTTTTCCGCGTCGACGAGCGAACCCTTCTGCTGCACGTGCGCGCCGAGCACTTCGCGCAGCGCCTTGTGCATCAGGTGGGTGGCCGAGTGGTTGCGCTGCGTGCGCGCGCGGCGCTGCGCGTCGATTTCCGCGCGCAGCACGTCGCCGACCTTCAGCGTGCCCTGCTCCAGCGTGCCGTGGTGGCCGATCACGTCGGCCTGCACCTTCAGCGTGTCGGCCACCGCGAAGCGCGTCGCGGCGTTCGCGAGCACGCCCTGGTCGCCCACCTGGCCGCCCGATTCCGCGTAGAACGGCGTGTGGTCGAGCACGACGACCGCATCCTGGCCGGCCTTCACTTCGTTGACGGCCGAGCCGTCGACGTACAGCGCGACGACCTTCGCGTCGTCGAACGCGATTTCCTCGTAACCGTGGAAGGTGGTCTTCGCGCCCGAGTATTCGAGGCCCTGCGTGGCCTTGAACTTGCCGGCCGCGCGCGCCTGCTCGCGCTGACGCGCCATCGCGTCGTCGAACGCCGGCTCGTCGACCGTCATCCCGCGCTCGCGGCACACGTCGGCCGTCAGGTCCAGCGGGAAGCCGTAGGTATCGTGCAGCTTGAACGCGAGTTCGCCGTCGAGCACCTTGCCGCCCTTCGCGTCGACGTCGGCCAGCGCGGCCTCGAGGATCGACATGCCGTGCTCGATCGTCTCGAAGAAGCGCTCCTCTTCCTGGCGCAGCACGTCGGTCACGCGCTGTTCGGCTTCCTTCAGCTCCGGGTAGGCGGTGCCCATCTCGGCGACGAGGTCGGCCACCAGCTTGTGGAAGAACGCGCCCTTGCGGCCCAGCTTGTAGCCGTGGCGGATCGCGCGGCGCACGATCCGGCGCAGCACGTAGCCGCGACCTTCGTTGCCGGGAATCACGCCGTCGACGATCAGGAACGAGCACGCGCGGATGTGATCGGCGATCACCTTCAGCGAGTTGTTCGTGAGGTCGCTGATCTCGGTCACGCGCGCGGCGGCCTTGATCAGGTTCTGGAACAGGTCGATCTCGTAGTTGCTGTGCACGTGCTGCAGCACCGCGGCGAGACGCTCGAGGCCCATGCCGGTGTCGACCGACTGCTTCGGCAGGCGCGTCATGTTGCCCTGCGCGTCGCGGTTGAACTGCATGAACACGAGGTTCCAGATCTCGATGTAGCGGTCGCCGTCTTCCTCGGGCGACCCCGGCGGCCCGCCCCACACGTCCGGGCCGTGGTCGTAGAAGATCTCGGTACACGGGCCGCACGGGCCGGTGTCGCCCATCGTCCAGAAGTTGTCCGATGCGTAGCGCGCGCCCTTGTTGTCGCCGATCCGGATGATCCGCTCGGTCGGCACGCCGACTTCCTTCGCCCAGATGTCGTATGCCTCGTCGTCTTCCTGGTAGACGGTGACCCACAGTTTTTCCTTCGGCAGCTGGTAGACCGCGGTCAGCAGCTCCCACGCGAACTTGATCGCGTCGTGCTTGAAGTAGTCGCCGAACGAGAAGTTGCCGAGCATCTCGAAGAACGTGTGGTGGCGCGCCGTGTAGCCGACGTTCTCGAGGTCGTTGTGCTTGCCGCCCGCGCGCACGCTGCGCTGCGCCGTCGTGGCGCGCGAGTACGGGCGCGGGTCCGTGCCGAGGAAGACGTCCTTGAACTGGACCATGCCCGAGTTCGTGAACATCAGCGTGGGGTCGTTACCGGGCACGAGGCTCGACGAGCGGACGATCGTGTGGCCCTTCGATTCGAAGAATTTGAGGAATTTCTCGCGGATTTCGGCAGCTTTCATGGCGTGCGGGGACAGTCTGGCAAAGACGGCTTCAAACGCCGGCGCCCCAGGCGGGGCGCGCGGCGGCATGGATTCGGAAACGATCGATTATACGATACAGACCGCCCGCCCAAGCGGCGGCGGCCCGCTGCGCCGGACGACCGGCCTGGGCCACCCGCGCGGCCGATTCGCCTTAAGATGCTCGGCATGCCAATCGGCCTTGCCCGGCAAGGCAGGCCAGCCATGAAAGGAGACGATTCGACGATGGGTGCCCTGAGCCATATCCGCGTGCTGGACCTCACCCGCGTGCTCGCGGGCCCGTGGTGCGCGCAGACCCTTGCCGATTTCGGCGCGGACGTGATCAAGGTCGAGCGCCCGGGCGCCGGCGACGACACGCGCCACTGGGGGCCGCCGTACCTGAAGGACGCGGACGGCGCGGATACCGCCGAGGCCGCGTACTACCTCGCGGCGAACCGCAACAAGCGCTCGGTGACGATCGACATCGCGACGCCCGAGGGCCAGCGGATCGTGCGCGAGCTCGCCGCGCAGAGCGACGTCGTGCTCGAGAACTACAAGGTCGGTCAGTTGAAGAAATACGGGCTCGACCACGACGCGCTGCGCGCGGTGAAGCCCGATCTCGTCTACTGCTCGGTCACCGGCTTCGGCCAGACCGGCCCGTACGCGCACCGCGCGGGCTACGACTTCATCGTGCAGGGGATCGGCGGCTTCATGAGCATCACCGGCGAGCGCGACGGCGAGCCGGGCGGCGGCCCGCAGAAGGCCGGCGTCGCGATCGCCGATCTCGCGACCGGCCTCTATTCGACGATCGCCGTGCTCGCCGCGCTCGCGCACCGCGACCGCACGGGCGAAGGCCAGTACATCGACATGGCGCTGCTCGACGTGCAGGTCGCGCTGCTGGCGAACATGAACACCAACTTCCTCGCGAGCGGCAAGCCGCCGGTGCGCTGGGGCAACGCGCATCCGAACATCGTGCCGTACCAGACGTTCCAGACGAGCGACGGCTGGATCATCGTCGCGGTCGGCAACGACGGGCAGTTCCGCAAGTTCGTCGAAGCCGGCGGCCGGCCCGAGCTGGCCGACGACGAGCGCTTCGCGACGAACCCGTCGCGCGTGCGCCATCGCGACACGCTGGTGCCGATCCTCGCGGAAATGGTGAAGGCGCGCGGCAAGGCCGACTGGATCGGCGCACTCGAAGCGGCCGGCGTGCCGTGCGGGCCGATCAACGATCTCGACGAGGTGTTCGACAACGAGCAGGTGGTCGCGCGCGGGATGCAGGTAGCGCTGCCGCACCCGTGCGGCGCGGACGTGAAGCTCGTGCGCAACCCGATCCGGATGAGCGCGACGCCGCCGGACGCACGCACCGCCCCGCCGCTGCTCGGCGCGCAGACGGAAGAGGTGCTGCGCGACATGCTCGGCTACGACGACGAGCGAATTGCCGCGCTGAAGGCGAAACAGGCGATCTGACGCGTCAGGCTCGCGCGGCGGCGAACGGCCCGGCTAGCGCGCGAGCGCGTCGAGCCAGCCGCGTGCGGCCGGCCAGTCGCCGAGCCCGCTGTCGGCGTTGATGTGGCCGCGCGGGCCGATGTCGCGGAACGCGCTGCCCCACGCATGCGCGCAGCCGCGTGCGAACGCGAGCGAACCGTACGGATCGTCGCTGCTCGCGACGACGCAGGTCGGAAACGGCAATCGCTCGTGCGGCACCGGGCCGAAGCCGTGCGCGTCGACCGGGAACGCCGGCCCCGCGGGATCGGGCAATGCGACGAGCAGCGCGCCGCGCACTTTCGCGAGCGCGGCCGGGCGTGCGTAGCGGGTCGCCCACCAAGCGGTGGTCAGCGTACCGAGGCTGTGGCCGGCGATCAGCACGGGCCCGCGCGCGGCTTCGACCGCCCGGTCGAGCGCGAGACACCAGCCGTTGCGGAACGCACGGTCCCAGTCGGGCATCGCGACCCGCGAGAAGCGCGCGTCGGCGCGCTCCCAACGGCTCTGCCAGTGAAGCGGGCCCGAATTGGCGTAGCCCGGCAAGACGAAAACGACGGAGTCGGTCATGGAAGGGTTGGTCGACGAATGGAATCGTGTTGTAGCGTCGACGCAGTGTCGCACACCCGCCTCTCCCTGATGGTGCCTGTCGAAATCCGGGGGATGTGCGTGACGTTCGTGCGGGTCGTGATGCACTCAGGCAGGCGTCACGACCGGCCGGCATGCGTGGCGCCTGCCTGAGTG
>FTHQ01000292.1_pt1 | contig 32660 bp, 29 predicted proteins | sample 1641001 | NCBI WGS metagenome assembly FTHQ01 (sample SAMEA3914872, study PRJEB12502) | metagenome | biome: forest; material: soil | place: Canada | collected 2011-07-03 | depth 0.3 m | reverse complement strand
CGCGCGCCGCCGCGGCGCGCGATGACGAACCCCACGCGGAGCCGGGGCGGCTCCGCGTGGGGTTCGTCATCGCGCGCCGCGGCGGCGCGCGATGACGGCGCTCAGTGCGCGTCGGGGTGGCCGTGCGCGAGCTTCGAGTGGTGTCGCGAGTACAGCGCGTAGATCACCAGGCCGATCACGAGCCAGATGCCGAACGCGGCCCACGTGACGGGCTGCAGGTTCAGCATCAGGAACAGGCACGATGCGACCGCGAGGATCGGCACCACCGGCACGCCCGGGCAGCGGAACGCGCGCGGCAGCTCGGGGTGGGTGCGACGCAGCACGAGCACGGCGATCGACACCATCGAGAACGCCGCGAGCGTGCCGATGTTGATCAGCTCGGCGAGCACATTGAGCGGCACGAGCGCGGCGATCAGCCCGAAGAACAGGCCGACCAGCCAGGTGGTCAGGAACGGCGTCGCATAGCGCGGATGCACGCGCGACAGCGCGGCCGGCAGCAGCCCGTCGCGCGACATCGCGAAGATCACGCGCGTCTGGCCGTAGCTCATCACGAGGATCACGGTGAGCATGCCGAGCACCGCGCCGAGATCGATGAAGCCCGCGACCCACTTCTCGCCGGCGACCTGCAGCGCGTACGAGATCGGGTGCGAGATGTTCGCGTACTGGGCCGACGGCACGATGCCGGTCGCGACCGCGGCGACCGTCACGTACAGCACCGCGCACACCGCGAGCGACGCGATGATGCCGATCGGCAAATCGCGCTTCGGGTTCTTCACTTCCTCGGCCGCCGACGACACCGCGTCGAAGCCGATGAACGCGAAGAACATCACGGCGGCCGCGCCGAACACGCCGTTCCAGCCGTGCGGCATGAACGGCTTCCAGTTCGCGGGCGTCACGTGGAACAGGCCGACCGCGATCACCAGCAGCACGACCGACACCTTGATGAACACCATGATGTTGTTGATGCGGGTCGATTCGCGGATGCCGATCGACAGCAGCGTCGTGATCACGATCATCACGAGGAACGCGGGCAGGTTGAACCACGTGGTGACGCCCGGCACCGCGCCGGGCGCGGCCGTCAGCACGGTCGGCAGCGACAGCCCGAAGCCCTGCAGCAGCGACTGCAGGTAGCCCGACCAGCCGACCGACACGGCCGACGACGCGAGGCCGTACTCGAGCATCAGGTCCCAGCCGATGATCCACGCGACCAGCTCGCCGAGCGTCGCGTACGAATACGTGTAGATCGAGCCGGCGACGGGGATCGTCGACGCGAACTCCGCGTACGACAGCGCGGCGAGGCCGCACGCGATCGCGGCGATCACGAAGGACAGCATCAGCGCGGGGCCGGCCTGGACGGCGCCGGTGCCGGTCAGCACGAAGATGCCGGTGCCGATGATCGCGCCGATGCCGAGGAAGGTGAGGTCGATCGCGCCGAGCGCTTTCTTGAGCCCGGCGGCTTGCGCGCCGGCGATCATGCGATCGACGTTTTTCTTGCGGAAAAGAGACATTGCGGATGAATCGCCATCGCGCGCAGGCACGGCGCGTTGACTGAGTGAAAACCCATAATTTTAGCTGATTTGGCGTGCAAGCCCCGCTGCGGCGCCGCGGTGCGCCGTGGAATCGTCCGATAAAACAAGCGCTTGCGCCCGGAGCGGGCGCGGTTGGGCGCGGCGCGGCGTGCGCCGCGTCGCGGGATCGGACGAATTCGAATGGGCCGGGGGGCTCAGGCGCCGGCCGTGGGCGCCATGTCGACGAGCCGGTTGCTCATCACGTAGAACGTGAGTTCCGCGTTGTTGGACAGCCGCATCTTCTCGAGCAGCCGCGACCGGTACACGCTCACCGTCTTCACCGACAGCGACAGCGTGTTCGCGATATCGGTGAGCCGCTTGCCGGATGCGAGCATGCAGAGCGTCTGATATTCGCGATCGGACAGCTTCTCGTGCGGCAGCGGTTCGTTCTCGAACGACACGTATTCGGCGAGCGCCTCGGCCATCGCGGGGCTCACGTACTTGCGGCCGGCCGCGACCTGCTGGATCGCGCCGATCATCTGCGCGGCGTTGACCGTCTTCGACAGGTAGCCGGCCGCGCCGGCCTTCAGCGCGCGCACCGCGTACTGGTCCTCGCGGTACATCGAGAACATCAGGACCGGCGTGCGCGTCAGCTTGCGCTTGAGGCGCTTGAGCACCTCGATGCCGTTCGTGTCGGGCAGCGAGATGTCGAGCAGGATCACGTCGAATTCCTGCTTGTCGACGGCCGCCATCGCGTCGCCGCCGTTCTCGGCCTCGGTCACGTCGCGCGCGACGCCGCGGTCGATCAGCAACTGGCGGATCCCTTGCCGGACGATCGCGTGATCGTCCACGAGCAGGATGTTCAGGCTCATCGCGACCTCACGAAAGCGACGTGCGGCGTGCCGCGACGGGCACCGCGAGCAGCGAATCCCACGCGAAGCGCGCGGTGACGCGCGTGCCGCGACCGGTTGCCGGCGTGGCCGTCTCGAAGCTGCCGCCGAACGCCTCGCAGCGCGCGCGCATGCCGGCGAGGCCGTAGCCGCTGCGGCGATTGCGCGCGAAACCGGTCCCATCGTCGGTGACACTCAGCGACAGGTGCGTGCCGTCGGTGACGATCCGCACGTCGACCGACGTCGCGCGGGCGTGTTTCGCGACGTTCGACAGCGCTTCCTGCGCGACGCGGAATACCGCGAGCGCGCCGGCGCCGGCGATTTGCGTAAGGCGCGCGTCGGCCGCGCACACGAAGCTCGTGCGCAGGCCGGTGCGCGCCGCATGGGTGTCGATCCACGACGACAGCGCGCCGACCACGCCCGCGTCGAGCGCCGGCGTGTCGCGCTCCTCGATGAGCCGGCGATTCGCGTCGGTCGCGGCGTCGAGCGCCTGCTGCGCCAGCGCCAGCGCGCGCAGGCAGCCTTCCGGCGCATCGGCCGGCAGCCACGTTTGAACGTTTGCGAGCGCGAAGCGGGCAGCGGTCAATTCGGCGCCGAGCCCGTCGTGCAGCTCGCCGGCCAGATGGCGGCGGGCCGCTTCGTCGGCGGCGAGCAACTGGGCGGAAAGTGCCGCGATCCGTGCGGCGGACGCGTCGCGTTTCGATGCGACGTCGGCCAGGGGCGAAGTCGCGGCGCAGCCGGGCATGCGCTGCCGCGACGGGAACGGGGCGTGGGCGCCCGAGGGCGCGTTAAGCGACGTATCCATGACTCTCCCTGCTGTCAGAAAGCGGTTCAGACACCGGCTGGTTGCGTGCACCGGCTGCCGTTTCGATGACGGTCGCCGCCAGAGAATCGCTCCATGCCGAGGTAACAAAAGTTACGTCTTGTAACACTTGCATCCGACCCTTCCACTCTCATCCGAACGGCAACCACGCGCGGCGAATAATATCTCAAAATTTCTGAAAAGGTCATGTCGGGCGGACATTTAAGGGTAAATGTGAATAATCGGAATGAACCTGTTGTAGGAAAAACACTGACACCCGAACACCGGGCGATGACGTATCCAAATGTAACTATTTGAGATGGAATGGTCCCAGTTTGTTACGAATTCGCCAAGTAGGGACGAAAAAAACCGGAGCTTTCGCTCCGGTTCTTGATACGGCACAAATTCGGGGATCGATCAGTCCACGAATGCGCGCTCGATCACGTAGTGACCCGGCGCGCTGTTCTTGCCTTCGACGAGGCCGGCCTGCTTCAGCAGGTCGGTCGTGTCCTTCAGCATCGCGGTGCTGCCGCACAGCATCACGCGGTCGTTTTCCGGCGAGAAGGCCGGCACGCCGAGATCCGTGAACAGCTTGCCCGTCGCGATCAGGTCGGTGATCCGGCCCTCGTTATCGAACGCTTCGCGCGTGACGGTCGGGTAGTAGACGAGCTTTTCCTTGATGATGTCGCCCAGGTACTCGTGGCCCGGCAGGTCGTGCTTGATGTAGTCCATGTACGCGAGCTCGCCCTTCAGGCGGCACGTGTGGGTCAGAATCACCTTGTCGAAGCGGTCGTAGATGTCCGGATCGCGGATGATCGACATGAACGGCGCGAGGCCCGTACCCGTCGACAGCATCCACAGCGTCTTGCCCGGCAGCAGGTTGTCGGCGACCAGCGTGCCCGTCGGCTTCTTGCCGATCAGCACCGTGTCGCCCACCTTCAGGTGCTGCAGGCGCGACGTCAGCGGGCCGTTCTGCACCTTGATGCTGAAGAACTCGAGATGCTCCTCGTAGTTCGGGCTGACGATCGAATAGGCGCGCGCGAGCGGCTTGCCGTCGACTTCGAGGCCGACCATCGTGAATTCGCCGTTGTTGAAGCGCAGGCTCGCCTCACGGGTGCAGGTGAAGCTGAAAAGCGTGTCGGTCCAGTGATGGACGGATTGGACGGTGGCGGTGTCGTATTTGCTCATGGCTTTGAAAACGGACGCGCGTGGCGAACGCGTGTAACGGGCCCAAAAACGGGCAAAAAACCGAGTGCGACGGCCCGATCGCGGATCGGCCGGCCGGCGCGTCGGACACGCGCCTTCTCGATGACAGACGTTTGAGGAACTCGTTATTTTACCCTGTTGACGCGGATCGCGGGCTTGACCCCCGCGGCTGCGCGGATTTGGCGCAACAGATCCTTTCAACATGCTTTCTATGATCAGCCGCGCGTGTCGCGGCGAGTGCGGCGTGCTCCGGCAGCGCCGTGACCGGGGGCGCCGCGGGACCGCGGGCGCTACTGCGGATCGAGGCGCAGGCGCGCGATGTACGGCAGGTGGTCCGACAGCCACGCGGCTTCGCCTGACGGCGCACGCCATTCGAGCGGCGTCAGCCCGCGCACGAACATCTTGTCGAGCGCGAGCGCCGGCGAGAACGCGGGGAACGTGCGGCCCGATTCGCCGAGCAGCGTCGCGACCTCGGACAGCCCGATCTCGCCGAACAGCGCGACCGAATCGTTGCGCCAGTCGTTGAAATCGCCGGCGAGCACGAGCGGATCGTCGCCCGCGTTGCGCACGATCCAGTGCGCGATCCAGTGCATCTGGCGCAGCCGCGCGGCGCGCGTGAGCGCCAGGTGCGCGCACAGCAGCGTGACCGGGCGGGCGCCCGCGAGCGTCGCGCGGGCGACGAGCAGCCCGCGCCGCTCGAAGCGGTGCGCGGAGATGTCCCAGCGGCCGCCGAGGTCGAGCGGATGCGGCGACAGGATCGCGTTGCCGTGCCGCCACGACGGCTTGAACACGTTCGGCCCGAGCGCGATCTGCCAGTCGAGCGCCTGCGCGATCTCGGTGGCCTGGCAATGCCACACGTCGTCGACCGTGTCGTCCATCGGCGCGCCGAAGCCCGGTGCGAGCATCGGGCGCGGCATGCGGCGCGCCATCGCTTCCTGCAGGAAATACACGTCGGCGTGGGTCGACTGCATCCAGTCGCGCATCGCGTTCCACGCGGTGAAGCCGAGCGGCGAGCGGCCCTTGTGCAGGTTCCAGCTGACGGCGGTGATTTCGTCGGGCGCGGCGTGCGGTTCGGCGAACGGCAGGGAGAGAGCGTCGGCGGACATGACGCTCAGTCCTTCGCGACGTGCGCGCGCACGCGGTACACGAGATGCGGATGCTGCTCGACGAGCGTCCAGTCGGTCCACGCCTCGCCGCCGACCGACAGACCGGGGTGGCTCGCGACGATTTGCCGCGGCGACGCGGGCACGCACGGATCGCCGCGCGTCGCGTTTTCGTCGTCGAGCGTTTCCTGCACGTCGAGCCCGAGCGACACGGTGTTCGCGTTGGCGTCGACGGCGAGCGGGGCGACCGTCACCGAGCGCGAGCGCTCGGTCGGCACGACGCGCGCGGCATTGCCGCAGCCCACCGGCACGGATGACGGATAGCGATGGGTATCGGTGCGGGACTGGCCCACGGTGGTGTTTTGCTGGAACGTGTCGATCGTCTGACCGTCGCGCACCACCTGGATTTCCCATGCGACGACGGCCGGCGCGGGGCTCTGCGCATGGGCGGCGAGCACGACGCTCGCAAGCAGGACGGCCAGGCCGTGTTTCAGCATGAAACGTCTCCGGAAACGCGGGATAGCGGGGAACGGACGCACATCTTACGCCCGATCGATTTCGGTCGCGATGTGACGGGACGCGCCGCGACGGGTTCGCAGCACGATGCGGTCCTGCTCGACAGGTAAGGACGCGTCATGCGTTTTCAAGCGAAAAAGCGCGCGAACTCGGCGACGCTCGCGCGCTCGGTGACGAGGCGGTTCTCGATCGCGTCGGGGTCCGCATGGCCGAGCGACATGCCGCAGACGAGCTGCTCGTTGGCCGGAATGTCGAGATGTTCGGCGACGATCCGGTGAAACGGCACGAACGCGGCCTGCGGGCACGTATCGAGGCCGCGGGCGCGCGCGGCCGTCATCACGCCTTGCAGGAACATCCCGCAGTCGAGCCAGGCCCCCAACGTCATCACGCGGTCGAGCGTGAAGAACAGCGCGACCGGCGCATCGAAGAAACGGAAATTGCGCGCGTGCTGCGCATGCATGCGCGCCTTCTCGTCGCGGCCGATGTTCAACAGACCGTACAGGTCCCAGCCGACCTTGCGGCGCCGGTCGATATACGGCGACACCCATTCGCGCGGGTAATAGTCGTATTCGGCGACGTATTTCTCGTCGCGCGCAGGATCGTCGTAGGCCGCGGTGAGCGCGGCGGCGAGCGCGTCGCGCGTGGCGCCCGTCGCGACGTACACGCGCCACGGCTGGATGTTGGTGCCCGACGGCGCGCGGCTCGCGGCTTCGAGGATCGCCTCGAGCGTGTCGCGCAGCACCGGCGTCGGCAGGAATGCGCGGATCGCGCGGCGCGACTTGAGCGCGGCGTCGACGGTATCGACGGAACGGATCGCGTCGGCGTCGACGCGCGGGGAAGCAGTGGGGACGGACATCGGCAACTCTTCGGGCGAGGCGTCTGGCGCGGTGCGGGAGCAGCGTGTGCGCGGCGCGCGAACGCCAGCGGCGCGCCCGGCGCGAGCGTCGTGAACTGTCGATCATACGCCGCGGCGCACGACCGTGCAGCGCGGGCGCGCTGTTAGCAGCAGACTCCCCCGGCTGCTTGCTTGCACGGCGATGCGGGATCGCTACACTGAAATCGTAAGGGTCTGATGAGTGTGTGACGGCAAGGCAGCGAGGTTGGTATGACGACGGCGATGGTGAAACAGGAACTGGCGGTGGCGTCCTTCAGCACGGTGTACGACCTCGAGCAGGTCGAGACGGCGCTGGGCGACCTGAACGAGAGCGCAAGCGACGCACTGCGCTCGACCTACGAGAAGATGCTCAAGACGGGGAATCTGCGCTTTTGCGTGAAGCCGAACCGGATGCCGTCGTTCGACGCGCTCGGCGAGGCGTTGCCGAATTTCGGCGAGCCGCTCAACGACGTGCGCAAGCAGATCGCGCTGTGTCTCGAAACGGACGACCGGCTCGAACTGATGCCGATCCTGCTGCTCGGGCCGCCCGGGATCGGCAAGACGCATTTCGCGAAGGCGCTCGCGCAACTGCTCGGCACCGCGTACCACTACGTGCCGATGAGTTCGCTGACGGCCGGCTGGATCCTGTCCGGCGCGTCGTCGCAATGGAAGAACGCGAAGCCCGGCAAGGTGTTCGACGCGCTCGTGAACGGCAGCTACGCGAATCCGGTGATCGCGGTCGACGAGATCGACAAGGCCGGCAGCGATGCGCAATACGATCCGCTCGGCGCGCTGTATGCGTTGCTCGAGCACGACACCGCGCGCGCGTTCGTCGACGAATTCGCGGAAGTGCCGATCGACGCGGGCAACGTGATCTGGATCGCGACCGCGAACGACGCGCAGGCGATTCCGGAGCCGCTGCTCAACCGGATGAATGTGTACGAGATCGCGCCGCCCGATGCGGCCGGCGCACGCCGGATCGCGCAGACGATCTACGACGAGATCCGCACGTCGCATGCGTGGGGGCGGCGCTTCCCCGAGACGCTCGGCGACGATGCGCTCGACGTGCTGGCCGCGACGCCGCCGCGCACGATGCGCCGCGCGCTGCTGCACGCGTTCGGCGCCGCGCGGCTCGACGGCCGCGACGCGATCGGGCCGGCCGACATCCGCGCCGACGAAGGCGCGGCGAAGCGCCGGCCGATCGGCTTCTGACGCGGCCACGCGCGCCCGGCCGCAGCGCGCGTGGCATTCGTCGCATTCGTGGCCGCATCGTTGTCTGCGCCACCGTCCGCATCGTCGCGACGCGATACGTCGGCGTTCGGCAAGCGGGCGAACCGGGACGTACAATTCTTCTCTCTCCCTTCGACGCGCGAGCAGCGCGAAAAGCCATGGAGCAGACGGATTGTGTCGTGATCGGCGCGGGTGTCGTCGGTCTGGCGATTGCGCGCGAACTGGCCGCGCGCGGGCGTGAAACGATCGTGCTGGAGGCGACCGACGCGATCGGTACGGGCACGAGTTCGCGCAACAGCGAGGTGATTCACGCGGGGCTTTACTATCCGCGCGGGTCGCTGAAGGCGATGTCGTGCGTGCACGGGCGCGACCTGCTGTACGAATTCTGCGAGACCCATCATGTGCCGCACCGGCGTACCGGCAAGCTGCTCGTCGCGACGAGCGCCGCGCAGGTGAAGCAGTTGAAGGCGATCGCCGCGCGCGCCGCCGAAAACGGCGTGCTCGACCTGCTGCCGCTCACGCGCGCCGAGGCGCAGACGCTCGAGCCCGCGCTCGAATGCGTGGAGGCGCTGTTCTCGCCGTCGACCGGCATCGTCGACAGCCACCAGCTGATGCTCGCGCTGCTCGGCGACGCGGAGCGCGACGGCGCCGTGTGCGCGCTGCACGCTCCGGTCGAGTCGATCGACGTGCTGCGTGGCGGCCGCTTCATCGTGCGCACCGGCGGCGGCGCGCCGGCCGAGATCGACGCCACCTGCGTGATCAACAGCGCGGGGCTCGGCGCACAGGCGCTCGCGCGCCGCACGCGGGGCCTCGATCCGCGCTGGGTGCCGCCGCTTTATTTCGCGCGCGGCAATTATTTCAGCCTGTCGGGCCGTGCGCCGTTCTCGCACCTGATCTATCCGATGCCCGATCGCGCGGGGCTCGGCGTGCACCTGACGCTCGATCTTGGCGGGCAGGCGCGCTTCGGCCCGGACGTCGAGTGGTGCGATTCGCTGCGCTACGAGGTCGATCCGGCGCGCGCGGGCGCGTTCTACACGTCGATCCGCGCGTTCTGGCCGGGCTTGCCCGACGATGCGCTGCAGCCGGCGTACGCGGGTATCCGGCCGAAGCTCGCGGGGCCCGGCGAGCCGCCGGCCGACTTCATCGTGCAGGGGGCCGCGCAGCACGGCGTGCGCGGGCTCGTGAACCTGTTCGGCATCGAGTCGCCGGGGCTCACCGCGTCGCTCGCGCTCGCGCAGCGGGTGGGCGACATGGTGTCGCGCGCGTGATGCGCGGCCCGCGTCCGTGCGGGCCGGCCGCGCGAAACCCGTGTGAAATCCCTTATCTCCGGCATTTCGGCGCGCACATTTATTCGCTTGGGCGTTATTCTGTCGAACGGCCGTCGCCAGAACGGCTTTCAAACCAATAACGTTGGAGCGAGTTCCCCCTATGAAAGCAACCCGTCGGAGTTTCCTGATTACGAGTATTGGTGCCGTGTCCGCGCTGGCACTGTCGCGTGAAGCGCTGGCCGATGCGCCGATGCTGTCGGAAACCGATCCGACCGCGGCGGCGCTCGGCTACAAGGCCGATGCCACCAAGGTCGACAAGACGAAGTACCCGAAATACGCAGCGGGCCAGGATTGCGCGGCCTGCATGCTGTACCAGGGCAAGAAGGGCTCGACGTCGGGCCCGTGCGGCGCCTTCCCCGGCAAGCAGGTCGCGGCGAAGGGCTGGTGCAGCGCATTCTCGAAGATGGGTTGAGGCCGGTGCGGCATCGTGCGATGCCGCATTGTGGCGAAAACCGCAAAACGCTCGCTGTCGTTCGATGGCGAGCGTTTTTTATTGCTTGAAAACGGTTCCGGCGCTTTCTACACTCGCTGCACACCTGCGCGGCGCGGCATGCCCGCGCGCCGCGCCGCCCGACACGGCGAATTCACGAGGACGAGGCACGCATGGCGACGATTGCGAATTCAACGAAAACGATCCGGCCCGAGCGTGCGCTGAACCGGCGCGCGGTGGCGGCCGCCGTGATCGGCAATGCACTCGAGTGGTACGACTTCACGGTGTTCGGCTTCATGACGGTCGTGATCGCCGAACTGTTCTTCCCCACCTCCAGCGAATACTCGTCGCTGCTGCTGACCACCGCGACGTTCGGCGTCGCGTTCTTCATGCGCCCGATCGGCGGCATCGTGTTCGGGCTGTACGCGGACCGCGCGGGCCGCAAGGCCGCGCTGTCGCTCGTGATCCTGCTGATGACGGCCGGCATCTTCCTGCTCGCGATCGCGCCGCCCTATGCGGCGATCGGCATCGGCGGGCCGATCCTGATCGTGCTCGGCCGCCTGCTGCAGGGCTTCTCGGCGGGCGGCGAATTCGGCAGCTCGACCGCGCTGCTGATCGAAGCGGCGCCGTTCTCGAAACGCGGTTTCTACGGCAGCTGGCAGATGGCGAGCCAGGCGGCCGCGCTGCTGATCGGCGCGCTCGTCGGCGCGGCCGTCACGCGCGGGCTGTCGCACGACGCGCTGCGCAGCTGGGGCTGGCGCGTGCCGTTCGTCCTCGGGCTGCTGATCGGCCCGATCGGCTTCTACATCCGCCGCCATCTCGCCGATTCCGAAGCGTTCCTGCATGCGCAGCAGAACGCGCGCCGCGCGACGCTCGGCGAAGTGTTCACGCGCCACCCGCGCGAGGTGCTGTGCGGGCTCGGCTCGGTGATCGCGCTCACCGTGACGATCTACGTGCTGATCAGCTACCTGCCGACCTTCGCGGTGAAGCAGCTGAAGCTGCCGTATGCGGAATCGTTCTACGCGGTGATCATCGGCAACCTGCTGCTGATGGTGCTGTCGCCGATCGCGGGCGCGTGGTCGGACCGCATCGGCCGCAAGGGGCTGTCGCTGTGGTCGCTCGTGCTGACGCTCGCGCTGATGTACCCGCTGTTCGCATGGCTCGACGCGGCGCCGAGCATCGGGCGGCTGATCGCGGTGCAGGCCGTGCTGTCGGTGACGCTGGCAGGCTACTACGGGCCGTTCGGCGCGATGATCGCCGAGCTGTTCCCGGCCAACGTGCGCTCGACCGGGCTGTCGATCGCGTACAACGTCGCGGTGATGCTGTTCGGCGGCTTCGGCCAGTTCATCGTCACGTGGCTGATCAAGGTCACCGGCACGCCGCTCGCGCCGACCTACTACGTGATGGCGGGCCTCGCGCTGTCGATCGTCGCGGTCGCGTTCGTGCCCGCGCGCAGCGCCGACCTCGATGCGCCGGCGTGACGACATGACGATTTGAGGACGGTCATCGAATCGTTTCGCCAAACGCAATGATGTGATGCAGAACGCGGGGAAACGGTGTGTCGCCCCTTCGCGTTCGCACCCGAATTGTTTAGTCGTCGAACGAAACATGCCGCGAAATGGACGGAATTGTCGCTCGCGCGCGTGGTTGCATTTTTTACCCACACTAAAAATCGGCAAAAACCCGGCGGGCGTATAGAAGAGTTTTTTCTCCAGCTTGTTGCAGCATCGTTAGCTCAAGTAATATCCGCGTACGCCGGCTCCCTGGCGGGACCGGTTCCGATCTGGAGACCTGGAGGAAACATGGAATACAACCGTCTGTTGCACACCCTGCGTGTTACCGCCATGGCAGGCGTGGCAGCGGCATCGCTCGGCGTCGCGGGTTCTGCATTCGCACAGATCCCGAACAAAACGCTCGTCTACTGCTCAGAAGGCAGCCCGGCGGGTTTCGATTCCGCGCAATTTACGACCGGCGTCGACTTCACCGCCGCCACGTTCACCGTCTACAACCGCCTCGTCGAATTCGAGCGCGGCGGCACGAAGGTCGAGCCCGGCCTCGCCGAGAAGTGGGACGTGTCGTCCGACGGCAAGGTGTACACGTTCCACCTGCGCCACGGTGTGAAGTTCCATACGACCGACTTCTTCAAGCCGACGCGTGAATTCAATGCGGACGACGTCGTGTTCTCGTTCCAGCGCATGCTCGATCCGAACAATGCGTTCCGCAAGGCGTACCCGGTGTCGTTCCCGTACTTCACCGACATGGGTCTCGACAAGCTGATCACGAAGGTCGAGAAGGTCGATCCGTACACCGTGAAGTTCACGCTGGCCGAGCCGAACGCGCCGTTCATCCAGAACATGGCGATGGAATTCGCGTCGATCCTGTCGGCCGAATACGGCGACCAGCTGATGAAGGCCGGCCGTGCCGCCGACATCAACCAGAAGCCGGTCGGCACGGGTCCGTTCATCTTCCGCAGCTACACGAAGGACGCGACGATCCGCTTCGATGGCAATCCTGATTACTGGAAGAAGGGCGAAGTGAAGCTGTCGAAGCTGATCTTCTCGATCACGCCGGACCCGGGCGTGCGCGTGCAGAAGATCAAGCGCAACGAATGCCAGGTGATGAGCTATCCGCGCCCGGCCGACATCGCGACGCTGAAGGCCGATTCGAACGTCGACATGCCGTCGCAGGCCGGCTTCAACCTCGGCTACCTCGCGTACAACGTCGAGCACAAGCCGGTCGACAAGCTCGAAGTGCGTCAGGCGCTCGACATGGCGATCAACAAGAAGGCGATCCTCGAGTCCGTCTACCAGGGCGCCGGCCAGGCCGCGAGCGCGCCGATGCCGCCGACCCAATGGTCGTACGACAAGAACCTGAAGATGGCGGCCTACGACACCGCGAAGGCGAAGGCGCTGCTCGCGAAGGCCGGCTTCCCGAACGGGTTCGAGATCACGCTGTGGGCGATGCCCGTGCAGCGCGCGTACAACCCGAACGCCCGCCTGATGGCCGAGATGATCCAGGCCGACTGGGCGAAGATCGGCGTGAAGGCGAAGATCGTCACGTACGAGTGGGGCGAGTACATCAAGCGTGCGCACGCGGGCGAGCAGGACACGATGCTGATCGGCTGGACGGGCGACAACGGCGATCCGGACAACTGGCTCGGCACGCTGCTCGGCTGCGAAGCGATCAAGGGCAACAACTTCTCGCACTGGTGCTACAAGCCGTTCGACGAGCTGGTCCAGAAGGGCCGCACGACGACGGGCCAGGACGCGCGCACGAAGCTCTACACGCAGGCCCAGCAGATCTTCGCGCAACAGCTGCCGTTCTCGCCGATCGCGAACTCGACGGTCTACCAGCCGGTGCGCAAGAACGTGGTCGACATGCGTATCGAGCCGCTCGGCTATGCTCGCTTCGACGGTGTCGGCGTGAAGTAATACGGCCCGTATAAGCTGTCGCGAAGACCGGCTAACTCATCCGGCGGCGGGAGGCCAAAAGCTTCCCGTCGCCGGTCGCACATTTCCCACAAGAAAATACGAGACGCATCATGTTCAGATTCGTGTTGCGCCGCGTGGGGATGGTGATCCCGACTTTCATCGGCATCACCATCCTGGCGTTTGCGCTGATTCACCTGATACCGGGCGACCCCATCGAAGTGATGATGGGCGAGCGCGGCGTCGATCCCGCGATGCACGCAGAGGCGATGAAGCGCCTCGGGCTCGACCAGCCGCTGCCGCTGCAGTACCTCCACTACGTCGGCCGTGCGCTGCATGGCGACCTCGGCACGTCGATCATCACCAACACGAGCGTCGGCGGTGAATTCTTCGCGCGCTTCCCGGCGACCGTCGAACTGTCGCTGTGCGCGCTCGTGTTCGCGCTCGCGGTCGGTTTGCCGGCCGGCGTGATCGCCGCGCTGCGGCGCGGCTCGGTCATCGACCACGGCGTGATGGGCACCGCGCTCACCGGCTACTCGATGCCGATCTTCTGGTGGGGGCTGATCCTCATCATGGTGTTTTCGTCGTATCTCGGCTGGACGCCCGTGTCCGGGCGCATCGCGGTCGAATACGATTTCCCGCACCCGACCGGCTTCATGCTGATCGACGCGCTGCTCGCGCCGGACGAAGGCGCGTTCAAGTCGGCGGTGAGCCACCTGATCCTGCCCGCGATCGTGCTCGGCACGATTCCGCTCGCGGTGATCGCGCGGATGACGCGCTCGTCGATGCTCGAAGTGCTGCGCGAGGACTACATCCGCACCGCCCGCGCGAAGGGGCTGTCGCCCGTGCGCGTGGTCGTCGTGCATGCGCTGCGCAATGCGCTGATCCCGGTCGTCACCGTGATCGGCCTGCAGATCGGCACGCTGCTTGCGGGTGCGGTGCTGACCGAGACGCTCTTTTCGTGGCCCGGTGTCGGCAAGTGGCTGATCGATGCGATCGGCCGCCGCGACTATCCGGTCGTCCAGGGCGGCATCCTGTTGATCGCGACGCTCGTGATCGTCGTGAACCTGGTCGTCGACCTGCTGTACGGCGTGCTGAATCCGCGCATCCGCCACACGAGGTAATCCCATGAGCAATCTGCAAAATACCCTGCCGACCGAATCCGCGCCGGCCGGCGGCCGTGCGCTCGCGCTGCGCGAGTTCTGGGCCAACTTCTCGCGCAACCGCGGCGCCGTCGGCGCGGGCATCGTCGTGATCGTGCTGATCGCAGTCGCACTGCTCGCGCCGCTGATCGCGCCGCACAGCCCGGTCGAGCAATACCGCGACTACGTGAAGATTCCGCCCGCGTGGCTCGCCGGCGGCAACTGGCAATTCATCCTCGGCACCGACGAAGCGGGCCGCGACATCCTTTCGCGGCTGATGTTCGGCGCGCGGATGTCGTTCTGGATCGGCTTCGTGTCGGTCGTGCTCGCGCTGATCCCCGGCATCGTGCTCGGGCTCGTCGCCGCGTTCTTCCAGAAGTGGGCCGACACGCCGGTGATGCGCATCATGGACGTGCTGCTCGCGCTGCCGTCGCTGCTGCTCGCGGTCGCGGTCGTCGCGATCATCGGCCCGGGCCTCACCAACACGATGTTCGCGATCGCGATCGTCGCGCTGCCGGCCTACGTGCGTCTCACGCGCGCGTCGGCGCTCGGCGAGCTGCAGAAGGAATACGTGACCGCGTCGCGCGTGGCCGGGGCCGGCACGCTGCGCCTGATGTTCTCGCAGGTGCTGCCGAACTGCACGGCGCCGCTGATCGTGCAGGCGACGCTCGGCTTCTCGTCGGCCATCCTCGACGCGGCCGCGCTCGGCTTCCTCGGCCTCGGCGTGCAACCGCCGACCGCCGAGTGGGGCGCGATGCTCGCATCCGCGCGCGACTACATCGACAACGCGTGGTGGATCGTGACGATGCCCGGCCTGTCGATCCTGATTTCGGTGCTCGCGATCAACCTGCTCGGCGACGGGCTGCGTGACGCGCTGGATCCCAAGCTGAAACGGATGGCATGACCATGACCCAGAACCTACTGACCATCCGCAATCTCGCGGTGAACTTCAACGGCCTGCCCGCGGTCGACCGGATCAACCTGTCGGTCGCACCGGGCGAGGTGGTGGGCGTCGTCGGCGAATCGGGCTCGGGCAAGAGCGTGACGATGATGGCGCTGATGGGCCTGATCGACGCGCCCGGCAAGGTGACGGCAGACGAAGTCACGTTCAACGGCGTGGATCTCTTGAAGGCGTCGCCGAAGGCGCGCCGCAAGATCGTCGGCAAGGACATCGCGATGGTGTTCCAGGACGCGCTGACGAGCCTGAACCCGAGCTACACGGTCGGCTACCAGATCAAGGAAGTGCTGAAGCTGCACGAAGGGCTGCGCGGCGACGCGCTGCACCGGCGCGCGCTCGAACTGCTCGACCAGGTCGGCATTCCCGATGCGAAGAACCGCATCGCGTCGTTCCCGCACCAGATGTCGGGCGGGATGAACCAGCGCGTGATGATCGCGATGGCCGTCGCGTGCAACCCGAAGCTCCTGATCGCCGACGAGCCGACCACCGCGCTCGACGTGACGATCCAGGCGCAGATCATGGATCTGCTCGTGAAGCTGCAGAAGGAGCGCGGGATGGCGCTCGTGCTGATCTCGCACGATCTGGCCGTGGTGTCGGAGGTCGCGCATCGCGTCGCGGTGATGTACGCGGGCGAGATCATCGAAACCAATCGCGTGCCCGACATCTTCCGCGCGCCGCATCATCCGTACACCGAAGCGCTGCTCGCGGCGATTCCCGAGCACAATAAGGGGGCGCGTCGCCTTGCCGCATTGCCCGGCATGGTGCCGGGCCGCGATGATCGCCCGTCCGGCTGCCTGTTCGCGCCGCGCTGCAAGTACGTGGTCGACGATTGCCGCAAGGCGCGGCCGGCGCTCGACACGCTGGTGCCGGCCAACGATGCGATGCGCGCGCGCTGCATCAAGCCGCTCAATGTTTCCAACCTCGACCTGACGGGAGGCGCACGATGAACGCAGTCCAGGATACGCGCCACGCGTCGCACGACGAGGACGTCCTGGTGGCCGACGGCCTCGCGAAGCACTACTCGGTGAAGCGCGGGATGTTCGGGCAGGGCACGGTGAAGGCGCTGAACGGCGTGTCGTTCTCGCTGAAGCGCGGCAAGACGCTCGCCGTCGTCGGCGAATCGGGCTGCGGGAAGTCGACGCTCGCGCGCCAGCTCACGATGATCGAAACGCCCACGTCGGGCAGCCTGACGATCGACGGCAAGAACGTGGCCGGCGCGAGCCGCGACACGGTCGCCGACCTGCGCCGCCGCGTGCAGATGGTGTTCCAGAACCCGTTCGCGTCGCTGAATCCGCGCAAGACCGTCGAGCAGACGCTCGCCGAGCCGCTCGAGATCAACGCGAACCTGACGGCCGCCGAGCGCGCTGCGCGCATCGCGCAGATCATGCGCACGGTCGGCCTGCGGCCCGAGCACGCGAAGCGCTATCCGCACATGTTCTCGGGCGGCCAGCGCCAGCGCGTCGCGATCGCGCGCGCGATGATCCTCGATCCGCGCATCGTCGTCGCCGACGAGCCGGTGTCCGCGCTCGACGTGTCGATCCAGGCGCAGATCCTGAACCTGTTCATGGATCTGCAGGAGCAGTTCAAGACGAGCTACGTGTTCATCTCGCACAACCTGTCGGTGGTCGAGCACGTCGCGGACGACGTGATGGTGATGTACTTCGGCAGCGTCGCGGAACTCGGCGACAAGGCGACGATCTACGCACGGCCGCGCCATCCGTACACGCGGGCGCTGATGTCGGCGACGCCGGCGATCTTCGAGGAAGACCGCCGCGTGCAGATCAAGCTGCAGGGCGAACTGCCGTCGCCGCTCAATCCGCCGTCGGGCTGCGCGTTCCACCAGCGCTGCCCGTACGCGGTCGAGCGGTGCCGCGTCGAGGAGCCGCAATTGCGCGAAGTGGACGGCCGGCGCGTGGCCTGCCATCGCGCCGAGGAGGTAGGGGAGGCGAATGCCTGAAGCGTTGGCGGCGCGCGTGTCCGGCGTGCGCCGTGTGGGGACCGGCAGTGCGCGCGTGATGCGCGCGTACCGCTACGCGCGGCGCTGGAGCGTGCGTACCGTCACGGGCGCGGCGCTGGCCGGCGCGTGCGCGGCGGCCAGCGTCGTGGTCTCCGTCGAACCGGCGCGCGCCGAAGGGCGTGCGCCGGCGACTTCGCCGATTCATCCGTCACAGGTCCCGCCGCCCGGCATGAGCCTGCCGGGCTTCCATGCGCCGGCCGTCTCGGACGGCACGGTGTCGCGCGGCACCGTGCGCGTGCAGCCGGCGCGCATGCCGTTCTACGTCGCGACCAAGGGCAAGGTCACGCTCTACGTGCTCGGCACGCTGCATACGGGCGATCCGTCCGATTACCCGAGCGCGCAGCCGTTCCGGCCGCGCATCCTCGCGGCGCTCGCCGCGTCGCCGACGCTCGCGCTCGAGCTGTCGCCCGACGATCTGCTCGAATCGCAGGACGACGTGTCGAAATACGGCGTGTGCCGCTACCCGTGCCTGCAGCGCCTGCTGCCGGAGCCGCTGTGGCAGCGGCTCGCGGCGCGCCTGCGCGGCAACCCGGCCGCGCTCGCCGAGATCCGCAAGATGCGGCCGTGGCTCGCGGCGCTCGTCGTCGAGACCTACGATTCGCTGTCCGCCGGCCTGCAGACCGAATACGGCACCGAGGCGCAACTGCAGAACGTGTTCCTGAAGAAGAAAGGCGGCCGCGTGATCGGGCTCGAGACGCTCGCCGAACAGATGCGCGCGTTCACCGGGCTGACGCTGGCCGAGCAGCGCGAGATGCTCGCGCAGGACATGGTGCAGACCCCCGCGCAGAACGCCGACGACATCAAGGCGCTGCACCGGCTGTGGCGAATTGGCGACGCCGATGCGATCTCGGCGTGGGCGGTCGCGAAGAGCGAACGGCTCGCCCGTTCGAAGGCGTTGTCGGCGTCGCTCGACAACAAGATCGTGTACGAGCGCAACCGGCGCTTCGTTGCACGGATGACGGCAATCGCCGCGCCGAACCGGCCGCTGTTCGTCGCGATCGGCGCGCTGCATCTGGGTGGCCCGCGCGGCGTGCTCGAATTGTTGCGCCAGCAAGGATACCGGGTCGACGCGAACTGATCGCGCCCGGCTGCATGCGCTGATCGTCCCCTGTTTGATCGACGTCGCGCGCGCCGCGCGCCGCGCCTGCACGGCGGTGTCGGTCGATAAGGAAAACCCTTGAATCGTCGGAAAATAGCGTTTAAAACGATTGACATCCCGTTCGGCCGATATCTATTCTTCACCCCACAAGTTGAAAAAATGAAAAGAATAGATAAGTTCTACGGGGTAGCAGAAATAAAGCGCGGGGTGAGCGTCGCCGGCACGTGAAACGCGTGCCGGCCGCGGAGAGTCTGCATGCACGGCGGGGCCAATCGTCGTCGAACAACACATGCATGCAGGCCGACTTGCACATAAGCGACGTTCCGTCGTCTGACCGGGGAAGGCAGTGATCGGGCGGCGGCGGACGTTTTTTAATCCGGAATGTTTTTCCGGTCACCGTCGAAAGACGGTTTCGGGGGGGTGAATCGACAGACGGCGAAGCCGCACCGATTGCACCAACGGAAAAGCGCCACGAGGGCGCTTTTTTCTTTGGTGCGACGAAAACGTGCGGGGCGCGGGCAAGGCGCCCGCTGCGGCGTTACGCGCCTTCGTCGGCCTGCAGCGCGCCGGGCGCGACGACGTCGACGCCGGCGGCTTCGAGCGCCGCGCGGATCCGCTTCGCGAACGCCAGCGCATGCGGCCCGTCGCCATGCAGGCAGACGGTCTGCGCATTGAGCGGCACCCATTCGCCGCTCAGCGCGCGCACCTGCCGGTTGCGCACCATGTCGAGCGTGCGCGCGAGCACCGCGTCTTCGTCGTCGATCAGCGCGCCGGGCAGGCTGCGCGGCACCAGCGAGCCGTCCGCGCGGTAGCCGCGATCGGCGAACACTTCCTCCACCGCCGCGAGCCCCGCCTGCCGCGCGGCCGCGATGAACACGCTGTTCGCGAGCCCGAACACCGCGAGCGACGGATCGAAGTCGTGGATCGCCGACACCACCGCGTCGGCGATCAGCGGATCGCGCGCGGCCTGGTTGTACAGCGCGCCGTGCGGTTTCACGTGCGCGATGCGGCCGCCCTCGGCCTGCGCGATCGCCGACAGCGCGCCGAGCTGGTACAGCACGCCCGCATAGATGTCGCCGGCCGGCAACTGCATTTCCTTGCGGCCGAAATTCTCCGGATCGTGAAAGCTCGGGTGTGCGCCGATCGACACGCCTTTCTGCACGGCCCAGCGCACGCAGTCGCGCATCGCGTTCGCGCCGCCTGCATGCCAGCCGCATGCGATGTTCGCCGACGTGACGAGGTCGAGCAGCGCCTCGTCCGATCCGCATCCTTCGCCGAGATCGGCATTCAGATCGATTTCCATGATGTTCCTCGTCCACTGGTTGAGTGGCGCGTCTTTCGTTGCTGCTTCCGCCATTGTCACGCCGCGCGCGATTGGGCGCGGCGGCGCGCTTCCTCGCGCATCTCGATCGCGACGTCGATCTGCCGCAGGTACGCCCGTTCCGCGATGAGGGCGCCGCGCGCGGCGTCGGGCGTCGTGCGCACGAAGCGGATCGGCAGGTTGAGCCGCGCCTGCGCGAGCTTCCACAGGTCGGCGCGGATCACCGTGCCGATCTTCGGATAGCCGCCGGTGGTCTGCGCGTCGTGCATCAGCACGATCGGCTGGCCGTTCGGCGGCACCTGGATCGTGCCGGGCAGCACCGCATGCGACAGCAGCTCGACCGGGCGCGCGCGCACGAGCTCGGCGCCGGCGAGCCGATAGCCCATCCGGTTGCTGTTCGCGGTGACGAGCCATTCCTCGTCCCAGAACGCCTGCTGCGAATCGGCCGCGAACGACGCGTAGTCGGGGCCCGGCAGCACGCGCACGGGCATCGCCCACGGCGCATGCGCGGGGCGGTGACGGCGCGGCGGCTCGTCGACGCGCACGAACGCGCACCATGCCGGCGCCTTCACGCCGAATTCGGGCGCATCGGCCGCGAGGCAGCCGGCGCCGGCCGGCGGCACGCCGACCGGGAGCCGGTCGCCGTCGCGCAGCGTGCGGCCGCCGAGGCCGCCGAAGCGCGACGCGAGATCGGTGCTGCGCGAGCCGAGCATCGGCAGCACGTCGATGCCGCCCGCGATGCACAGGTAGCCGCGCATGCCGCGTTTCGCGGCCGGCAGCACGAGCGTCTGCCCGGCGGCGACCGGCAGGCTCCACCACGAATGAACGGGCTTGCCGTCGAGCGTTGCACCGAACTCGGTGCCGGTGATCGCGATGCGCGTGGCGCGCGTGAAGCGGAACGTGGCGGGGCCGATCGTGATTTCGACGGCCGCCGCGTCGGGGCGGTTGCCGACGAGCCGGTTGCCGACTTCGAGCGCGAGGCCGTCGAGCGCGCCGCCCTGCGCGACGCCGAGATGGCGCGTGCCGCGGCGGCCGAGATCCTGCACGGTCGACAGCGGGCCGGCCCGCACGACCTCGATGGTGCCCGGTGCGTGGTTCTGGGTCATCGTGCGTCGACTCCGGCAATGGTGAAGCGCACGCGGTCGCCGGGCAGCAGCAGCGTCGGCTGGGGCCGCGCCGGATCGAACAGCACCTGCGACGTGCGGCCGATCAGTTGCCAGCCGCCGGGCGACGTGGCCGGGTAGATGCCCGTCTGCGCGCCGCCGATGCCGACCGAGCCGGCCGGCACCTCGAGACGCGGCGCCGCGCGGCGCGGCGTGTGCAGCGACGCGTCGAGGCCGCCGAGATACGCGAAACCGGGCTGGAACCCGACGAAGAACACGACGTAGGCGCCGGCCGCGTGGCGCGCGACGACCTCGTCGGCCGACAGGCCCGTGTGGGCGGCGACGGCAGCCAGGTCGGGACCGGCGGCACCGCCGTACTCGACCGGGATCTCGACCTCGCGGCCGTCCGCGTGCTCGACGTCGGCCGTCTCCCACGCGTCGCGCAGCGCGGGCGTGAGCGACTCGGCCGTCGCGGCGAGCGCGTCGAACACGATGGTCAGGTTGTTCATGCCGGGAACGACGTCGATCACGTCGGGCCACGCGCGCGCGGCCTCGGCCACGGCCCAGACGCGGCGCTGGCAATCGAGCGTGGCGGGCGGCGGCACCTCGCAGACGAGGGCGGCATCGCCGAGCGGATAAATGCGGGGTGGCGTCATCGGACTGGCACGGTTCGGACGGCAATGTTAGCGCACATTGTCAATAAAATATCGACAACTTCTCAATAAGCGTTTTCGCCTAGCTCGCCGGCCGGGGCTTCTGGCGTACACTCGGGCACATCCTGTCATCCGGCTTGCGCCTGTCCATGAAGCGTCCTGCGACCAAGATCGTGTCATCCGAACACCTCGTTTCCGATTCGAGCGCGGAGCTGTCGGAGCTCGAATACGGGCTCATCATGGCCGGGAACGCGTTCAACCGCTGGATGGTGCGCTGCATGTCGGCGGCCGGCGCGAAGGACATGACGGCGGTCGAGGTCTCGCTGCTGCATCACGTCAGCCATCGCGAACGCAAGAAGAAGCTCGCCGACATCTGCTTCGTGCTCAATATCGAGGATACGCACGTCGCGACCTATGCGCTGAAAAAACTGATCGCCCGCGGCTATGTGAAGAGCGAGAAGAACGGCAAGGAAGTGTTCTTCTTCGCGACCGACGCGGGCCGCGACCTGTGCCTGAAGTACCGCGAGGTCCGCGAGCATTGCCTGATCGAGACGCTGAAGGACAGCGGCCTCACCAACGAGCAGATCGGCGACGCGGCGCAGTTGCTGCGCCACGCCTCGGGCCTGTACGACACGGCCGCGCGCGCGGCGGCATCGCTGTAAACGATTGCGGCAACGGTCGGGCGCGGCGACGCGCTCACGGGCAGGCGGCGCCGAGCGCGGCGCCGCCGCGCGGCATTATCCGGCGGCCGGGTAAAGCGCGCCGTCGGTGACGATCCAGCGCAGCGCGAGATCGTGCGTCTCGGCCGGCAGCGCATCGACGCGGCACGCTTCGTACGCGATGCCGACCGTCACGGGCAGCGTGTCGCCCGGCCACGCGGCGAGCGTGCGGTCGTAGTAGCCGCCGCCGTAGCCGAGCCGGTAGCGCTGCGGATCGAATCCCACACAGGGAATCAGCAAAAGATCGGGCACGACGACGATTCCCGACGCCGGTTCGGGAATCCGGTGATGACCTTCGCGCATCGGCGTGTGCGCGTCCCATGCGTGGAACGCGAGCGGCGTGTGACGTTCGCCGATTACCGGCAGCGCGGCGCAGCGGCCGGCCCCTGCCGCGCACCATGCGAGCACCGCATCGCGCGCATCGAATTCGCCCGGCAGCGGCCAGTAGAACCCGACCGTGCGCGGCGCGAGACGGTCGAGCAGCATGCGCAGCCGCGCGTCGAGCGCGGCGTTCGCGGCAGGTTGCGACGCGGCGTCGCGACGGGCGCCGGACAGCGTTTTGCGCAGCGCAACCTTCGGGTTCGGCACAGGGTTGCGTGCTATGCTTTCGCTCACTTCGTGCTCCATTCAAAACGATGTCGAACAGCCTTTTCCGAGTATATCGCGCGGTCGCGCTGGCGCTTTCGGCCGCCGCGCTCGTCGCGGGCACGGCCGCGTGCGCCGCACCGAACGACGACACGCTCCCCGGGGATGACCAGATCTTCGTGCAGCTTCGCGAAGCCGCACGCCGCAACGACGCCGCGAAGGCCGCCCAGCTCGCGTCGATGATCCCGAACTATCCGGTGCCGTCCTACGTCGAGTATTTCCAGATCAAGCCGCAGCTGTTCGATTCGACCGGCCGCGCGCGCGTCGATGCGCCGGACGCGCCCGTGCAGTCGTTCCTGCAGCGCTACGATGGCCAGGCGATCGCGGATCGCCTGCGCAACGACTACCTGCTCGTGCTCGGCGCGCGCCACGACTGGCGCAATTTCGACGACCAGTACAAGCGTTTCGTGCTCGACGACGACACGCAGGTCAAGTGCTATGCGCTCGAATCGCGCGCGGCGCGCAACGAGAACGTCGCCGACGCGGCGCGCGCGCTGCTCGTCGAGCCGAAGAACTACGGCGATGCATGCGTCGACCTGATCACCGCGCTCACCGTCAACCAGCAGTTCACGAGCGACGACGTGTGGCAGCAGGCGCGCCTCGCGTACGAGCAGAACTACACGACGCTCGGCGGCAAGATCGTCGATGCGCTCGGCCCGCGCCCGGTCGGCTTCGACCAGGCGACGAGCGCGCCGCCGCTGTATCTCGCGCGCGGCGTCGGGCCCGACGCCGCGTCGCATCAGCTCGCGCTGATCGCGCTCGGCCGCATGGCGCGCAACGATCCGGATGCCGCCGCCGGGATGCTGACGACGGTCGCGCCTTCGCTCACCAAGCAGGAACAGGCGATCGCGTGGGGCGCGATCGGCTACCAGGGCGCGATCAAGCGCTCGCCGATGGCATCGGTCTGGTATGCGAAATCGGCGAACGCGCCGCTGTCGAACCCGGGCTACGAATGGCGCACGCGCGCCGCGCTGCTCGCCGGCAACTGGCCGATGGTGCGCTGGTCGATCGAGCAGATGCCGCCGTCGCTGCGCAACGATCCGGCGTGGATCTACTGGCATGCGCGCGCGCTCAAGCAGAGCGGCGACACGCTGCAGGCGAACCAGGAATTCGAGCAAGTCGCTGGCCAGTTCAACTTCTACGGGCAGTTGGCCGGCGAAGAGCTCGGCCAGCGCACGACGATCCCGCCGCGCACGAAGGTGAGCGACGCCGAGATCGACGCGATGGGCAAGATCCCGGGCTTCGCGCTCGCGCAGCGCTTCTACGCGCTGAACCTGCGCCTCGAAGGCAATCGCGAATGGAACTGGCCGCTGCGCGGGATGACCGATCGCCAGCTGCTCGCGGCCGCCGAATACGGCAAGCGCGTCGAGCTGCTCGACCGCACGGTCAACACCGCCGACCGCACGAAGGCCGAGCACGACTTCACGCTGCGCTATCCGTCGCCGTACCGCACGACCGTCGAGCGCTATGCGCAGTCGACGGGCCTCGACGTCGAGTGGGCGTACGGGCTGATCCGCCAGGAATCGCGCTTCATCATCAGCGCGCGTTCGTCGGTCGGCGCGGGCGGCCTGATGCAGCTGATGCCGGCGACGGCCCAGATGGTCGCGAAGAAGCTCGGCATGGGCACGATCTCGCGGGCGCAGATGCACGACATCGATACCAACATCCAGCTCGGCACCTGGTATCTGGCGGACATCTACAACAACTTCGACAGCTCGCCGGTGCTCGCCACCGCCGGCTACAACGCGGGCCCGGGCCGGCCGCGCCAGTGGCGTCAGGTGTTGACGCAGCCGGTCGAAGGCGCGATCTTCGCGGAGACGATTCCGTTCAACGAGACGCGCGACTACGTGAAGAACGTGCTGTCGAACACCGTCTACTACGCGGCGCTCTTCGAGGGCAAACCGCAGTCGTTGAAGAAACGTCTAGGCATGATCTCGCCCTGATACACGAACTGCCGCGCGAGACGCGGCAGTGTTCTTTTTAGGACCCGAACATGGATCGCCAGACCGTTGCGCTGCTGGGCGGCACCGGCTTCATCGGCAGCCGGCTCGTCAATGCGCTGATCGATGCCGGCAAGCAGGTGCGGATCGGTACGCGGCGGCGCGAGCACGCGCGCCACCTGCAGATGCTGCCGGTCGACATCGTCGAACTCGACGCGCTCGATACGCGCACGCTCGCGCGCTTCGTCGCCGGCGCGCACGCGGCGATCAACCTGATCGGCGTGCTGCACGGCGGCCGCGGCACGCCGTACGGGCCGGGTTTCGCGCGCGCGCACGTCGCGCTGCCGGCCGCGCTCGCGACAGCCTGCACCGAGGTCGGCGTGCGGCGCCTGCTGCACATGAGTGCGCTCGGCGCCGATCCGCACGGCGCGAGCATGTACCAGCGCTCGAAGGGCGACGGCGAAGCCGCGCTGCATGCGGTCGCGGCCACCGATTCGCTCGCGCTGACGATCTTCCGTCCGTCGGTCGTGTTCGGCCCCGGCGATGCATTCCTCAACACGTTCGCGAACCTGCAGCGCACGGTGCCCGTGCTGCCGCTCGCGATGCCCGACGCGCGCTTCCAGCCGGTATTCGTCGGCGACGTCGTGCGCGCGTTCGTCAACACGCTCGATCTCGCGGGCGCGCACGGCAAGACCTACGAACTCGGCGGCCCGACCGTCTACACGCTCGAGCAACTGGTGCGCTATTGCGGCACGCTGGTCGGCCGGCAGGCACGCATCGTGCGGCTGCCCGACGCGCTTGCGCGGCTGCAGGCGAGCGTGTTCGAATGCCTGCCGGGCGAACCGGTGCTCACGCGCGACAATCTCGCGACGATGTCGGTGCCGAACGTGCTGTCGGGGCCGCTCGCGCCGGAACTCGGGCTGTCGCCCGCGAGTCTCGAAAGCATTGCGCCCGCGTATCTCGGCGAAGCGGCCAGGCGCTCGCGGTTCGACTGGTTCCGCTCGCGTCGCTAATACCCGCGGGGCGCCGCCGGCCGGCGCTTCTTTTCCTTTTTCGCATTTTCCGGAACCCCGTCATGAAGCTCGTCATTGGAGACAAGAACTACTCGTCGTGGTCGATGCGGCCTTGGCTGCTGCTCGCGCATTTCGGCATCCCGTTCGACGAGATCGTGGTCGAGCTGCGCCGCGACGACACGGCCGCGCGCATCCGCGAATATTCGCCGACCGGCAAGGTGCCGTGCCTCGTCGACGATCACGGCTTCGCGATCTGGGATTCGCTCGCGATCGCGGAGACGCTCGCCGAGCGCTATCCGCAATTCCCGATGTGGCCGGCCGACCCGCTCGCGCGCGCGCATGCGCGCTGCGTGTCCGCCGAGATGCATTCGGGCTTCATGGCGCTGCGCACGCAGATGGGCATGAGCATCCGCGCGTCGATGCCGGGGCGCGGCGCGACGCCCGAGGCGCTCGCCGACGTCGCGCGCATCGACGCGCTGTGGAGCGAATGCATCGAGGCGTCGGGCGGGCCGTTCCTGTTCGGCGAATTCGGGATCGCCGACGCGATGTATGCGCCCGTCGTGATGCGCTTCAATACGTATGCGCCGGCCTTGTCGCCGGAGGCGGCCGGCTATGCGGCGCGTGTGACGGCGCTGCCGGCCGTGCAGCAGTGGATCGACGCCGCGCGCCGTGAAACCAACGTGATCGCCGAATACGAACCCCAGCCATGAACATCTACGCAGTAGGCGGCGCGATCCGCGACGAATTGCTCGGCGTGCCGGTGCAGGACCGCGACTACGTGGTGGTCGGCGCGACGCCCGAGCAGATGACCGCGCAGGGCTTCCGGCCGGTCGGCAAGGATTTCCCGGTGTTCCTGCATCCGCAGACGCAAGAGGAGTACGCGCTGGCGCGCACCGAGCGCAAGACCGCAGCCGGCTATCACGGCTTCCAGTTCCACTACGCGCCGGACGTCACGCTCGACGAGGATCTCGCGCGGCGCGACCTGACGATCAACGCGATGGCGCGCGAGGTGAGCCCGGAAGGCACGCTGGTCGGCCCGGTGATCGATCCGTTCGACGGGCAGGCCGACCTGCGCGCGCGTGTGTTCCGGCACGTGAGCGACGCGTTCGTCGAGGATCCGGTGCGGATCCTGCGGATCGCGCGCTTTGCCGCGCGGTTCGCGGATTTCACGGTCGCGGACGAAACGCTCGCGCTGATGCGGCGGATGGTCGACGCGGGCGAGGTCGACGCGCTCGTCCCCGAACGCGTGTGGCAGGAAATCGCGCGCGGGCTGATGGAGGCGAAGCCGTCGCGGATGTTCGCGGTGCTGCGCGACTGCGGCGCGCTCGCGCGCATCCTGCCCGAGGTCGATGCGCTGTGGGGCGTGCCGCAGCGCGCCGATTACCACCCGGAAGTCGATACCGGCGTGCACGTGATGATGGTCGTCGACTACGCGGCGAAGCAGGGCTATTCGCTGGCGGTGCGCTTCGCGGCGCTCACGCACGATCTCGGCAAGGGGACGACGCCCGCGGACGTGCTGCCGCGCCACGTCGGCCACGAAAGCCGCAGCGTCGAGCTGCTCAAGCCGTTGTGCGAGCGGCTGCGGGTGCCGAACGAATGCCGCGATCTCGCGCTGGTGGTCGCGCGCGAGCACGGCAACCTGCATCGCGTGATGGAAATGGGCGCGGCCGCGCTGGTGCGGCTGTTCGAGCGCAGCGACGCGCTGCGCAAGCCGGCGCGCTTCGCCGAGCTGCTGCAGGCCTGCGAATCGGATGCGCGCGGCCGGCTCGGACTCGATGCGCAGCCGTATCCGCAGGCCGAGCGGTTGCGCGTCGCGCTCGCGGCCGCGCGCAGCGTCGATGCCGGCGCGATCGCACGCGGCATCGGCAGCGACACGGAGAAGATCAAGGAAGCCGTGCATCGCGCGCGGATCCAGGCCGTCGCGCAGGCGCTCGCAATCGGCGAGTAGCCGGCAGGTAGCAGGCGCGGAACAGCGCGCGGCCAGCCGTTACGGTTTCTTCTTACGTGCCGGAGTCGCGGCCGCCGGGCGTTTGCCGGCGGCGGCGCGCGGCTGCTTCGCCGACGTCTTCCTTTCGGCTGTGCCAACCTTGGACGGCCGTGCCGCGGCGGCGTCGCGGTCATCCCGTTTGGACGCCGGCGCGCGCCGGCTCACGCGCGGTTCACCGGGCTTCGACTGCCTGATTTCCGTCGTCGCGGACACGAATTCCGCACCACTGTCGTCGAACAGCGGCAGCGTGCTGACGGTGATCAGCTCGGCCGGCCCGTCGCCGACATTGGCCACGCGATGCCGCTTGCGCGCGTCGAAGTGCAGCGAGTCGCCGGGCGTCAGCGGGTAATTCTTCTTGCCGACCGTGTAGCAGATGCGGCCCGCCAGCACGTACACGAATTCGTCGCCGCCGTGCGCGACCCATTCCGACCGGTAGCCCTCCATCATCTGCACCTTCAGCGCGTTGATCTGGCTGCCGTCGAACGTGGTGGACAGCCGCTCGTACCACTGCGACGCGGCGTCGAGCGCGTACGGCTTGCGGCTGCCCTCGTGCGAATCGGGCTGCGCCTGGCGCGGCTGCTCGATCAGCGTACCGAGCGGCACGCCCAGCGCCTTCGCGACGTTGACGAGCGACGACAGCGAGATGCCCGTCAGATGGCGCTCGACCTGCGACAGGAACCCGACCGACAGGTTCGCTTCGGTCGCCACTTCCAGCAGCGTCTTCTTCGCTTCCCGGCGCAGGCGGCGAATGCGCTGGCCGATACGCATGAGGTCTGAATCCATGAATCTCTTTCGTGGCAACGAGTCGGGGCGCGGGCAGGGGCCGTGCGGCTGCCCGGGGCGGCGAGGCCGGCGCATTGTACCGCGCAGCGTCGCGGGGGCGAATCGGCGTTGTGCGGGGATCCGCATGCGGCACGCCGATTTTAGTCCTACGAAAATCTTGGCTTGACCTCGATTTCGACGTGCTCTAGATTCTGTCGCGCATCAAACAAAGTTAAGTGAGACAAAAATTTTACCGAAGGCCTGCCTCCCGGCCGGCGGCGCGGTCCGGCCGCGCGTCGTGCCGCGCGTGACCTGCGCCGCAACGACGTGCCGTGCCCGGCGCGCGATGCCGCGCCACGCCGCCGGCCGCCGACAACAACGAATAACGGGCATCCGATGATCGATCGACTGAAATACAGCTTCTCCGGCCTTCCCCCGTACGACGCGTCCGTCGCCGACACGCAGGCCGGCCTGTCGCGCCTGCTCGATGCCGCGCGACTCGACGCGGTGGTGATCACGTCGCAGGACGAATACGTGACCGAATACCTGCCGCGCAGCAACAACCCGCGCTACGCGGTGTCCGGCTTCGACGGCTCGGCCGGCTGCGGGATCTTCCTGAGCGCGGCGACCGCGCAGGCGCTCGATCTGCCGCCGTTCGTGCTGTTCGTCGATGGCCGTTATCACTTCCAGGCCGACCAGCAGTGCGATCCGGCGCGCGTGCGCGTCGAGAAGCTCGGCATGAACGTGACGATCTGGCAGGCGATGGCCGACTGGCTGCTCGCGCACGCGAGCCGGCTCGCGCGGGTCGGCTACGACGCGCGGCGGATCAGCGTCGGGCAGCGCAACCGGCTGTTCGAGCAGACGCAGGCAGCGTCGCTCGACTGGACGAGCCTCGCCGATCGCGAGATCGACCGCGCGATCGCGCTGCCGGGCTGGAACGTCGAACGGCCGATCTTCGAGCTCCCGGCAGCGATGACGGGCCTGAGCGTCGCGCAGAACCTCGACGCGCTGAACCGGCGGCTCGCCGCGCATACCGGCGCGGCCGACGGCAAGACCGCGTTCTTCACCTGCGCGTCGGACGATCTCGCGTATCTGCTGAACAGCCGCGGCTATCACATCCCGAACGTGTCGTCGCACCTCGGCTTCCTGTTCGCGATCGGCGAGCAGGTGGTGCTGTTCTTGCCGGAAGGCTGCGACCGCTGCGAGGTCGCGCTCGATTCGTATCCGGCGCTGCAGGTGATCCGGCGCGACGTGGCGGCGCTCGAGCGCTTCCTCGCACGGTTCGCGGTCGAGCACGTGTGCTACGGCTTCGAATCGGTGAACTGCGCGCTCGTCGACGCGGTGAACCGGGTGTGGCCGCACGCGCGGCATGCCGATTTCAACCCGGTCGAGGCGCTGCGGGCGAGCAAGACGCCGGCCGTGCTCGACCGCTTCCGCGACGCGTTCGCGCGCAGCTCCGCGGCGATCGCGGAGACGATGCGCTGGGCGAAGAACGGCGAGCCGGGCGTGCGCCACACCGAGTACGACCTCGCGCGCACGATCAACGACGCGTACGGCGCCCGTTCGGCGGTCGCGCTGACGTTTCCGTCGATCGCGGCGAACGGCGCGAACAGCGCCTTCGCGCACTACACGGCGGCGAGCGCCGACGTCGAGCTGACCGAAGGCGAACTCGTGCTGCTCGACAGCGGCGCGTACTACGAAGCGGGCTTCGCGACGGACTGCACACGCGTCGTGCTGCGTCGTACGCGGCCGGACACGGTCGCGCAGCCGTGGCAGCGCGAGATCTACACGGTCGCGCTGAAGGCCTGCATCAAGGGGCTCGTCACGCGCTTTCCGGCCACCGCCACGGGCGGCGACGTCGATGCGCTGGTGCGGCAGGTGTGCCGCGACCATGGCCACGATTTCGGCCACGGCACCGGGCACGGCGTCGGGATTCACGTGCACGAGGGCGGCGTGCGGTTCGCGCCGGGCGCGACCTACGGGCTGGTGCCGAATGCGGTGATTTCGGTCGAGCCGGGCATCTACCTGCCGGGCAAGGGCGGCGTGCGGATCGAGAACATCGTGATCGTGCGGGCGGACGACGCGCAGCCGGACACCGTGACGTTCGAGAACATCGTGACGGTCGGCTACGACTGGGACCTGATCGATCTCGACCTGCTGGACGACGCCGAGCGCGCGTACCTGCGCGACTACGAGCGGCTGTGCGTGGCGCGCGGCACGCAGGTCACCGCGTGTCCGCTGTTGTAACGAAGGGAGAGGCGGGAGCGCGGCCGCCGGGCGGCCGCGCGGCGCGACGTCAGCGCGTGAGCGCCGACACGCGCCCGTCGGGGCCGTACACGCCGGCCGGCGCGGGCGCCGAGCGCAGCACCGCGAGCGCGCGCTCGTTGTAGTCCATCCGGATCCGGATCAGCATTCCGTTGTTCGCGTTGGCCTGGCGCGCGCGTTCGGCGGCCTGTTGCAGCAGTTGCCAGCGGCTGGCGAGGCGCGCATCGCGCTCGGCCGCCTGGTCCATGCCTTTCTTGCCGGCCGGAAAGCCGAGCGCGCAAAGCTGCGTGTCGCGCGTGCGTTCGAGCTGCGCGAGCCGGTCGATCAATTCGCTTTTCTTCTCGACGATCCCGGGCAGCATCTCGAGCGGCTCGGCCGTCGTCAGCGCCTTTTCCTCGTAGACGAGCAGGGACGCGAACGCTTCGACCGTCGCGTGTTCGTCGTTGACCGTGGCCAGCAGCTCTTCTCTCATCGCGTCATGCTCGTCACGCCGGCGCGTGCAGTGCTGCGCACGCCGGCAAACCGGGTGACCCGGCCACGAGGCCGGGAGTTAGCTGCCCGGGCGCTGCCGCTGGAGCAGCTCGCGGGCGGTGTTCAATACGCCGTCGGCGATCTTGTTCGCGTCGATCGTCAGCGTGCCGTTGTTCAGCGCGTCCTTGATCGACTGGACCAGGCCCGTGTCGATATCGGCGTCGCCCGACGCGGATACCGAACGCAGCTGGCCGGACAGACCCGACAGGTTCACGGTCGTGTCGCCGCCGGTCGATCCGGCGTCGCCTGCCTGCGCGGACGACTGGGCCGTGCCGGACGGCGCACGGGCCGCGCCGTTGCCGGTCGGCGCGAGGGGGCTCGGTTTCGGAGTGGAATCGATCTTCACGATGGGTTTCCTGTACGGTTTGACCCAGATAACGGCCGGGTCGGCCCGAACTTTAGCATCGCGAGCCCGAAATGCTCCGAATAAACAATTCTTTACATTCTTGCGGCAGATCCGTCCCTACAGCGGAATTTCCACGGTGCCGGCGTCCTTGACGATCGCCGTGACGATCTGCCCGGCCGCCATCCGTACCCGCACCGACTGGCCGGGCGCCGCATTCGCGAGCACGCTGCCTTCGGCCGAAATCGTGAAGCCGGGGCCGGCCGCGACGACCCGCACCGTCTGGCCGGCCGACACCGACGCCGCGCTCTTCAGCATGTCCTGCCGCAGCGGCAGCCCGGCCGAGATGCGCGCAAGCGCGGTTGCGCCGATCGCCTGCGCCGGATCGGTGATCACCGCCAGCGGCAGCACCGTCAGGTCGCCGTCGCGCGCGACCAGGTCGGCCGCGGAGAGCGGCTCGCCGGGCGCGATCTGGCGCGCGGCGACGTAATAGGTGGCCTGCACGGCGACCTTCGCCTGCAGGTAGACGGTCCACGGCCGCTCGCCCGCGCAGCGCACGCCGACCGTCGTGCGGCCCCACAGGCGCGCGCCGGTCGGCAAAAACGGTTCGAGCGTCGTGCACGCGGCGAGCCCGCGCGGAAAGGCGGTCGTGACGGTCGCGGTGGTCTTGCCGGGAAGGCCGGCGATCTGCTGCTGCAGGAACGCGAGCGCCGCGCGCCGGATCGTTTCGGGATCTTGCTGGCCGGGCGCCGTCGCGGGCCGGGCGGCAGGGGCGGCCGGAGCCGGATTGCCGGAAGCGGCCGCCGTGCGCGGCGCTGCCGCTGATGCCGCACGGGCTGCCGCGAGG
>FTHQ01000340.1_pt1 | contig 32823 bp, 30 predicted proteins | sample 1641001 | NCBI WGS metagenome assembly FTHQ01 (sample SAMEA3914872, study PRJEB12502) | metagenome | biome: forest; material: soil | place: Canada | collected 2011-07-03 | depth 0.3 m | reverse complement strand
CCGGCCGATGAAGCGCCCGGGCCGGACGGCGCGCGAGAACCGCCGCCGCTCGCGCCACGGAATCAGTCGCCACGGCAAGGGTGCCAAATCAACCTATCGTCGGGCTATCCATTCCGACGCCATCCTTCGGATAACGAAGTCACGCGATGGCGATGCGAATGCATCCGCACACGCTTCAACCCGTCGAGCTCGCCTGCCGCGCACCGCCAGTCAACGAACCGATGCACGCAGCGCACTCAACGCCCGCCGCCTTCCTGCTCGCGCGCCCGACGGCGCGCGAGCAGGAAGGCGGCGGGCGTTGAGTGCGCTGCGTGCATCGGTTCGTTGACTGGCGGTGCGCGGCAGGCGAGCTCGACGGGTTGAAGCGTGTGCGGATGCATTCGCATCGCCATCGCGTGACTTCGTTATCCGAAGGATGGCGTCGGAATGGATAGCCCGACGATAGGTTGATTTGGCACCCTTGCCGTGGCGACTGATTCCGTGGCGCGAGCGGCGGCGGTTCTCGCGCGCCGTCCGGCCCGGGCGCTTCATCGGCCGGTATCGAGCCGCTGCTTACCGCCACGAACCGTCGACGTAGACCCAGACCGGCCCTTGGCGGCGCCAGTAGCCGGGCACCCAGCGGCGCCCGGGGCGCCGTGCGACCCAGCGACCGGACACCCATATATAGCGACCGCGCTGCCAGCGCCAGTAGCCGTCCGTCCATATATAGCCGTGCGGCCGCGGCGGCGGGCGACGATCGTGGCGTGCCGCCGGCGGTGCGAAGCTCGGCCGATCCGCATAGGGCGGCCCGCCCGTGTATCGCCCCTCCGGTCCGAACCGCGTACCGGGCGGGCCGCCCTATGCGGATCGGCCGAGCTTCGCACCGCCGGCGGCACGCCACGATCGTCGCCCGCCGCCGCGGCCGCACGGCTATATATGGACGGACGGCTACTGGCGCTGGCAGCGCGGTCGCTATATATGGGTGTCCGGTCGCTGGGTCGCACGGCGCCCCGGGCGCCGCTGGGTGCCCGGCTACTGGCGCCGCCAAGGGCCGGTCTGGGTCTACGTCGACGGTTCGTGGCGGTAAGCAGCGGCTCGATACCGGCCGATGAAGCGCCCGGGCCGGACGGCGCGCGAGAACCGCCGCCGCTCGCGCCACGGAATCAGTCGCCACGGCAAGGGTGCCAAATCAACCTATCGTCGGGCTATCCATTCCGACGCCATCCTTCGGATAACGAAGTCACGCGATGGCGATGCGAATGCATCCGCACACGCTTCAACCCGTCGAGCTCGCCTGCCGCGCACCGCCAGTCAACGAACCGATGCACGCAGCGCACTCAACGCCCGCCGCCTTCCTGCTCGCGCGCCCGACGGCGCGCCGCGCAGATCGCGCGATGATGTTCGTCGGCCCACCGGATCATCGCCTGCATCGGCGTCAGGAACGAACGCCCGAGGTCAGTCAACGCATATTCGACACGCGGCGGCACTTCGGCGAACAGCGTGCGGCTGACGAAACCGTCGTGTTCGAGCCGCTTCAGCGTGCGCGACAGCATCTGGTTCGACACATCGCCGATCGTACGGCCGAGTTCGTTGAAGCGCATCGTTCCGCCCGCCAGCGCCTCGAGTACGAGCAGGCTCCACTGGTCGCCGATGCGGTCGAGCACATCGCGGATCGGGCATGGCTGATCGAGTTCGACGGATTCGTCGGCGGACGGAAGCGGCATGACGGCATTCTCTTTCAAGGGCGATGCGCGGTCACCGCGGCGTGACCTGTTCACACCGCGATGACTTCTTGTGACGGGTTCGCGGCAACTGTACCATTCGATCGGCCGACAGCCGCCCGGATTCGCCAGTTCAACGAAGCATGACGATGCCCCGCGGCGTCGCAATACCGGCAGCGGCAACGTGGTCTCGTCGGCGCGCCGTTGATGCCGATACGGCGTGCACGTCGCGCCCCGCCCGCACCGACCGCCGATCGTCGCGCGCCGCGCAAAGCCGCCGTCTCGCTCGCGCATCCCTCCACGAACCGTCAGACAAGGAAAACGCTACATGTCATCGTTCCGCTCCCCCGCTCGCGCCGTTGCCACATTCGTTCTGCTGGCCGCATCATCGGCGGCCGCGCTGGCTGCCGGCCCGGCCACGCGCGACCTGGCCGCGGAGGAAGCCAACCGCCAGTTGGTGCTGACGTTCTACGACCGCTTCTTCAACCGGCACGAAGCAGTCGAAGCCGCCGCCGTCGTCGCGGACGACTACAAACAGCACAACCCGCACGTGCCGGACGGCAAGCAGCCGTTCGTGTCGTACTTCGTCGGCGCGTTCCAGAAGAACCCGGCTTCGCGCGCGCGCATCGTCCGCAGCGCGGCCGACGGCGATCTCGTCTACCTGCACGTGCATGCGACCGAGCGGCCGGGCGATCGCGGCGAAGCGGTGGTCGACATCTTCCGCGTGAAGGACGGCAAGATCGTCGAACACTGGGACGTGATCCAGCCGGTACCCGAAACGTCCGCGAACCGGAACACGATGTTCTGATTGTCCTGATGCACGAGGCCGGCGCGCGGCACGCCGCGACCGGCACCGCATCGCGCTCACCGGAGCGTCGGCCGGCCGCCGGGCAAGCGCGGATGCCCCGCGGCGGCGAACTCCCCTACAATCGTGCTTCGCCGCCGCGCCGGCCTCCGTCTCGCATGATCGCAATGCCGGCCACCGTGCCGCCGCACGCGACGCACGGCCTGCACGCGCGGCCGTTCGCGAAGACGGTGTCAACGATGAGCCCCGCCCATATTTCCCTGAGCAACGCCGGCGACCTGGTCGCCAGCCTCGGCAGTCCGCAGTTTCCCGCCCGGCTCTGGGCGTGGCTGCGCGAAACCGTCGACCCGCAGTCCCATTACAGCGTCGCGACGCGTTACCGTCGCGACGCGCCGTCGCACTCGGTCGACAGCGTCGACGTGCTGTTCTTCGCCGGCGGCGACGATCCGGACGGCACGCGCCACGCGCTCGATCTGTATACACAGGGCGACTGGCGCTCCGACACGCTGCTTCCGCACATCGAGCGCGCGACCGATTCGCAGCTCGTGTTCTCGTGCAACGAGGAAATCGACACGGCGACCGAGTACGGCCGCCAGTTCGCGCTCGGCGAGCTCGGCGAAGACTGCACGCTGCTCGGCAGCGAACGCGACTACGTCTATGCGTTCTCGCTGTTCCGCCGGCGCGGCCAGCCGTCCTATACGCTGGCCGAACTGGCACTGCTGCGTCAGCTCGGCGATTTCGTGCTGCCGCTGCTGATCCAGCATGCGCGGCTCGCCCGCCTGACACCGCGCTCGGACGACGGCGCGCTGCTGCAGCGCTTCGAACAGCGCCTGGCGCGCAGCGGCGCGACGCTGTCGCAGCGCGAACGGCTCGTGTGCCGCGCGGTGCTGCAGGGCCAGCCTGTTCCGCGGATCGCCGACACGCTCGCGCTCAAGCCGAGCAGCGTACGCACCTATCTCGGCCGTGCGCTCGCGAAACTCGGCGTCGCGAACCGGGCCGGGCTCTTCGCGTGGTGCGTCGAGGAAGAAGCAACGCCGGAAGACCGCGGCAACTAGCCGCCACCACTGCGTCGTGACTTCCACCGTCCGTCCTCCTTTGTCGCGCGTTGTCCTCAAAACGATGACAGACAGCCGCCGCTCCCGCTCCTAGTATCTGTCTCCACCGACGACAGGAACGCGTCGGATGCCACGGAGACACGCAATGCCGAATACCGGAGGGACGCCGGCCCGCGCGGCCGCGTGCACGTCGACCGCCGCTGTACCGATACGCGCTCGTCGACGAACCCGGCATGACGCTCCGGTAGCCGTGGTCGGCCTTCATCCCCGCGCAGCCCCACCTCTGCCGCGCGGCGCCGGGACATAACGCTCCGCATCCCATTCCAACCCGACCGGGTTCATGCGACCGGACGAGCCACACGGCCCGCCCGTCGGACGCGTGCGCCCGTCGACACGCCCCCATCCGGAGGAGACACATGCAACACGCCGATACCGTCTATCTGAACGGCCTGCTTTACACGGGCGACGCGCAGCGCCGCTTCGCGCAGGCCCTTGCGACGAAGGACGGCAAGATCGTCGCGGTCGGCCGCGACGACGACATCCGCCCGCTGGCCGGCCCCGCAACGCGCACGGTCGACCTCGCCGGCCGGCTGATGCTGCCCGGCTTCATCGACGGTCACGTCCACCCGCTCGAAGGTCATCAGATCCTCGGCGACTTCGACCTGTCCGGCATCAACGATCCGGACACGATCGTGCAACGCATCCGCGCATGCGCCGATGCGACGCCGAACGAGCCGTGGGTCTATCTCGGCGGCGCGAACCTCGCCGCGTTCGGCGCGTATCCGACCCGCGAACGGCTCGACCGGGTCGTGCCCGACCGGCCGCTGCTCGTGGTCGGCTTCGACGTGCACAGCGGCTGCCTCAACACGAAAGGACTCGAAGCGGCCGGCATCCGCACCGATACGCCCGATCCGTCCGGCGGCGTGATCGAGCGCGATGCGTCGGGCGCGCCGACCGGCGTCGTGCATGAAGCGGCGTTCTACCGCGTCTGCCCGATCATTCCGCAACTGAGCCCGGCCGGCTACCCGAAGTCGCTCGCGAAAGCCCATGCGATGGCGCACGGCTACGGCATCACCGGCTGGTTCGACGCACGCGTCGAGGAGGCGGAACTCAAGGCTTACGCCGACGCGCAGCGCGCCGGCACGCTGAAGGCCTACATGAGCGCGGGCCTCTATGCGAACCCGCGCCGCGATCCGCGCGAGCAGGTCGAACGCTTCGTCGCGTGGCGCCGTGAGTACGAGCGCGACAACCTGCGCCTGCATACGGTGAAGATCTTCGTCGACGGCGTGCCCGATTCGAAAACCGCCGCGCTGCTCGAGCCGTACGCCGGCACCGACGACTGCGGCCTCGCGCTGTGGAGCCAGGACGCACTGAACGAAATCTGCCTGCTCGCCGATACGGCCGGCTTCGACCTGCACTTCCACACGCTCGCCGACCGCGCGGTGCGCATGACGCTCGACGCGCTCGAAACCGTCCAGCGCCGCAACGGGATGCGCGACCGGCGCGCGCAGCTCGCGCACCTGCAACTCGTCGATCCGGCCGACATGAGCCGCTTCAACCGGCTCGGCGCGATCGCGAGCGTGCAGACGCTGTGGACCGCCGCCCGCGAGGAGCAGCAACAGCTCTACCGCGACCTGCTCGGCGCCGAGCGCACTGCGCGCAACTATCCGTTCCGCAGCCTGCGCAACGCGGGGGCGATGCTCGCGGCCGGTTCGGACTGGTCAGTCAGCACGATGGACCCGATGCAGATCATCCAGACGGGCGTCACGCACCGGCTGATCGACCAGCCGGACAGCCCGCCGTGGAATCCGCACGAACGGCTCGACCTGCTCACGATGCTCGAGGCCTACACGGTCAACACCGCGTATGCGCTGCGCTTCGACGACTGCACGGGCTCGCTCGAAGCGGGCAAGGACGCGAGCTTCGCGATCCTCGACCGCAATCCGTTCGCGCACCCGGTCGAGACGTTCGCGCAGGCCCGCGTGATCGAAACGTGCTTCCGCGGCGAAGTCGTGTACGCCGCGCCGGGCTGGGCCGAGTGACGCGCGAACCGGCCGCCGTCACGCGACGCCGAGCGCCAGCACCTGCTCGGTCGTCAGCACGTCGCCGAACGTGTCCGACAGCGCGGCCAGCGTCGCACGATGGAGCTCGCGGTGCGGCACCGTGCCGCCGTCCGCGACGTCGAGGTCGCGCGTCGCACAGGCATCGTCGACGACGATCACCGCATAGCCCAGCGGCACTGCATCGCGTGCCGCGCCGGCCACGCACGCATGCGTCATCAGGCCGGTGACGATCAGCGTGTCGATGCCGGCCGCCTTCAGCCGCGCATCGAGATCCGTCGTCGGGAAGACGCTCACCGACGTTTTCTTCACGACGGCGTGATGCGGCGCCGGCTGCAGGTCCGCATGAAAACGGAAGCCGTCGCTACCGTCGGCGAAGATCGGGCTGTCGGCCGTATCGACGTGCTGGACGTGGAACACCGGAATGCCCGCGCGATCGGCGAACGCGATCACGCGCTGCGTGTTGCCCAGCGCGCGCGGCCCGTCCGGAATCGGCAGGCGGCCGCTGAAGTATTCGTTCTGGAAATCGATCACCAGCAGCGCGGTGCGGGCGGCGGCGATCGACGTCGGCGCGCTCGCGCCGGCCAGGGTACGGATGGTCGGATGTTGCATGACATGCTCTCTCGGTGGGTACGTTGACGAAACGGCGCGCCGGCCCGGCCGGCGCCGCCGCACGCGGCCCGGAACCTCTCCGGCCGCGACGCGCCAGTGTCGGGCCGCGCGGCGCGATGCGACAGCGGCGCGCGGGACAACCTCCGACAGGATCGGGCCAACGTACGTGTGAGCAACTTACGACAGCGCGGCCGTTCGCGCGCCCGGCCGCGTGCGGCCGTACGCGACCATCATCGCGAAGCTGAGCAGGAAACCCGCGCCGCCGATCAGCAGCAGTCCGATTTCGCCGAATACGGGCAGCAGGTTCGTCAGCGCGCCCGTCACGACCCACGCGACCGCCATCACCGAGCCCGCGACGCCGAGCGCCCAGCCCTGCCGATCGTCGCTGACGGCATCGGAAAACGCCGTATACATCGTCGTGTACGCAACCATGTCGAAGCAGCCGACGACCATCGCGAGCGCCCACAGCACCGGTTCGTGCGGAAACAGCGCGGACAGGATCTGGCCAAGGCCGGCCACGAGCAGGCCCGTCTTCGCGATATCGATCACACGCCACACGCGCAACATCAACCGCACGACACACAGCAGCCCGAACACGAAACAGATGCCGATCACGCCGCTGAACAGCCCGAGCCGCGCGCTCGTATAGCCGAATTTCGCCTGCAACAGCAGCATGATGGTCTGCAGGTAGAGTCCGTAGCCGACCTGCATCAGGAAGAACACCACCGACAGGAACGCGACGTTGCGCTGTCGCGCGGCCTCCCAGATGATCCGCAGCGGCAGCAATGGATCGATGCGCGTATCGCCGCGCGGCGCGGCGGAATCGCGATACGACGCCCAGGTCCAGCCCGCGCAGATCAGCGACAGCGCGGCGACCAGCACGAACGGCGTGCCGTAGTCGAACAGCGGCGAGATCGTCCGGTCGGACGTGACGCCGCCGAGCACCGGGCCGACGATCACGCCCGCGCTGAACGCGAGCGACATGATGCTCATGTTGTACGCCTTCGTGTCGGGTGTGCTGAGATCGGTGATGGCCGCCTGCGCGATGCCCTGGCAGCCGGCCATCAGGCCCGTGAGCCCACGGCCGGCCAGCAGCAGCGCGATGCTGGCCCGCCACGCGCCGGCCGCCATCATCGCGTAGCCGGCCGCGAGGCCGAGCACGCACAGCAGCAGGATCCGGCGGCGGCCGTAGCGATCGGACAGCTCGCCCATCAGCGACGAACCGAAGAACATGCACAGCGGGTAGATCCCGTAGCCGAGGCCGAGATAGAAATTGCGCGCATGCGCGCCGGCGTCGGCCGGCAGGATGCCCGCGTGCGGATCGCTGAAGATCGCGGACATCATCGGATAGACGAGCCCGAACCCCATCGCGTCGAGCGCGATGGCGAGCAGGCAGGGGCCGAGCAGTGTGTAGTCGAGCCGGGACATGGCGACCTTCCTGACAGAGTGGACGATCGCCCAAGCGTAATGACGCGGCGGCCGCCGCGGTAGATGGCCGGCCGCGATGCTCATCATCGGCTCGCCCGATACCCCGCCTGTGGCCCGCGCCGATGGATCGTGGCCCTATCTGGCGTCGCTGATGGCGCTGCCCGACCGGGACGCCGAGATCGCCGGTCCGACGATCCGCCAGACGATCGGCCTGTGCTTCCTGCATCGTCGCGAGCGCGACCCGAACCTGCTCGCGCTCGCGACCGTGTGCCGGCTGACGGTCAACGGGCCGAACGCGCGGTAACGCGTCGAGCGCATTGCCCGCCTTTCAGCTCGCGCACGCGTTGCGTCGGGGCGCCGCATCGCACGACGCTGCGTGCGCCTACTCGTCCGTTTGGATGGCACGAAACACGCGCTTTGTTGCGATCATGGCCGTCATGCATCGCACGGCACGCACCGGTGCGTCCGCCACGGAGACGACATGCACGACCCCGCCCTCGGCCCCATCGACCAGATCGGCTACGTAGTCGCCGACCTCGGCCGCAGCATCGCGCGCTGGCGCGCCCGCCACGAGGTCGGCCCGTGGACCGTGTTCCGCAACGTGCGGCTCGACGGCTGCCATCTCGGCGAACCGGTGACGGTCACGATGGACGTCGGGCTCGCGTATCGCGGCGATCTACAGATCGAACTGATACACGTGACGAACGACACGCCGTCGCCGTATCGCGACGCGCACGGGCAGCCGCTCGTCGGCCTGCATCACGTCGCGTGGGTCGTCGACGATCTCGATGCGGCGGTCGCACGGCTCGCCGCCCGCGGCCTGCGCGTCGTGTTCGATGCGCACAACGCGGCCACACGCGTCGCGTATCTCGACGACGCCGACGATCCCGGCGTGCGCATCGAAGTGATCGAAGGCGCCGGCATGCGCGACCTGATCGCGCACGGCATCGCCGAAGCCCGCGCGTGGCGCGGTGGCGATCCGGTCCGCAGCGTGAACGCGGCGGCCGCGTCCACGCGAGCCGCGCACGCCCCCTTTCACTCACAGGAGCAAGCACGATGAAACGACTCGAAGGCAAGGTGGCGCTGATCACGGGCGGCGCCCGCGGCCAGGGCGAAGCGGAAGCGCGCCGGTTCGTCGCCGAAGGCGCACGCGTGATGATCGCCGACGTGCTGGACGACGCCGGCCGGCGCGTCGCGGCCGAACTCGGCGATGCCGCACGCTTCCAGCATCTCGACGTGACGAACGAAGCCGACTGGCACGCCGCCGTTCAGGCCACGCTCGCGCAGTTCGGCCGGCTGGACATTCTCGTGAACAACGCGGCGATCCTGAAGCTCGTGCCGATCGAAGCGTGCTCGCTCGATGACTACCGCAAGGTGATCGACGTGAACCAGGTCGGCTGCTGGCTCGGGATGAAGTCGGCACTGGCCGCGCTGAAGGATGCGGGCGGCGGGTCGATCGTCAACGTGTCGTCGACGGCCGGGATGGAAGGCGTCGCGGGCGGCAGCGCTTACGTGTCGAGCAAGTTCGCGGTGCGCGGGATGACGAAGGCCGCCGCGCTCGAATTCGGCCGCTACGGCATTCGCGTGAACTCGGTGCATCCGGGCGGCATCGATACGGTGATGGCGCGCCCGCCCGAGTTCGCGGATTTCGATCCGTCGTCGATCTACAGCGGCCTGCCGATCGCGCGCATCGGCAAGCCCGACGAAGTGGCCAGCCTCGTGCTGTTCCTCGCGTCCGACGAATCCACGTATTGCACGGGCTCGGAATTCATCGTCGACGGCGGGCTGCTCGCGGGCAGCACGTTCCACTGACACAACGCGGCGCTTCGCCACAAACGTCAACCCAAACGACAACGCCGCCGGCGGCTGAGCCCGCACGGCGGCGTTGTCGTTTCCGGATCAGGTGCAATCCGTCGACCAGCAATCAGTATCCCTTCGGCTGGATCGCCGGTGCGCCGACCTCGCGCGCCTTCCGCTTGCCGCCCCGCACGAAACGGCGCCCGTGCGGGCCGTACACGCCGTCCGGTTCCGGATACAGCGTCAGCAGCGCGAAGTACAGCATCCCGCCGACCGCCAGCGACAGCGGCACGCTCAGGTCGAGCCCGCCCGCGAGGTTGCCGAGCGGCCCGACGAACTGGCCCGGCAGGTTCACGAACGCGAGCCCGACGAACGCGGCCGGCAGCCACGCGCCCATCGCGCGCACGTTCCAGCCGTGCGTGAACCAGTAGTGGCCACCGCGCAGCCCGCGATTGAACACCTGCAGATCGTCGGCGAGATAGTAACCGCGGCGGGTCACGTAGCCGATCACCATGATCGCCATCCACGGGCAGCTGAACGTGTCGATCAGCGTCGAGAACGTCGCGACGCTTTCGACGAGGTTGAACCAGAAACGCCCGACGAAGATGAACGCGATCGCGATCGTGCCGATCAGCAGCGTCGCGCGCACACGGTTCAGGACCCGCGGGAACATGCTCGATACGTCGAGGCCCGTGCCGTACAGCGCGGTCGTGCCGGTCGACATCCCGCCGATGATCGCGATCAGGCACATCGGCAGCAGGAACCAGCGCGGCGAAATCGCGAGCAATCCGCCGACGTAGTCGTTCGACGCGATGAACGCGGGCGCCTTCGACGCGATGATCGTCGCGGTCGCGAGGCCGAAGAAGAACGGCACGAAGGTCGCGATCTGCGCGGCGAACACCGCCCCCATCACGCGACGCTTCGGCGTGTGCTGCGGAATGTAGCGCGCCCAGTCGCCCAGCGTCGACGCGAACGACACCGGGTTGCTCAGCGCGACCAGCACCGCACCGACGAACGCGGCCCAGAAGCCCGCGCTGCCCTGTTGCAGCGTACCCGCGTAGCGCATGTCGAACAGGCCGGCGAACGCGAACAGGCCCGCGACGAACAGCACGCTCGCGGCCCACACGGCGATCTTGTTGACCCACAGCATGAAGCGGAAGCCGTAGATGCAGACGATCAGCACGAGCACCGCGAACACCAGGTACGCGGCGCCGAGCGTGAAGCCGTTGACCGGCACGCCGGCCAGGTTGTGCGCACCGCCGACGAGCGCGTCGCCCGAGCTCCACACCGCGAGCGAGAAGAACGCGATCGACGTGAGCAGCGCGAGGAACGAGCCGACGATCCGGCCGTGGATGCCGAAATGCGCGCCGGACGACACCGGGTCGCTGGTGCCGTTGCGCGGGCCAAACAGGCTCATCGGCGCGAGGATGCAGGTGCCGGCGAGCACGCCGAGCACGATCGCGCAGACGCCCGCCTTGAACGACAGGCCGACCAGCACGGGAAAGCTGCCGAGCACCGATGTGGAAAACGTATTGCAACCGCCGAACAGCAACCGGAACAGATCGATCGGCCGCGCATAGCGCGATGCATCGGGAATGCGCTCGAAACCGAACGACTCGACCTGCGTAATCCTGCCTTCACTCATTTTGTCTCCAGCTCCTCGTGCGTCGGTACGGCCCGGGGCTGCGGCCATACGACACATCGTCATCGATTCGCGGCCACTCTAAACCGGATCGGGCCGCGCAAATATCACGCATTCGAGACGTTTACGACGAAGGAGAACAATGTTTTCCCGGCGGCCAAGCGGCCGGCGCCCGCGCCGTCCATCCGGCGCGGGCGATGCGACGTCAGTGCGCCGCCTCGGCGGCCGGCGCGCGGCATGCGATCAGGCCCCGTTGCACGGCCGGCCGCGCGGCGATCTCGGCGAGCCAGCGCTCGACGTGCGGGAAGCCGGTCACGTCGAGATCGAGCTCGGCCGCCGTGCGCAGCCACGGGAACGCGGCGATATCGGCGATCGAATACCGCGACGACGCGAGATACGCCGATTCCGACAGGCGGCCGTTCACGACCCCGTAGAGCCGCAGCGCCTCCTTCCGGTAGCGGTCGATCGCTTCCGCATTGACCGTCTTCGATGCATGCAGGAACCACCACAGCTGGCCGAGCATCGGCCCGATCCCGCCGATCTGGAAATGCAGCCATTGCTGGACCGCCGTGCGCTCGGCCAGCGTGTCAGGCTGCAGGCAGCCGGTCTTGGCGGAGAGATAGCCGAGGATCGCGCCGGATTCGAATACGGCGAGCCCCGTGTCGTGGTCGACGATGGCCGGGATCTTGCCGTTCGGATTGATCGCGAGATACGCCGGGCTGCGCTGCTCGCCGGCGGACAGGTCCACCAGCACGCGATCGTGCGCGAGCCCGGCCTCTTCCAGGTAGATCGCGATCTTGTGCCCGTTCGGCGTGTCGGCCGTATAGAACGTGAGGGAGTGCGTCGAGGTCATGTCGGTCCTTGTCATCGGGTTATCGTTGCAACTACAATCGTTGCAATTGCAATCCTATGCCGGAATCGATGACGCCGGCGCCATGCCAGTACTCGAAGGAGGGACATGCAGACTGCGCGATCCGGTCCGCCCGTGCGGACGCCCGATACCCGCCGCGCCGCGGCGGCCTGCCTCGAACGGCTGACCACGCGGCGGCTCGTGCCGCCGGGCGCGGCGGTCTCACCGCTCGGCGCGATGCGGGCAGCCGCCGAGTGTCTCGAACGCGATGCGGCGACGTCGAAGCGCGTGTGGATCGTCCGCGCCGATGCGCGCGAGCCGGTTTCCGGCACGCACGCGCATCGCCACATCAGTGCGTGGCCGCTGCGGTTTCTCGATCCGGGCAAGCGCTTCGAGCGGCCGCTGTTGTACCTGCTGCATGCGCGCGCGATCGACCGGTTGCGGCTCGCGTCGATCGAAACCGTTGATCGCGGGATCTTCGTGAACGACGCGGAAACGGCCGCATCGTCATGGCCGAAGGGCGTGACGCCCGACGTCCCGCACTGGCTCGCCGCGAACGCCGCGTGCACGCCGTACGATCCGGCGTCGGGACACGAAGCGATCGCGATCCTGCGCCACGCGCTGCGCACGCTGTACGTCGCCGGCCAGCCTGGCTTCGTCTATCTCGCGAGCCATGACGACTGCGAGCCCGATGCGAAGCCGCTGTCGGCGTCGGCCGCCCGCGACGCGTTCAACGGCATGGTGCGGGCCGGCCGGCGTGCCGCCGCCGGCGCGGCAGCGCATATCCGGCTGTGCGGCGCGGGCAGCACGCTCGCGCAGGTCAGGGAAGCGGCCGACCTGCTGCACGACGAATGGCGAATCGACTCGACGATCTGGAGCTGCCCGAGCTATACGCAGCTCGCGCGCGACGGTCGCGCGGCCGAACGCTGGAGCCTGCTGCATCCGCATGACGCCCCGCGCGTTCCGCACGTGCGGGCCTGCCTCGGCGAAGGCGGCACGCCGGTGCTCGCGGTGACCGGCTATGCACGGCACATTGCCGCGCAGATCGGTGCGTTCGTGCCGGCCCGCTTCACGGCGCTCGGCGCGGATTCGGCCGGGCCCGGCGCACGCGCGCCGACAGCGCGCTGGATCGTCGCGGTCGCGCTGCGCCTGCTGGCCGACGATGGCCGCGTGCCGGCCGACTGGGCCGCGCAGGCGATGCGCGGCCATGCGCGCAGCTGATGCGCGCCGGACGCCGTTACTTCGCGTCGGCCGCCGCGTCGCGCGCGATGCTCGCGACGCGGGCCAGCGGCAGCCCGCGCGCGGCGGCGGCGCCCGCGAGCTTGTGGATCAGCACGGTGCCGGCGATCCCGCGTCGCTGGCTGCGCTCGACGCGGCCGCGCAGCGACACGTCGTCGGCGACGATGACGGTTTCGACCGGAATGCCTTCCGCACGCGCAAGCTCGGCGGCGAGCCCGAAATTGAGCCGGTCGCCGGTGTAGTTCTTCACGATCAGCAGCGCGCCGTTCGGGCCGGCGCTCGCGCGGATCGCGGCGAGCACGGCGTCGGTCGACGGCGACGTGAACACTTCGCCGCACACGGCCGCGCTCAGCATCCCTTCGCCGACATAGCCGCCGTGCGCGGGTTCGTGGCCGCTGCCGCCACCGGACAGGACCGCGACCGGCCGCTGCGACGGCTCGGGCAGCGGCTGGCGGACGAGCACGTGCTCGTCGCCGAGGATCGCGAGATGCGGCGATTGTCGCGCGATGCCTTCCAGCATTTCTCGCACGACGTCGGACGGGCGGTTCACAAGCTTTTTCATGGCGAAGGATTCCGGACGGGTGAACGGGGCTCGGCCGGGCGCGCACGGGCGCCGGACGGCTTTCGTGTTGCGGAGCATCGTGCGCGAGCCGTTGCCTGTCGCAGCCGATCGCATGACCGACGACCGGTGCGGGGCGGGCAACGAAGCGTACGCTTCGCGCCACGATACATCAGGTTCGGACGTTGCGGCGCGGATCGCGGCGCGATGGCGTCATGGCGCCGGGGCGGAACGGCGGCGTGCGCCGGGAGCCGGGCGCCGCTACTTCAGCGCGGTGATCGCCTTCGCGCGAATCAGCCGCGCGCGCAGCACGTTGCGGCTGATGCCGAGCAGTTGCGCGGCCCGGATCTGGTTGCGATGGCTGAATTCGAACGCGACGCGCATGACCGTGTCCTCGATGTGCTCGAAGAGATTGCCGTGCCCGTCGTCGAACAGGTCGCGCAGCGCGTGTTCGAGCGCCGCCTGTGCGTCGGCGGACGAATCGGCCGCGGGCGCGGCGATGGCCGGCGGACACGGCGGCGCGATGTGCAGGTCGGTGTCCTGCAGCGTGTCGTGGCGGCTCACGAGCAGCGCGTGATGGATCACGTTCTCCAGTTCGCGGATATTGCCGGGCCAGTCGTGTGCGTGGAGCCGGCGCTCGGCGCGCGGATCGAGGCGGTGCGGCCCGCCGCCGAGCCGGTCGCGGTAAACGTCGAAGAAGTGCCGCGCGAGCGGCAGGATGTCGCCCGGCCGCTCGCGCAGCGGCGGGACCGCGAGCTGGACGACGTTGAGCCGGTAGAACAGGTCGCCGCGAAACTGTCCGGCCGCGACCGCCTGCTGCAAGTCGACATTGGTCGCCGCGACCACACGCACGTCGACCGGAATGCCCGTGCGCGAACCGAGCCGCACGACCTCGCGTTCCTGCAGCACGCGCAGCAGCTTGACCTGCATCGCGAGCGGCAAGTCGCCGATTTCGTCGAGAAACAGCGTGCCGCCGTGCGCGGCTTCGAACCAGCCGGGCTTCGTGCTCAACGCGCCCGTAAACGCGCCTTTCTCGTGGCCGAACAGTTCGCTGTCGACGAGCGTTTCGGAGAATGCGCCGCAGTTCACCGCGACGAACGGTCCGTCGCGACGGGCGCCGAGCGCGTGCACGCGGCGGGCGATCAGTTCCTTGCCGGTGCCCGTCTCGCCGACGATCAGCACGTTCGCGTCGCTCGGCGCGACGCGGCGAACCTGTTCGAGCAGCGCGAGCGAACGCGGGTCGGCGAACACCTGCGCCTGCGCGCGGGACGGTGCGTGACGTTCGGGCAGCGCGAGCACCGGCGCCGCGGCCTGCCGTGCAGCCGGGTCGCGCGATGCGGCGACGATACGAAGATTGAGCGGGCGTGGCGATGCGGAAATCGAAGTCATGGCGATGAACCGTTGGATGGCCGGGCCGAGCGCGCCCGTGCCGGCGGGCGCCGCGGTCCGGCTGCTGCGTGGTCAGCAGAGTGTTGAACGTTTCGCCGCGCGCGAAAAGCATCGATTTCTGATAACCAAAGTGCGATTGCTGCGGAACCCGCAATGGCGCGGCAGAGCGGCGGTGCCGCGACGTCGAGACGTCGAATTCGACGCTATCGCGCGTGATGCGTTGCTGCCTGATCAGCAGCACATCAGCAGACCCGCTGCATCCCGTTCATCGCGTCGCGGAATATCGATGTGACACGCGCGTCGCAACGCTTGCCACCATCGCGCATTTGGCGGCGCGCCAGTGCCGGCGGGCGATGACAAGAAACTTCGTTATCCGGACGAGATTTCTTTCGCGCATCCATGCCGATGGCACGCTCCTTGCTGACCCGAACCGGTATCGCCGCATCGACACGCGGCTTTACCACGGGAACGCATTGCATGAGCCACACCCTCAACGTCGTCGCGATATCGGGCAGCCTGCAGCGGCCGTCGCGCACGCTGGCGCTGACCGACGCGATCGTCACGGCGCTGGGCGCCGCGCTGCCGATCGAGACGCGGCTGATCGAACTCGGCGAGATCGGCAGCCGGCTGGCCGGCGCGCTGACGCGTGCGCAGGTACCGGCCGATCTCGACGCGCTGATCCGCACGATCGAGACGGCCGATGCGCTGGTCGTCGCGAGCCCGGTGTATCGCGCGTCGTACACGGGCCTCTTCAAGCACCTGTTCGATCTCGTGCGCCACGACGCACTCGTCGACGTGCCGGTGCTGCTCGCGGCTACCGGCGGCAGCGAGCGGCATGCGCTCGTGATCGACCATCAACTGCGCCCGCTGTTCAGCTTCTTCCAGGCGCGCACGCTGCCGATCGGCGTGTACGCGTCCGAAAGCGATTTCGACCAGTACCAGATCGCCAGTGCGGCGTTGCGCGAGCGCATCGCGCTCGCCGTGGACCGCGCGGTGCCGCAACTGCGCGCGCCCGCGCCTTCCGTCGCGGCCGCGTAAGCCGCTTTTTCGTTTCCCCTTCGACCAGGACACCTTCATGAGCCTTCCCGACCCTTCCGCCGATGGCGTCAAATTCGCGTACTGGGTGCCGAACGTCAGCGGCGGCCTCGTCGTCAGCACGATCGAGCAGCGCACCGACTGGAGCCTCGAGTACAACCAGACACTCGCGCGCACGGCCGAGGCGGCCGGCTTCGACTACGCGCTGAGCCAGATCCGCTTCACGGCCGGCTACGGCGCCGAATACCAGCACGAGTCGGTGTCGTTCAGCCAGGCGCTGCTGCATGCGACGACGAAGCTCAAGGTGCTCGCCGCGATCCTGCCGGGGCCTTGGCATCCGGCCGTGGTCGCGAAACAGCTCGCGACGATCGACCACATCTCGAACGGGCGCATCGCGATCAACGTCGTGAGCGGCTGGTTCAAGGGCGAATTCACCGCGATCGGCGAGCCGTGGCTCGAGCACGACGAACGCTATCGGCGCTCGAAGGAATTCATCCAGGCGCTCAAGGGTATCTGGACCCAGGACAACTTCACGTTCAAGGGCGATTTCTATCGCTTCAACGATTACACGCTGAGCCCGAAGCCGGTGCAGAAGCCGCATCCGGAAATCTTCCAGGGCGGCAGCTCGCGCGCGGCGCGCGACAACGCGGCGAGCGTGTCCGACTGGTATTTCACGAACGGCAATACGCCGGAGAACCTGAAGGCGCAGATCGACGACATCCGCGCGAAGGCGGCCGCGAACAACCATCGCGTGCGGATCGGCGTCAACGCGTTCGTGATCGCGCGCGACACCGAGGAAGAAGCGCAGGCCGTGCTCGACGACATCATCCGGCATGCGCACGTCGAGGCCGTGCACGCGTTCGGCGATGCGGTGAAGCAGGCCGGCAAGGCGTCGCCCGAAGGCGAGGGCAACTGGGCGAAGTCGACGTTCGAGGATCTGGTGCAGTACAACGACGGCTTCCGCACGAACCTGATCGGCACGCCGCAGCAGATCGCCGAGCGGATCGTCGCCCTGAAGGCAATCGGCGTCGATCTCGTGCTGGCCGGGTTCCTGCACTTCATCGAGGAAGTCGAATACTTCGGCAAGCGCGTGCTGCCGCTCGTGCGCGAACTGGAGGCGCAGCGGCAGGCCATCGCCGCGTGACGCTTACGCTGCTTGTCCGCCGCACGCGCGCGGCCCGCGACTGTGCGGGAGCGTGCGGCGGCGTGACGCTCACGCGACGCCCGCGAGCTTCGATGCTTCGATCACCATCTGCACGCCGAGGCTGCCGAGGATGATGCCCATCACCCAGCGCTGCGCGAGCAGCAGCGCCGGGCGGCCGTGCAGGAACGTCGCGAGGCTGCCCGAGCAGATCGCCACCAGCCCGTTGGCCGACGCGAATGCGGCAATCAGCAGCGAGCCGAGAAACAGCGACTGGCCGAACACGCTGCCATGCCCGTAGTCGATGAACTGCGGCAACAGCGACACGAACAGCATCGCGAGCTTCGGGTTCAGCACGCTGGTCGTCGCGCCCATCGCGAGCAGCCGCAGCGGCTGCTCGTTCGGCAGCGTCTTCACCTCGAACGGCGAGCGGCCGCCGGGCCGCACCGCCTGCCATGCGAGGTACAGCAGATAGGTCGCCCCGACCGCGCCCAGCACGCTGCCCGCATAGGGCACGCTCATGAACAGCGTCGTGATGCCGAACGCCGCGGCGAACATGTAGAACAGGTAGCCGATCATCACGCCGGCGAGCGAAATGAGTCCGGCCGCCCGCCCTTGCGCGATCGAGCGCGACATCACGTAGACCATGTTCGGCCCCGGCGTCACCGCGAGCATGCCGCCGATGACGAGAAACCCGTAGAGCGATCCGGACGTATGCATGTTTTCTGCTTCCTGCATCGAGTGAGTGCCGACGGAATGCATTGTCCGGCGATGGAGATGAACAGTAAAACGGGATAAACTGAATCGATTGATCAGTTTTTCTGAATCGACATGAAGAAGCTCGACCTCGATGTGCTCGCGATGGTGGTCGCCGTCGCGGATTCCGGATCGTTCGCGCAGGGCGCGCAGGCCGTGCATCGGTCGCCGTCGGCGGTGAGCATGCAGATCAGGACGCTGGAAGACGCGCTCGGCAAGCCGCTGTTCATCCGCGACACGCGCAACGTGACGGCGACCGACGACGGCAGGATGCTCGCCGACTACGGCCGCCGGATGCTCGCGATGCGCGACGAGGCGTGGGCGTCGGTCGTGCGCCCGGAGATCCGCGGCCGCGTGACGATCGGCGTGCCCGACGACTACATCTCGTCGCTGCTGCCGCAGGTGCTCGGCAAGTTCGCCGCGATGCATCCGCGCGTGGAAGTGCGCGTGATCGGCCAGCCGAGCAGCGCGCTCGTGCCGATGCTGAAGGACAACACGGTCGACCTCGCGTGCCTGACCCGCGTCAAGGGCGTGTCCGGCGAGTTGATCCGGCTCGAACCGATCGTCTGGACCGGATCGGCGAAGCGCAACGTGTGGGAAGAGCGGCCGCTGCCGGTTGCGCTGTTCTCGCACGGCAGCATGGCGCGCGATCATGCGATCAAGGCGCTGAACCGGCGGAAGATTCCGTACCGGATGTCATACGAAAGCCCGAGCTTTCTCGGGCTGCTCAGCATGGTCGAGGCCGGCCTCGCCATCGCGCCGCTTGCGCGCTGCTGCGTGCCCGATCACCTGTTGCAGCTGTCGGAGAGCCACGGGCTGCCGTCACTCGGCGAACTCGAGGTCGTGCTCGCGCGCAGCGCGCAGTCTGCGCGCCCGCCGTGCGACTACCTGGCCGAGCAGATCCTCGGCGAGTGGCGTGCCTGAAGCCCGCTACGGGCGGCACGTCAGCACGACGTCAGCAGCCATTCGCGGAACGCGACGAGCGACGGCAGCGTCTCGTTGCCCGGCGGATAGACGAGGTAATAGCTGCGCTGGCTGGTGATCGCGTCGCCGATCGAGTCGAGTTCGCCGCGGCTCAATTCATCCTCCACCAGCACCTTCGGCACCAGCCCGATCCCCATTCCGGCGCGCACGGCCTGGATCAGGTGCGACGTCAGCTCGAAACTCGGACCGATCCGCATCTGGCGATGATCGAGCCGATAGTGCGAGAACCACTCGGCCCAGGCCTGCTGATTGCTCGTCACGCCCAGCAGCGTCTGCTTCGCCGCCCATGCCGGCGTGCGCGCGTCGGCCTTGCGGCGGCCGCCGGCGTCGGGCGGCGCGATCGCGATCAGGAACTCGTTGTACAGCCGGTGCGCGTGCAGGCCCGGCCAGTCGCCCGCGCCGACGGTGATCGCCGCGTCGAGGTCGTCGTTGAGGAAATCGAGCGCGCCGATCCGCGAATGAAGGTGCACGGTCACGCCCGGATGCGCGGCGTAGAAGCCGTGCAGGTGCGGCAGCAGCCATTTCGACCCGAACGTCGGCAGGGTGGCCAGCCGCAGCGTGCCGGCGCCGGCCTGATGCGACATCGCCTGCAGCGTCGCGCCGCGAATGCGCCCGAGCGCGCCGCTCAGCTCGGCGAAGTAGCGGCGGCCGACTTCGGTCAGCTTGACCGAACGGCCTTCACGCCGGAACAGCGGCACGCCGAGCTGATCCTCGAGCGTCTGGACCTGCCGGCTGATCGCGCTCTGGCTCAGTGACAGCTCGTCGGCCGCGCGCGTATAGCTTTCATGCCGGGCGGCGGCCTCGAACACGAGCAGCAGCGACATCGACGGGGTGAGACGGCGGTAATTCATGAGTTTTATGCAAGCTTCGCCGGGTAAGAATTCGTTTGTTTCTGAAGGAATATCCAAAGATACTGGAATTCCCGGTCGAGCGGAAACTTGCCAAAAAATCATGTTTTGGCGTGCGCGAACCGGCCGGCCCCACCCACATTGCGCCTTTGCCCCATGTCGATCGTCCCGTTGCCCCGTCCCGCCAGCCCGTCCACGACCGTTTACCGCGATTTTCTCGTCGCGCTGCAGGCCGCCGGCTTCGCCGGGGAAATCCGCGCGGACCATGCGAACCGGACCGTGCAGGCCACCGACAACTCGATCTATCAGCGCCTGCCGCAGGCGGTGATCTGCCCCGCGCACGCGGATGACGTCCAGCTGCTGGCCCGGCTGCTGGCCGAGCCCGCGCACCGCGACGTCGCGGTGGCCGCGCGCGGCGGCGGCACCGGCACCAACGGGCAGTCGCTGACCGACGGCATCGTCGTCGACCTGTCGCGCAACATGAACCGGATCCTCGAAATCAACGCGCAAGCGCGCTGGGTGCGCGTGGAGGCGGGCGTCGTCAAGGATCAGCTCAATGCGGCGCTGAAGCCGCACGGGCTGTTCTTCGCGCCGGAGCTGTCCACGTCGAACCGCGCGACCGTCGGCGGGATGATCAACACCGACGCGAGCGGGCAGGGCAGTTGCACGTACGGCAAGACGCGCGACCACGTGCTCGAACTCGATTTCGTGCTGATGGGCGGCGAGCGGCTGCACAGCGACGCGCTCGACGAAGCAGAACTGGAGCGCCGCTGCGCGCGGCAGGACCGCGTCGGCAAGGTATATCGCACCGCGCGGCGCATCCGCGACGACAAGGCCGCGTTGATCGACGCGAAGTTTCCGAAACTCAACCGCTGCCTGACCGGCTACGACCTCGCGCACCTGCGCGAAGCGGACGGCCGCTTCAACCTGAACAGCGTACTGTGCGGCGCGGAAGGGTCGCTCGGCTTCGTCGTCGAGGCGAAGCTCAACGTGCTGCCGATCCCGAAGTTTTCGGTGCTGGTCAACGTGCGTTACGCGGGCTTCATGGACGCGCTGCGCGACGCGCGCGCGCTGCTCGAACACCGGCCGCTGTCGATCGAGACGGTCGACTCGAAGGTGCTGATGCTCGCGATGAAGGACTTCGTGTGGAGCAGCGTGGCCGAGTATTTCCCGCAGGACGACGCGCGTCCGACGCTCGGCATCAACCTGATCGAATTCAGCGGCGACGACGAACACGACGTCGATGCGCAGGTGCGCGCGTTCGTCGAGCATCTGCGCACCGATACGAGCGTGGAGCGTCTCGGCCATACGCTGGCGGCCGGCGACGATGCGGTGAAGCGCGTGTATGCGATGCGCAAGCGCGCGGTCGGCCTGCTCGGCAACGTGCAGGGCGAAGCGCGTCCGCAACCGTTCGTCGAGGACACCGCGGTGCCGCCGGAGAACCTCGCCGCGTACATCGCCGAATTTCGCGCGCTGCTCGACGGCCACGGGCTGCAGTACGGGATGTTCGGCCACGTCGACGCGGGCGTGCTGCACGTGCGTCCGGCGCTCGACATGAAGGACCCGAAGCAGGCGGCGCTGGTGCGGCCGGTGTCGGATGCGGTGGCCGAACTCACGCAGCGTCACGGCGGCTTGCTGTGGGGCGAGCACGGCAAGGGCGTGCGCTCCGAATATGCGCCGGCGTTTTTCGGCGAGCTGTATCCGTCGCTGCAGCAGTTGAAGGCCGCGTTCGATCCGCACAACCAGTTCAACCCGGGCAAGATCGCGACGCCGCCGGACCCCACGCTGCGGCTGCTGAAGATCGACGAGGTGCCGACGCGCGGCGACCACGACCGGCAGATCGACGAGCGCGTGTGGCAGAGCTACGGCACCGCGATGCATTGCAACGGCAACGGTGCGTGCTACAACTTCGATCCCGACGACGCGATGTGCCCGTCGTGGAAGGCGACGCGCGAACGCGTGCAGTCGCCGAAGGGGTGCGCGTCGCTGATGCGCGAATGGTTGCGCCTGCAAGGGCAGGCCGGCGTCGACGTCGTCGCGGCGGCGCGCACGCGGCAGCCGTTGCTGCGCGGTCTGGCCGAGCGCTGGCGCAACAGCCGCAACGCGCGTCGTCGCGACGCGGATTTCTCGCACGAGGTGTACGACGCGATGGCCGGATGTCTCGCATGCAAATCGTGCGCGGGGCAGTGCCCGGTCAAGGTGAACGTACCCGAGTTTCGCTCGCGCTTTCTCGAGCTGTATCACCAGCGCTACCTGCGACCGCTGCGCGATTACCTGATCGGCTCGCTCGAATTCACGATGCCGTGGATGGCGCGCGTGCCCGCGCTGTACAACGGGTTGATGGGCGCCAACTGGGTAAGGACGCTGCTCGAGCGCCAGGTCGGCATGGTCGACAGCCCGCTGCTGAGCCGCTTCGATCTCGCGGCCGTGATCCGCGCATGGAACGTGAAGCCGGCCGATCCGCATGCGCTCGCCGCGCTGAGCGAGGCGCAGCGCGCGCGCAGCGTCGTCATCGTGCAGGACACGTTCACGCGCTATTTCGATACCGAGCAACTGGCGACGCTGATCGAGCTGGCGGCGCGCGTCGGTTTCCAGGTGTGGCTCGCGCCGCTCGCTCCGAACGGCAAGGCGCTGCACGTGCAGGGCTTTCTTCACGCATTCGCGAAGGCGGCGATCCGCAACGCGACGCAACTGGCCGCACTGGCGCGCTCGGGCGTCGCGCTGGTCGGTCTCGATCCGGCGATGACGCTGACGTATCGGCAGGAATACCTGAAGGTGACGGGGCTCGCCGATGTGCCGACCGTCGCGCTGCCGCAGGAGTGGCTGCTGGGCGCGTTGCCGGAAGCCGGTGCGGGCAAGGCGACGGTTTCATATCGGTTGCTGCCGCACTGCACGGAGAAGACCAATGCGCCGGACAGCGGCAAGCAATGGGCGCAGGTGTTCGCGCGTCGCGGGTTGCGCTTGCAGGTTCAGGCGACCGGGTGTTGCGGGATGTCGGGCACGTACGGGCACGAGGCGCGCAATCTCGCGACGTCGAAGACGATCTATGCGCAGTCGTGGGTCGCGCACGTCGACGGGCCGGAGCAGGAGGGCGAGGCGCTGGCGACCGGGTATTCGTGTCGCAGCCAGGTGAAACGCCTGTCGTCGAAGCAGGTGCGCCATCCGTTGCAGGCGCTGCTCGATCATGTGCGCGCGGTAGGGTGATGCGGTAGCGGTGCGGCGCGTAAGGGCGCGTCGATCGCGCGTCGAGCGGCCATCCCCGTGCCGCTTTCGACCTGGGCCGGCGCGGGTCAGGCGTCGGCTTTCGCCGCTTTCCGCGGACGCGGTTTTTCCGCGGCGGGAAACACGCCGACGCCGCGCGGCCGTTTCGGCTCGATCCGCATTTGCCGGATCACGCGCCGGAAGTCGATCTCGTGCGCGGCCAGCGTGCCGATCAGTTTCGCGATGACCGCGAGGTGGGAAGGAACGGTGCCCTTGCTCGAATAGTTGGTGATCGAACTTTCGTTCATCCGGATCAGGCGGGCGAACTCGCGCGCCGTCAACTGCGCCTTCTTCAACTCCTGTTGGAATTCCGCATACGCCATTGCACACATGATGCTTCGTCTCCGTGAATCAGAATCCGGCCCGCGCGGCGCCGGCGCCGACGGGTGGCGTTCCCGTCGTGCCGACGCCGCGTCGGGTTACATCTTCACCTGGTCGAGGAAGGTCTTCTTGCCGCTCTTGTAGCCGTAGATCGAGATGATCCCGTGCGTCAGGTCGCCCTTCGCGTCGAACGTCGTCGTGCCGATCACGCCGTCGTACTTGGTCGCCGGCATCGCCGCGAGGATCTTCGCCGGGTCCGTCGAATTCGCGCGCTTCATCGCGTCGACCGCGATATAGACCGCGTCATACGCGAACGGCGCATCGAACTTGATGCCCTGGTTGAAGCGCTTCTGGTACTTCGCGAGGAAGTCCGCGCCGCCCGGCATCTTCTCGAGCGCAGCGCCTGCCTGCGAGCACAGCACGTTGTCGGCCGCCGGGCCGGCCAACTCGGCCAGCGAGTCGGTGCACACGCCGTCGCCGGACAGGATCTTCGCGCGCAGGCCGAGCTGCTTCGCCTGCTTCGCGAGCGGGCCGCCGGTGGCGTCCATGCCGCCGTACATGATCGCGTCGGGGTTCTCGCCCTTGATCTTCGTCAGGATCGCGCGGAAGTCGACCGCCTTGTCGTTGGTCGCGTCGTGCGACAGCACCTTCAGGCCGAGCGCCTTCGCCTTCTTCTCGAATTCGTTCGCGAGGCCCTGGCCGTACGCGGTCGAATCGTCGATCACCGCGACGCTCTTCACGCCCTTCGACTGCGCATAGCTCGCGAGCGCCGGGCCCTGCTGCGCGTCGGTCGCGACGACGCGGTAGGTCGTTTTGAAACCTTGCTGCGTGTAGGTCGGGTTCGTGGCCGACGGCGAGATCTGCACGATGCCCGCGTCGCTGTAGATCTTCGACGCCGGGATCGACGTGCCCGAGTTCAGGTGGCCGATCACGGCGACGACCTTGTCGTCGACCAGCTTCTGCGCCACCTGCGTGGCCTGGCGCGGGTCGGCCGCGTCATCCTGCGCGTCGAGTTGCAGCGTGATCTTCTTGCCGCCGATCGTCAGGCCCTTCGCATTGATTTCCTCGACCGCGAGGCGCGCGCCGTTCTCGTTGTCCTTGCCGAGGTGCGAGATGCCACCCGTCGTCGGTTCGACGCTGCCGATCTTCACGACCTGGTCGGCCAGCGCGGTCGACGCGGCCGCGAACGCGGCGGCGGCCAGTGCAACGGTGATCAGGGGTTTGCAGCGCATGCCGACAGTGCTTCGTTCCATCTGCCATCTCCGAATTGAATGTCTTTCTATTGACGTCTCGACCGGCCGGCTGCGGGGCCGGGGCGATCGGACGAGTCTCCATACCCTCGCGGGCTTCACTTGCATCGCGCCGGGCCGCATGACGTGCCGCCCGGGGCGAGCGGGCAGGCCGGTACCCGACGCGGTGCAATTCATATGAATATATCTGAAGCCGGTTTTGCGCGCTGCGGCGAATCCCGTAGCGGGCCGGCGCGACACGGGTCGGCGCCCGGAGATCGAAGGTGCCGGATGCCGGAAATCGTGCGCTGCGGCGGCCCGAAGGCTGCGATTCGCTGTCGTCGGCCTTACGGCCACATCCATTATTCGGCCGGTCGCCGGGGCGAAGCCATGGACACTGACGCGCGGTCAATCGGGAACTGTTCGGTCGATTTGTCTGCACAGTTTGGTCACGCGAGAATCGTGTATCCCGTTTCATCCGCCGTGCCGCATCGAGCGCGATGTCCGTCTTTATGCAACTAACGGTCAAGTTCGGCACGCGCCCACGAGTGGGTGCCGATTCCACGGGCCGGACCGTTCATCCGGATCGGCAGAAGCCGAGGCGTTTTGGGACCGGCTCGCTTCTGCCGTCGGATCGTCGCGTCAGCCGCGCAATTCGCTGCCGGCTCGACTTCAGCTAGGCACGTCCGCGCAACGCGACGACGATCACTCCCGCAATCGCGAGCAGGCCGCCGCACGCCGTCGCGATGCCCGGCCGCTCGCCCGTCAGCACCACCGACAGGAGCGTCGCGACCGCCGGCGTCAGGTAGAGAAAGCTGGCCGCGCGCGCCGCGCCGAAGTAGCCGAGCGCGAAGGTCCAGGTGGCGTAACCGAGCGCGGCGGGAAAGACGCCGAGTACGACGACGGCCAGCGCCGTATCGCGCGATCCGCCGCCGAGCGACACGAGCGCGCCGGGCAGCCAGGGCGCGAGCAGGACCGCGCCGGCCAGCAGCGTGTACGCGGTGCACGGCAGCGCGCCGTACACGGGGATCAGCCGCCGCTGCAGCACGAAATAGCTGGCCGAACACAGCGCCGCGCCGAGGATCAGCGTGCTTCCCGAGCCGAGGACGAGGCCGCCGGGCTGCCCTTGCGCGATCACCGCGATGCCGGCCAGACTGACCAGCGAACCGAGCCAGCCCCAGCGATTGAAGCGCTCGCGCAGGAACACGGCGGCCAGCAGCGCGGTGAAGATCGGCAGCGTATTCACGATGAAACTCGCGGCGCCGGCCGACACGGTCTGTTCGCCGGTATTGAGCAGCGCGTTGTAGAGTGCGATGCCGAGCAGGCCGCACGCGAGAAAGCGCCACGCATCGGCTTTCGTCGGCCGCGGTGGCCGTCGCCACGCGAGCCATGCGATCACGAGCAACGCGGCGGTCGCGAAGCGCGCCGCCGCGAGCTGCAGCGGTGCGAGGCCGTGCAGGCCGATGCGGATGAACGGGAACGCGGACGCCCACGAGACGATCGTGAACGCAACCGCGGCTGCCGCGACGAGCGGTTGTCGCGCGCTGCGCGACGTCGGTGACGAAACGGTATTCATGCGGCAATGGTGCGGTGTGCCGAGATGCTAAGCTAGCGCACAGATCAACACCCGGATATGAATATGGCTCACAGCTCGGGCGCGCGGCGCGCCGGCGGTCCGGCGCGGGTGCGCCAGATGGCCGGCGGGTTGGCGGCCGCCGCGTCGATGCCGGTCCCGCGGCCGCCGCTCGCGAGCCTGGAGACGGTCTGCACGGTGGCGCGCGAAGGGTCGTTTCTCGCGGCTGCCGACGTCTCCGGCGTCACGCACGGTGCGATCAGCCGACGGGTGGCCGCCGTCGAAAACTGGCTCGGGATGGCGCTGTTCGAGCGGCATGCGCGCGGCGTGCGCCTGACGCCGGACGGGCAGCGCTTCGTCGGCCGGATCGAGCAGGCGTTCGCGATCATCGACAGCGCGGCCGATCAGTGGCGCTCGCCGCGCACGCCGCGACTCGTCCGGATGAGTGTGGTGCCCGCATTCGCGCAGCTGTGGCTGTTCGAGCGGCAACCCGCGCTCGAAAGCGAAGCGCCCGCGCTGCGCATCGAACTCGGCATCGAGCTGCGCAACGTGGATATCGCCGGCGGCGAAGCGGATCTGTCGATCCGTTACGGTCGCGGCAACTGGCGTCAGCTCGAAACCCGCCCGTTCATGCCGGAACGGCTGTATCCGGTCGCGCATCCGCGGCTCGCCGCGCAACTGGCAAGGATGCGCCGAGGAACAGGCGACGCGGCGTTGCTCGACATGCCGTTGCTGCACGATTCCGACGTGACCGGCTGGCGTACGTGGTTCGATGCGCTCGGCATTCCGTTCAAGCCGCGTGCGCAGGATCGCCGGTTCGAGGATTACAACCTCGTGCTGGCGGCGGCCGAAGCCGGGCTCGGCGTGGCGCTCGCGCGCACGCCGCTTGCTGATGCGTATCTGCAGCGCAGCGCACTCGTGCGCGTGAGCCGTCACGAGGTCGATTCGTTGCTCAGCTATCACTTCGTGCATGCGAAGGGCGAGAATCGGCCGGAGGTCCTCGCGTTGATGGAGCGCATGGTGAAGGCGCTGCGCTAGCGCGCAGCCGCGGCTCGCGCGGGCAAGCGCTTCGGCACGCGCGTCACGAATGCGGGCGGCCACGCGTTCCGGTTCGTTCGGCCGCTACCGCCAAATCGTTACAATGCAGCCGCGGAAAACGGCGAGATCGCCGGAGTGAGGCAGAATCGCGCCTTTGGCCAGCGGATGGGCCAATCACCAACCATTGCAGTACGGGTTCAAATTTGCACAAAAGGGAACCGATGAATAGACCAGACAAATCGTCGAAGGCGCGTGCGGCGCTGGATCAGCTTTTTTCCGGCCTGGCGCCTGCGGACGCGAAGCGCGAATCGCCGCGTCCGGGCAATCCGTTCGAAGCGGACGACGAGGTGTCGAGCGCATCCGGCGGTCGCGGCGGGGTGGAAGTCACGCTGTCGACCCGCATCCAGCTGCGCGGTTATCCGAGCGCCGACGCGTTCATGAAGCGCATGGCCGAAGCGTGGGGCCTCGAGTGGGGCACCTACGACAGCGTCCGTGCGGTGGCGACGCTACCCGCCGGATGGCGCTCGCGCCGGCTTCCGGAAGTCACGCAGATCGTCGACGAGCGCGACGTGCTGCGCGCGGAGAGCAGCCTGCAGGGCGGCGAGATGTCGTATCTGAAGGTGCATCCGCGCTACTACATCGATGCGCGCAAGCGTTTCGGCTGGAGCAAGTCGTCGAAGGCATCCGACGATCCGGATCTCGACGGCCCGGACTGGAACTGCTTCGTGATGGATCGGGAAAAGTCCATCGAACTGCACGAACTGACGACGTCGTCGTTGAAGGCCGACATCGACAATGCGCGGGCGACGCTGCTGAAATGGCTCGACGAGCACTATCCGAAACATCGTGATCCGTTCGCGTACTGGTCGGACTGTGAAGGGGCGTAAGCCATATTGCATGGCGGCCGCCTCGATCCGTCGACTCGTTCGCCACGAGGGCGACCATTGAAACGAGCGAGTGCGGTCCCGATTCTCTGCGCGGCGGTTGGCGCGGCGATCGCATCGACCGTCATCGAGTTGCTGCTCTGGGCGATGAGCGGCGATGACGCCGTCCGGAACCTGTTGCGCGACGCGCGCCTCACGGCCGCGATCGTGATGGGGCCGCGCGTGCTCGGTGCGCCCGGCGGGTTCGATCCGCTGGTCATGGGCGTGGCGACGCTCGTGCATGCGGTGCTTTCGCTGGTCTATGCGGCCGTGCTGGTACGTGTCATCCGGCACCTGTCGCTCGGGCCCGCGTTACTCGCCGGCGACGTGTTCGGGCTCCTTCTGTACGGCGTGAACCTGTACGGGTTCACGACGATCTTTCCGTGGTTCACCGCGGTTCGCGACACGATCACGCTGATCGCTCATCTGATGTTCGGGATCACGGCGGCGGCCGTTTATTGCGTTGCCCAGCGCCACGCTACGCGCTGATCCCGGCATCGACCGCCGCGGGCGTCAGCCATCTTCATCGGTGTCCCGACCTGCCGAAGCGAGAGGCGGGAAATCAGGCAGTACGCGACATGCCGATGCGACCGGCCTCGCACCCGCTCAGTCGAGCTTGCCGCGCAGCTCGTCGAACGGGATCATCACGTGCGCGCGATACGCAGGCCGCGCCTTCAATCGTTCATACCACGCCGTGACGTGCGGCACGTCGGGTCGCGCGATATCGAGCTCGAAATACCGGTAGAGGTGCGTGCCGACCGCGATGTCGGCGAGCGTGATCGCGTCGCCCGCGAGAAACGGCTGCCCGGCCAGCACGGTGTCGAGCAGCCGGAAATACTGCGCGCATTGCGCGATGCTCTGTTCGACGCGCACGGTGTCGCGTTGCTCGGGCGGCGTGCGGTAGTAGCCGCGGAACACGCCGTTGAGGAACGCCGGCTGCAGGGTCGTCTGCGCCCAGTCCATCCAGCGGTCGGCGCGCGACTGCTCGGCGGGATCGTCGCGCCAGAAGCCCGGGCGCCCGTGACGCGCGGCGAGGTAGCGCAGGATGCTGTGCGATTCCCAGACGACGGTTCCGTCGTCGTCGATCACCGGGATGCGCCCGTGCGGGTTCATCGCGAGGAAGTCGGGCGTATCGAGCACGCCGAACCCGCCGCCGGCCGGTACGTGCCGATGCGGGAGCGCGAGCTCGTCGACGAGCCACATCACCTTCTGGACATTGAACGCGTTGCGTCGTCCCCATACCGTCAGCATCGCGGGCTCCCTGTGTCGTGACGAACGTGAAGATGGACAGTGTAAACGCAGCAGGCGCGCCTCGTGGTGCGCGCCTGCGGCGATCGTCGTGCGCCGGGACGATCAGAACTTGTGGCGGATGCCGACGATCGCGAGCTCCTGCGTATCGGTGCCGGAGTTCATGCCGTACGCGCCCACCGATGCGGCGGCCTTCACGGTCGCGCCGCTCGCGTCGAGCGTGTTGCCGCTCGCCTTCTGGTAGCCGAACAGCGCATACAGGTCGGTGCGCTTCGACAGCGCATAGTCCGCGCCGAGGTTGACCTGGTTGTAGTGCGCGGAAGCCGGGCCCGTCAGCGACGTGTAGTTGTAGCCGACGCCCGCGCGCAGCGCCGGCGTGAACTGCCAGTTGAAGAACGCCGAGCCGTTGTTGAACTTCGCGTTCCGGTTGAACGCCGACAGCGTGTCCGCGCCGTACTGCGTGTTCGAATACGCGAGGCCGAAGGTCGCCGGCCCGGCCACGTACTGGCCAGCCACGCGCACGATCTGGATCGACTTCGCGCTCGAGAAGCCCTGGTTGATCACGGTGTTGAACAGCGTGTCGGAGCTGCTCGACCACGTCCGCACGCCATTGGCGAGCGTCGTGCCGCCGTTCGCGTAGAAGTAGCCGGCGCCGAGCGACAGCGGGCCGTTCGCGTAGCTCGCGCCGAAGCTGTAGGTGCGGCCGCTGCCGGTCGCGCCCGCGACGCCGCCGAAGCCGTACAGCGCGGCGAACTGGAAGCCGGAGATCAGCGGGCTCGTGTATTTCACCGAGTTGCTGACGCGCAGGCTGTTGTCGTAGTTGTCGAGGTCGCCCGGCGTCGCGAACACGCCGCCGAAGTAGTTGTCTTCGGTGAGGCCCTGTACGAGATCGACGATCGGATCGTACTGGCGGCCGAGCGTCACGGTGCCGTAGGTGCTGCTCGCGAGGCCGACGACGGCCTTGCGGCCGAATTCGCGCTGGCCCTGGCCGAGCGCGCCGGTGCCGATGTTGAAGCCGTTCTCGAGCTGGAACAGCGCGGACAGGCCGCTGCCGAGATCCTCGATGCCGCGCAGTCCCCAGCGGCTGCCCGACAGGTTGCCGCTGCCGAACTTGACGAGGTTCGACGCGTTGCTGCCGTTCGCGTTCTGCGCGTTGTGGACGTACGCGATGCCCGCGTCGGCGATGCCGTACAACGTGACGCTGCTTTGTGCGTGGGCGCCCGCGACGAAGAGCGCGGCCGGCAGCGCGAGCAACGCGAATGACCGGATCTGTTTCATTGTTGAATTCCCCCGTTGGTCGATTGGTCTGACGAATCGGTGAACGATACGGACGGCGCATCGTCAAGGGAACCAATAAATTGTCGGATCGTTATGAGGCGGCGCGGCGATGGGTGTGCGCGCAACGAGCCGGCGCCTCGCGCGGGCGCCTGCGCGTCGTGGCGTTTCGTACCCGGGCATCCGCTCGATCCGTCGGAGACGATCGATGCGATCGTCGATCGCGCGCAACTCGATCGCGCGGTGGGGTATATCGGGCTCGGGCGAGATGAAGGCCGCCGGCACGCGCCCGCCGGCAGTCGTCGCGCGACGGGCCGGCCCGAACGCGCGGCCATGTGCGCAGCATGGCCATTCTTTCCCGTCTCGAAAATCTTGTAGCATCGCCGGAGTGCCGGTTGGCATGCCGCGATCACAGCCGCATGCCCGCTTTTCCGTTTGTTGTGACCCCGCCGCCATGCGTCGGCGGGGTCGATTCGCATGAGGTCAATATGCGTCGCATTGGGCTTGTCCTCGTTCCTCAGTTTCAGGTAATGAGCCTGCTCGCGTTGTCCGTGTTCGACATCGCCAATCTCCGCGCGGGCCGCTCGCTCTATGAAGTGAGCGTGATCTCGGAGGATGGCGGCCCCGTGGAGGCGTCGTTCGGCATGTACGCATCAACGCAACCGGCGCGGCTGTCGGAATTGCACACGGTATTCGTCGGCGCTTCACTGTCGACGCCGCCGCTCACGGACCGCATGCGCGAACTGCTGGTCGATCTGTCCGGCAAGGTCGAACGCATGGCGTCGATCTGCCTCGGTGCGTTTCTGCTAGCCGAGGCGGGCCTGCTGGACGGGCGCCGCGCAACGACGCATTGGGCGTTTCTCGATCGGTTCAGGGATCGCTATCCCGCGGTATCGGTGGAGAAGGATTGCATCTTCGTGCGCGACGGCATGCTGTGGAGTTCGGCAGGAATGAGCACGGCCATGGACATGGCGCTCGCGATGCTCGAAGAGGATCTCGGCCCGGACGCCGCATTGCAGGTCGCGAAAGACCTGGTGCTCGAGCGCTGGAGGCGCTCGGGGTCGCAGCCGCAGTCGTCCGTGCTGATCGACCACCCCGCACGCAGCAATCGGATCCACGACGTCATCACGCACATCCGGGCGAATCTCGGCACCGATCTGACCGTCGACAAGCTCGCTGACGTGGCGAGGATGAGCAAGCGGCAGTTTACGCGCCGCTTCAAGGATGAAACCGGCCTGACGCCTGCAAAGGCAGTCGAGCGCATCCGGCTCGAAACGGCCCGGGATTTCGTGACGAGTTCGTCGTGGACCATCGACACGATCGCACGGGAAACCGGTTATGCGGATACCGAGCGGATGAGGCGGTCGTTCGTGCGTGCGTTTGGCCATCCGCCACAGGTCTTGCGGCGGCAGCGCAAGCCGGAACACGCGGACGCCGACTGAGTAACCGTCTTCCGAGTCAAGCCCGATGAAGTGAATCGTCCCAAGGCGTGTTGGTTTTGACCATGGCATTGAGCATGGTTAGGAGCTTGCGCATGCAGGCAACAAGCGCGACCTTGGACAGTTTGCCGGCGGCCTTCAGGCGTTGATAGAAGGCTCTGATGGCGGGGTTGTAGCGTGTGGCAGTCAATGTAGCCATGTACAGCACGCGACGGATCGCGAAGCGGCCACCTTGAACCCGTCGTCGCCCATTACGTAAGCCGGAATCGCAAGCAATGGGAGCGACGCCAACGAGGGCTGCAATCTGACGGCGATTGAGCCGGCCCAATTCGGGCAGTTCTGCGATCAGGCAGGCGCTGGATACCGGGCCAATTCCATGTGTGGACTGCAACAGGCGGTCGAGTTCACCGAAGTGCTGGCGTACATGAGCGACCATCTGAGCGTCAATGTCATCGAGTTGTGCCTGGATGGCGGCAATGATAGCCAGCAGACTTGAATGCAGACCAACCGGCGTGATCTGGAGCCGCTGTCGCTCCGAAAGGAGCATGGTGAGTAGTTGGCGCCGTCGGGTCACCAGTGCAGCCAGCCACTGCTGCCGCTCGTCGGGAACGGGACG
>FTHQ01000080.1_pt1 | contig 33246 bp, 29 predicted proteins | sample 1641001 | NCBI WGS metagenome assembly FTHQ01 (sample SAMEA3914872, study PRJEB12502) | metagenome | biome: forest; material: soil | place: Canada | collected 2011-07-03 | depth 0.3 m | reverse complement strand
GGTTTCGGCCGCCGCCGTCGCCGCCGCGACCGGCGCCGCGGGCTCGCGGCGCACCGGCTGACGCACCGGCTCGATGAACGGCAACTCTTCGTCGCGCTCGGGGCGGTTCATCGCCTCGGCCGCTTCTTCCGGCATCGGGCGCGGCATCCTGCGCCGCACTTTCGCGCCCTGCCATGCGTTGTAGACCACGACGCCGCCCACCACGACGGCGCCCGCGCCGATCAAACCGAGTGTCAACTCGTCCATGCACGCTCCATCAGCAATTCTTTTTCGTCGGGACCGCGAACGGGCGCCCATGCGCCGCGCGAACGCGGTCTGGTTTCGTCAAACGTCAATTCTGGGCAAAACCCGCGGCGGTTTCCATGTCCACCGCAACGATCCGCGACACGCCCTGTTCCTGCATCGTCACGCCGATCAGTTGCTGCGCCATTTCCATCGCGATCTTGTTGTGCGAGATGAACAGGAACTGCGTCTTGTCGGACATCGCGCGCACGAGATTCGCGAACCGCTCGGTGTTCGCGTCGTCGAGCGGCGCGTCGACCTCGTCGAGCAGACAGAACGGCGCCGGGTTCAGCTGGAACATCGCGAACACCAGCGCGGTCGCGGTCAGCGCCTTTTCGCCGCCCGACAGCAGGTGAATCGTCGCGTTCTTCTTGCCGGGCGGCTGCGCCATCACCTGCACGCCGGCATCGAGGATCTCGTCGCCCGTCATGATCAGCTTCGCCTGGCCGCCGCCGAACAGGCGCGGGAACAGGTCGCTGAAATGACGATTGACCTCGTCGAAGGTACCCTGCAGCAGCGTGCGGGTTTCCTGGTCGATCTTGTGGATCGCATCCTCGAGCGTCGTGATCGCGTCGATCAGGTCGGCCGATTGCGCGTCGAGGAATACCTTGCGCTCGCTCGCGGCCTTCAGCTCGTCGAGCGCGGCCATGTTCACCGGGCCGAGCGCGTTGATCGCGTTGTTCAGGCGCGTGACTTCGCCCTGCAGGTACGACGGCTTCAGATCCGGCGTGAGCTTCGCGGCCAGCGCGGCCTCGTCGACCTCGGCGGTCGCGAGCTGCTCGGCGAACTGCTCGACGGACAGACGCGCGGCCTGCTCCTTCAATTGCAGCTCGGTGATGCGGTCGCGCAGCGGCTGCAGCGAACGCTCGGCGACGAGCCGCTGCTCGTCCGACGCGCGCAGCTTCGCGGTCAGGTCGTCGAGCTCGATCCGCGCGGCCTGCAGCGCCTCTTCCTTCACCGCGCGAATCTCGAGCGCGTCCTGCAGGCCGGTGTGCGCGGTCTGCTCGTTGATCGTCTCGAGTTCGGCGCGCGCGTCTTCCAGCGACGCGGCGACGCGCTCGCTCTGTTCGTGCGCCACCTGGATCGTGCGCTTGAGCTCGTCGATCCGGGTCACCGCATTGCGGGCGGCGAAGCGCGCGTCGTTCGCGCCGCGCTCCAGGTCGCGCGCTTCCTGACGCGCCTGCGTCAGCGATTCGTCGAGCGACTCGAACGCGAGCTGGTTGTCCTCGAAACGCGCCTGCAGTTCGGCGAGCTCGCCGTCGAAGCGCTCGAAATTCGCTTCCGACTCCGCGCGCAGCGCACGCTGCTCTTCGATCTGCGCGCCGATTTCCTCGAGCTCCTCGCGGATCTGCGTGCTGCGCTGCGTATAGCGTTCATGCGCCTGCGCGAGCTTCAGCACGTCCATCTGCAGCGCATGCACGCGCTGCGTCGCCCGTTCGGCCTGGGCCCGGACGTCGCCGAGCGCCTGCGTGGCCTGCGTGTGCGCGGCTTCCGCCCGCACGGCGGCCGTGCGCGCCTCGTCGGCGAGCAGCGCCTGCGCCCGCACCTGGCGCGCCAGGTTCTCGATTTCCTGCTGGCGGGCCAGCATCCCGGCCTGCTCCGAATCGGCGGCGTACAGCTGCACGCCGACACGCGTGACGATATGGCCGGCCTTGACGACGAACGCGCCGCCTGCCGGCAGCTGCGTGCGCGTCGCGAGCGCCTGCGCGACGTCGTCGGCGACATAGACGTTGCCGAGCCAGTCGTTCAGCACCGCGCGGATGCCCGCGTCGTCGATGCGCACGAGCGACAGCACCGGCCGCAGCCCGGCCACCGCGGCAGGCGGCTCACCGGCCGCGGGCGGCGCGTAGAACGCGAGCTTCGCGGGCGGCGCATCGCTCGCGAAGGCCTTCACCCAGTCGAGATTCGATACTTCGAGCGCGGCGAGACGCTCGCGCAGCACGGCCTCGAGCGCCGCTTCCCAGCCGGCCTCGACGTGCAGCTTCTTCCACAGACGCGGCAGCGCGCCGAGCTCGTGCTTGTCGAGCCACGGCTGCACCTTGCCTTCGGTCTGCACGTTCTCCTGCAGTTGCTTCAGCGCGGCGAGGCGCGCTTCGAGCTGGTGGATCTGCGCGGCTTCAGCCTGCACGCGCTCCTGCGCGGCGCGGCGTTCACCGTCGAGACGCGGCACCGTTTCCTGCGCGTCCGCCAGGCGCGCCTGGGCTTCCGCGAGGATCTCTTCCTGTTCGGCCAGCTGCATGCGCAGCTCTTCGAGTTGCGTCTCGTCCGGCGCGTCGAGCCCGCCCGCTTCGCTCTTCAGGCGCTCGTGGCGCTGCTGAAGCTGCTGGAGCTGCTGGTCGGCGTTGCGCTGATGCGCGGCTTCGAGCTTCAGCGACTGCTCGGTCTGCGCGATCCGCGCGCGCTCGTCGTTGAGCTGCGCCTGCGCGTCGCGCCACTTCGCTTCGAGCGCCGGCAGCGCATCGTGCTTCGCGGCCGCGTTGTCCTCGGCGAGCGCGGCCTTTTCGTCGGCCATCGCGCGCGCCTCTTCGGCTTCCTCGAGCTCGTCCTGCGACTTCTCGGCCTGCGCGCGCCACTGCTCGCGCTGCGCGTTGAGGGCGGCGATCTGCGCCTGCACGCGGTTGCGCGATTCGACGATGAACTTGATCTCGGCTTCGAGGCGGCTCACCTCGGCATTCGCCTCGTAGAGCGCACCCTGCGCGCCCTGCATCGCGTCGCTCGCCGAGTAATGCGCGACGCGCAGCGTCTCGAGCTGCGCCTCGACTTCGCGCAGCTTCGCCGTCTGCGCCTCGAGGTCGATCTGCGCCTGTTCGATCGCGCGCTGCTGCTTCTGCTGCTCGCCGGCCGCCTCGTTCTTGCGCAGCAGCCACAAGAGGCGCTGCTTCTCCTCGCCGTCGGCGACGAGTTCCTTGTACTTGGTCGCGACCACCGCCTGCGCCTCGAGCTTCTCGAGGTTCGCGCCGAGTTCGCGCACGATGTCCTCGACGCGCGTCAGGTTCTCGCGCGTGTCGTGCAGGCGGTTCTCGGTTTCGCGGCGGCGTTCCTTGTACTTCGACACGCCGGCGGCCTCCTCGAGGAACACGCGCAGCTCTTCGGGCTTCGCCTCGATGATCCGCGCGATCATGCCCTGCCCGATGATCGCGTACGCACGCGGGCCGAGGCCGGTGCCGAGGAAGATGTCCTGGATGTCGCGGCGGCGCGCCGGCAGGTTGTTGATGTAGTAGCTCGACGTGCCGTCGCGCGTCAGCACGCGCTTGACGGCGATCTCGCCGTACTGGCCCCACTGCCCGGCCGCGCGGCCGTCGGAGTTGTCGAAGATCAGTTCGACGCTGGCCCGGCTGCCGGGCTTGCGGGCGGTCGAACCGTTGAAGATCACGTCCTGCATCGATTCGCCGCGCAGCTCGGACGCGCGCGACTCGCCGAGCACCCAGCGCACGGCATCGATGATGTTGGACTTGCCGCATCCGTTCGGGCCGACCACGCCGACGAGCTGGCCCGGAACCTGGAAATGCGTGGGATCGACGAAGGATTTGAAGCCAGCGAGTTTGATCGAGCTCAGACGCACGGCGGTATCGGATGTGAAGAAGGTGTGAAACGGACGGGGCCGCACGGCGCGGGGCCGGAGAGCCCCTGCGCGCCACGCGCCCCGGAATTCAAAAACGGGGCCGCGCGCATCCCGCGTTGGCCCCGCAAACGGCTTCCATCATACCATCGCGCGTGCGCCGTCCCGACCGTCGCCGGGTTTGCCCGGTGCCGGCGCGGCACGATGGACCCGGCTCGACAGCAGCGTCGCCAGCACGATGCACGCGCCGCCCGCCCACTCGCGCGCGGTCGGCAACTCGTTCGCGAACACCCACGCCGACAGCGCGGTGATCACGATCTCGAACAGCATGATGATCGACGCGCGGTTCGCCGGCACGCGCGCGAGGCCGTACTGGACGAGCAGGTTGTTCGACGCCATCGTCACGCCGATCGCGGCGATGATCAGCGCGGCCACGCCGAGCTGGCCGCTCGCCGGCACGGCCGGCAGCCCTTCGAACAGCGACGCGATCGCGCCGAACACCGCCGCGCCGCCGAACAGCGTCGCGGTGCGCATTTCCGCGCGCATCTCGGGGAGCTCGCGGCTCGCCTTGATCACGAGCACGTTGCTCATCGCGAAGCTCAGCCCGGCGGCGAGACCGGCCCATTCGGCCGGGTTGGCCGGCAGCGGCAAGCCGAGCTTCGGCGACCACAGCATCAGCATCGCGCCGCCGATCGACAGCGCCGCCAGCCCCGCGCCGGCCCAGGTCAGCCGTTCGCGCAGCAGGAAGTGCGCGTAGATCGCGGTCCAGGCCGGGGTCAGGTAGAACAGCAGCATCACCCGCAGCACCTCGCCGTGGATCGTGCCCCATACGAACCCGAGGTTCGTCACGCCGGCCGTCACCGCGATGCCCGGCAGCACCCAGTGCCAGCGCAGCGTCGCGATCGTGCGGTGGCGCGCGACGATCACGAACAGGAACGCGACGAGGCTCGTCAGCGCGCTCGCCAGCGTGCCCGTCACGCCGAGCGACGCGAGGATCCGCAGCGGATACCAGATCAGGCCCCATACCGACGCGCCGATCAGGATGGCCAGCGTCGGCAGACTGCCGCGTACCGCGTTGTTCATTTGGTTCGATACCCTTTATTCGACCGGCCCGGCCGCCGTTCCGGCAGGCCGTGACCGCATTCCGTCACGCTATAATCGTCCGCTGCGACCCGCGCGCCCGACGCGCCCGTTCGCAGCCGCGCGGCGCGCCCGCCGCTTCTTTCGCTCCAACCGGCCGCGATGGCCGCTTCGCCCGTGAACCCTCGACTCGACTCGCTCCAGCCCTATCCCTTCGAAAAGCTGCGCGCCCTGTTCAAGGACGTGACGCCTTCCGGCGACCTCAAACCGATCAGCTTCGGCATCGGCGAGCCCAAACACGCGACGCCGGCGCTGATCCGCGACGCCGTGGTGGCCGCGCTCGACGGCCTCGCGTCGTACCCGGCCACCGCCGGCTCGGACGCGCTGCGCACGTCGATCGCGCACTGGCTCGAGCGCCGCTACGGGCTGCCGGCGGTCGATCCGGCCACGCAGGTGCTGCCGGTGTCGGGCTCCCGAGAGGCGCTGTTCTCGCTCGCGCAGACGGTGATCGACGCGCGCCCGGCCGCGGACGGCAAGAAGGCGATCGTACTCTGTCCGAATCCTTTCTATCAAATTTACGAAGGCGCGGCGCTGCTGGCCGGCGCCGAACCCTATTTCGCGAACAGCGACCCGGCCCGCAACTTCGCGTGCGACTACGCGGCCGTGCCCGATGAAGTCTGGGCGCGCACGCAGCTGCTGTACGTGTGCTCGCCCGGCAACCCGACGGGCGCCGTGCTGACGCTCGACGACTGGCGCGAGCTGTTCGCGCTGTCCGACCGCCACGGTTTCGTGATCGCGTCCGACGAGTGCTATTCGGAAATCTATTTCGATGAAGCGGCGCCGCCGCTCGGCGGCCTCGAGGCCGCGCACCGCCTCGGCCGCGGCTTCGAGCGGCTCGTGATGCTGTCGAGCCTGTCGAAGCGCTCGAACGTGCCGGGCATGCGTTCGGGCTTCGTCGCCGGCGACGCCGCGCTGCTGAAGCAATTCCTGCTGTACCGCACGTACCACGGCGCCGCGCTGTCGCCGGTCTGGCAGCACGCGAGCATCGCCGCGTGGAACGACGAGGCGCACGTGCGCGAGAACCGCGCGCTGTACCTGCAGAAATTCAATACGGTCACACCGATGCTCGCCGACGTGATCGACGTGAAGCTGCCCGACGCCGCGTTCTACCTGTGGGCCAACGTGTCGCGCACCGGCCTGTCGGACACCGAGTTCGCCCGCCGCCTGTACGCCGACTATAATGTGACGGTTCTGCCCGGCTCGTACCTGGCGCGCGATGCGCACGGCACGAACCCGGGCCGCGATTTCATCCGGATCGCGCTCGTCGCGGGCACCCCCGAATGCGTCGAGGGCGCGCAACGCATCGTCGATTTCTGCCGCGCTCTCGCGCGGTAAGACGTCCATCCCGATCAATTCCATCCATCTCCTGCGAAAACGAACATGTCGCAACAACTTCAGCAAATCATCGATACCGCCTGGGAAAACCGCGCCGAGCTGTCGCCGAAGGCCGCGCCCGCCGACGTCCGCGAAGCCGTCGCTCACGCGATCGAGCAGCTCGACAAGGGCGCCCTGCGCGTCGCCGAGAAAATCGACGGCAACTGGACGGTCCACCAGTGGCTGAAGAAGGCCGTGCTGCTGTCGTTCCGCCTGGAGGACAACGCGCCGATGCCGGCCGGCGGCTACTCGCAGTTCTACGACAAGGTGCCGTCGAAGTTCGCGAACTACACGGCCGAAGACTTCGCCGCGGGCGGCTTCCGCGTCGTCCCGCCGGCCATCGCGCGCCGCGGCTCGTTCATCGCGAAGAACGTCGTGCTGATGCCGTCGTACACCAACATCGGCGCGTACGTCGACGAAGGCACGATGGTCGACACGTGGGCCACGGTCGGTTCGTGCGCGCAGATCGGCAAGAACGTGCACCTGTCGGGCGGCGTCGGCATCGGCGGCGTGCTCGAGCCGCTGCAGGCGAACCCGGTCATCATCGAGGACAACTGCTTCATCGGCGCGCGCTCGGAAGTCGTCGAAGGCGTGATCGTCGAGGAAAACTCGGTGATCTCGATGGGCGTGTACCTCGGCCAGAGCACGAAGATCTACGATCGCGAGACGGGCGAAGTCAGCTACGGCCGCATCCCGGCCGGCTCGGTCGTCGTCGCCGGCAACCTGCCGTCGAAGGACGGCTCGCACAGCCTGTACTGCGCGGTGATCGTCAAGAAGGTCGACGCGAAGACGCGTGCGAAGGTCGGCCTGAACGAGCTGCTGCGAGGCGACTGATGGCGAAGCCGCACACCGTGGTCGTCTACGGCATTCCGAACTGCGACACCGTGAAGAAGGCCCGCGTGTGGCTCGACGATCACGGCGTCGAATTCGAGTTCCACGATTTCAAGAAGCTCGGCGTCAGCGCACCGCTGATCGAAGACTGGCTGAAGGACGTGTCGCTCGACGCGCTCGTGAACAAGCGCGGCACCACGTGGCGCGGCCTGGACGACGCGATGAAGGCGGCTGCCGAAACGAAGACCGGCGCGGTCGCGCTGATGATCCACAAGCCGTCGGTCATCAAGCGCCCCGTGCTCGTCGTCAACGGCCGCGTGAAATCGCTCGGCTTCGTGGCCGATCAATACGCGGCGCTGTTTACCGCATAGGGTTGCCCGCGCTGCGCCCACGGGCGCCGCCCTGTCGCTGCCGGCCACCGCGCCGGCATTTTTTATCGAAAGTGGTCCGAACCATGTCCGCCACCCTAGCCCTTACCGAACAGCTGATCGCCCGCGCGTCCGTGACGCCCGACGACCAGCACTGCCAGCAGATCATGACCGAGCGCCTCGCCGCGCTCGGCTTCGAATGCGAGACCATCGCGTCGCACGGCGTGACCAACCTGTGGGCCGTCAAGCGCGGCACCGATGGCCGCGACGGCAAGCTGCTCGCGTTCGCGGGCCACACCGACGTCGTGCCGACCGGCCCGCTCGAACAGTGGACCTCGCCGCCGTTCATCCCCGCCCATCGCGACGGCAAGCTGTACGGCCGCGGCGCGGCCGACATGAAGACGTCGCTCGCGGCGTTCGTCGTCGCGTCCGAGGAATTCGTCGCGGCCCATCCCGACCATCGCGGCGCGATCGCGTTCCTGATCACGAGCGACGAGGAAGGCCCGGCCACCGACGGCACCGTGAAGGTCGTCGAACTGCTGCAGGCACGCGGCGAACGCCTCGACTACTGCATCGTCGGCGAGCCGACGTCGACCACCGAGCTCGGCGACGTCGTCAAGAACGGCCGCCGCGGGTCGATGTCCGGCGAACTGGTCGTCAAGGGCGTGCAGGGCCACATCGCGTATCCGCACCTCGCGAAGAACCCGATCCACCTGCTCGCGCCGGCGCTCGCCGAGCTCGCCGCCGAGCAATGGGACGCCGGCAACGAATACTTCCCGCCGACCACCTGGCAGGTGTCGAACCTGCACGCCGGCACCGGCGCGACCAACGTGATCCCCGGCCACGCCGACCTGCTGTTCAACTTCCGCTTCTCGACCGCGAGCACCGTCGAAGGCCTGCAGGCCCGCGTGCACGCGATCCTCGACAAGCACGGCCTCGAATACACGCTGAAGTGGTCGGTGAGCGGCCTGCCGTTCCTCACGCCGCGCGGCGAACTGTCGGGCGCGCTGGAACACGCGATCCGCACCGAAACCGGCATCACGACCGAGCTGTCGACGACGGGCGGTACGTCGGACGGCCGCTTCATCGCGCGCATCTGCCCGCAGGTGATCGAATTCGGCCCGCCGAACGGCAGCATCCACAAGATCGACGAGCACATCGAGGTGCGCTTCGTCGACCCGCTGAAGAACGTGTACCGACGCGTGCTCGAACAACTGATCGCCTGACGGAGCCTCGCATGACGACACCTTTTGCCACAGTCCGCGACCTGCTGCGCTACGCGGTCACGCGCTTCTCGAAAGCGAAGCTCGCGTTCGGCCACGGTTCCGACAACGCGTACGACGAAGCGGCCTACCTCGTGCTGCATACGCTCGATTTGCCGCTCGACACGCTCGAGCCGTTCCTCGACGCGCGCCTGTTGCCCGACGAAATCGCGGCCGTGCTCGCGGTGATCGAACGACGCGCGACCGACCGCGTGCCGGCCGCGTACCTCACGCATGAAGCGTGGATGCACGGCCACCGCTTCTATGTCGACGAACGCGTGATCGTGCCGCGCTCGTTCATCGGTGAACTGCTCGACGACGGACTGCAACCGTATGTCGCCGACCCCGAGCAGGTCGGCGCGGTGCTCGAACTGTGCACCGGCTCCGGCTGCCTCGCGATCCTCGCGGCGAGCGCGTTCCCGAACGCCGAGATCGACGCGGTCGACCTGTCGGACAAGGCGCTCGAAGTCGCGGCGATCAACGTGCGCGACTACGGCCTCGAAGATCGCATCGGGCTGCACCGCGGCGACCTGTACGCACCGTTGCCCGCGTTCCGCACCGACCCCGACTCGCGCTACGACGTGATCCTGACGAACCCGCCATACGTGAACGCCGCGTCGATGGCCGCGCTGCCGCCCGAATACCGGCACGAGCCGGAGATGGCGCTCGCCGGCGGCGACGACGGGATGGACATCGTGCGACGTATCGTCGCCGAAGCGCACCGCTGGCTGCATGACGACGGCGTGCTCGTCGTCGAGATCGGCAACGAGCGCGAGCACGTCGAAGCGGCATTCGGCGGCCTCGAGCTCACGTGGCTGCCCACCAGCGCGGGCGACGACGCCGTGTTCCTGATCCAGGCGTCGGACCTGCCGCGCAAGGCCTGAGCGTTCCCCGCCCGCCCGCCGTGCGGCGCACCACTGCGTTGCACGGTTGGGTAAGATGCGCGTAGGCGGCCGCCCGGCCGCACGACCTGCGGAATCCCCTCGGGAGTCCGCTCGGGAGTCCTTTACGCGCCCATGACCCTCGACTGGCTACATCTCGGCACCCTGATCCTGACCGTCCACGTGCTCGGGATCGTCGCGGCGTGCCACGCAATCATGAACACGCGTACGTCGCAAGGCGCGATCGCGTGGGCCGTCTCGCTCACGGCCATGCCGTACCTGACGCTCGTCCCGTACCTGTTCCTCGGCCGCAGCAAATTCTCCGGCTACGTCGACGCCCGGCGCCACGAGCTGGAAATGTTGCGCACGCACACACCGCGCTCGCCGTGGCGCACCACCGACGCGACCGACGGGCCCGCCGCCGACGCACTCGGCCAAGCTGCCGTACTCGCGCTCACGCGGCTCGGCGGCATGCCGTTCCTCGGGGGCAATTCGGTGCGCACGCTCGTGAACGGCGACGCGACGTTCTCCGCCATCCTGTCGGCGATCGACGCCGCGCGCGACTACGTGCTCGTCCAGTTCTTCATCGTGCGCGACGATGCGCTCGGCCGGATGATGCGCGATGCGCTGCTTGCTCGCGCGGCGGCCGGCGTGCGCTGCTGCCTGCTGTACGACAGCATCGGCAGCTTCGACCTGCCGCACAGCTACGTCGACGCATTGCGCCGGGGCGGCGTCGAGGTCCATCCGTTCGCGACCAACCGGAAATTCGTCAACCGCTTCCAGCTGAACTTCCGCAACCATCGCAAGATCGTCGTCGTCGACGGCAATCGCGCGTTCGTCGGCGGCCACAACGTCGGCGTCGAATATCTCGGCGCGAAGCCGCGCCTGTCGCCATGGCGCGACACCCACATCGAGATACGCGGCCCCGTGGTGGCGAGCATCCAGTACGTGTTCGCCGAAGACTGGCACTGGGCGACGCAGAAGCTGCCGCCCATCGCGCTACCGCCGCCTGCGCAGCCCGGCGACGGCATGCACTGCCTCGCGGTGCCGATGGGACCGGCCGACAAGCAGGAAACCGGCTCGCTGTTCTTCGTCGAATCGATCAATGCCGCCCGCGAGCGGGTCTGGATCACCACCCCGTACCTGGTTCCGGACGAAGCCGTGGTTTCCGCGCTGAAGCTCGCCGTGATGCGCGGCGTCGACGTGCGCATCCTGATCCCGAGCCGGCGCGATCACTACGTCGTGTTCGAGGCGTCGAAGCTCTACGCGCGCGATCTCGTCGATGCCGGCGTGAAGGTGTTCCGCTACCGGCCCGGCTTCCTGCACCAGAAAGTCGTGCTGATCGACCGCATCGCGGCGGCGATCGGCAGCGCGAATCTCGACAACCGCTCGTTCCGCCTCAATTTCGAGGTCATGGTCATGACCGTCGACCGCGCGTTCGCCCACGAAGTGGAGGCGATGCTCGATGCCGACTTCGCGCAGGCCTACGAGGTCGATGCGGACGAATACCGGCACTCGCCCGCCTGGCGGCGCATCGCGATACACGTCGCGCGGCTGTTCGCGCCGATCCTTTGACGGCCAGCGCGAGCCGCCCCCGCACGATCCGCACCGGCGCGGCGCACGCCCCGCGCCGTCACAGCAGCTTGTCGATGTCCGCGGCGATTTCGTCGGGCTTGGTGGACGGCGCGTAGCGCTTGACGATCCGCCCTTCGCGGTCGATCAGGAATTTCGTGAAATTCCACTTGATCGCCTTGAGGCCGAGAATGCCGGGCGCCGCGTCGGTCAGATAACGATACAGCGGATGCGCATGGTCGCCCTTCACGTCGATCTTCGCGAACATCGGAAACGTGACGCCGTAGTTGCGTTCGCAGAACGCGCCGATCTGCGCGGCGTCCCCCGGCTCCTGCTTGCCGAACTGGTTGCACGGAAAGCCGAGCACGAAGAAACCGCGCGCCGCGTACAGGTCGTACAGCTTCTGCAGACCCGCGTACTGCGGCGTGAAACCGCACTCGCTCGCGGTATTGACGATCAGCAGCACCTTGCCGCGATACGCGTCGAGCGATACCGGCGCACCGGCGAGCGTCTCTGCGCTGAACGAATACAGGGTGGACATCGGGCACTCCTTTTACGAAACCGGATCGACGTGGAGTCTAGGCGAAATTGCGCCGTTGCGGCATCCGCCGGACGGCCGATGCCCGGCGCGACCGGCGCGCGGTCTAGAATAGCGGTTTTGGCCAGCCATTTCCGCCGTGATCCGTTTCAATCAGTTCAGCCTTGCGCGCGGCACGAAGCCGCTGTTCGAGTCGACCTCGTTCGTGCTCAATCCCGGCGAGAAAGCCGGCCTGATCGGCGCGAACGGCGCCGGCAAGTCGACGCTGTTTTCCGTCCTGCGCGGCGAGCTGCACTCGGACGCCGGCGATTTCTCGATGCCGCCGTCGTGGCGGATCGCCCACGTGTCGCAGGAAACGCCCGCGGTCGACCGCTCGGCGCTCGACTACACGCTCGACGGCGATACCGCGCTGCGCGAGATCGAGGCCCGCATCGCCGCCGCATCGGCCGCGCATGACGGCGCCGCCGAAGCCGACGCGCACGCGGCGTTCGCCGATGCCGACGGCTACACCGCGCCGGCCCGCGCCGAAGCGCTGCTGCTCGGCCTCGGCTTCACGCTCGCGCAGACGCGCGAATCCGTCGCGAGCTTCTCCGGCGGCTGGCGCATGCGGCTGAACCTCGCGCAGGCGCTGATGTGCCGCTCCGACCTGCTGCTGCTCGACGAACCGACGAACCACCTCGACCTCGACGCGATCGTCTGGCTCGAAGACTGGCTGCATCGCTACCCCGGCACGCTCGTCGTGATTTCACACGACCGCGAATTCCTCGATTCGATCTGCAACGTCACGCTGCATCTGGAAAACCGCCAGGTGAAGCGCTACGGCGGCAACTACTCGCAGTTCGAAGTGCTGCGCGCGCAGCAACTGGCGCTGCAGCAAAGCGCGTACGAAAAGCAGCAGAAGACGATCGAGCACCTGCAGAGCTTCGTCGACCGCTTCAAGGCCAAGGCGACCAAGGCCAAGCAGGCGCAAAGCCGGATGAAGGCGCTCGAGAAGATGGAGCTGATCGCGCCCGCGCACATCGCGTCGCCGTTCACGTTCGAATTCCGCACGCCCGATGCCGCGCCGAACCCGATGATGGTGATGGAGGACGTCCGCTGCGGCTACCATGCCGACGACGGAACGGACATCCCGATAGTCGAGCGCGTCGCGCTGTCGATCCAGAACGGCCAGCGCATCGGCCTGTTGGGCGCGAACGGCCAGGGCAAGTCGACGCTGATCAAGACGCTGGCCGGCACGCTCGCACCGCTGTCGGGGCGCGTGCGCGACGGCAAGGGGCTGACGATCGGCTATTTCGCGCAGCACCAGCTCGAAACGCTGCGCGAGGACGACTCGCCGCTCGCGCATCTGGCGCGGCTCGCGCCCGACACGCGCGAGCAGGAATTGCGCGACTTCCTCGGCGGCTTCAATTTCTCGGGCGACATGGCGACCAGCCCGGTCGGGCCGTTCTCGGGCGGCGAAAAGCCCGCCTCGCGCTGGCGCTGATCATCTGGCAGAAGCCGAACCTGCTGCTGCTCGACGAACCGACGAACCACCTCGACCTCGAAACGCGCCACGCGCTGACGATGGCGCTCGCGCAGTTCGAAGGCACGCTGATCCTCGTGTCGCACGATCGCCACCTGCTGCGCGCGACGACCGACCAGTTCATGCTGGTCGCGAAGCACCGGCTGCAGCCGTTCGACGGCGACCTCGACGACTACCGCGACTGGCTGCTGCAGCACGCGGCCGAGCAGCGCGCGGCCGCCAAGGCCGACAGCGCGGCCGCCGCGGGCGCCGATCCGGGCGTCAACCGCAAGGATCAGAAACGCCAGGCGGCCGAGGAACGCCAGCGGCTGTCGCAGCTGAAGAAGCCGCTGCAGAACCGCATCACGAAGCTCGAAAAGGAAATGGAAACGCTGCACGCGGAGAAGGCGCGCCTCGATGCGTTCGTCGCCGATCCGGCCAGCTACGAGGCCGCGCGCAAGACGGAGCTGACCGAGGCAATCCGCAAGCTCGGCGAGGTCAACACCCGGCTCGAGACGGTCGAGGCGGACTGGCTCGCCGTGCAGGAAGAACTCGAGCAGATCGGCTGAGCGCGGCCGCCGGCGCGCCATCAGCCGATGATCGCTTCATCGGTGGTGCAGCGCGTCGGGGCGTCACCGCCCCACGAATCCGCCCGGCCGCGCCGCATCCGGAAACGATGAGGCCGGGCGCGCTGGCCCGGCCTCGTTTTCATTGCGTTTGACGTAGTTGCCCGGCCCGTCGGCCGGCCGCGCGAGCCGCTCAGCGGCGCGGCAGCGTGTCGCGCGGCATCTGCTCGTCGTCGCCCATCAGGTGCCGGCGCCCTTTGATCGGCCGGCGGATCGCCGCGGCGACTTCCGCTTCCGTCACATCCTCGGATACGACCTTGCGCGCCAGGCGCCCTTCTTCGTCGATCCATTCGACGATCCGGCATCCGCCGCCCCACGGCTGGCGAATCGGCTCCGACACGCGGCAGCCGCGCAGGTTGTAAAGGCGTCCGCCAGGCGCTTCCCCGTACGATTTCAACATAGGTTCCTTTCGCATTGCGCGGCTCGACAATCCGGCAAAGGATAGGGAAAAGCGATGTCCGGCGGGTTACAGCAGCCTACATATTCTTTACAGCGAATTACGCGACAGATCGCCGGGCGATGTACGATCCGCGCGCGGGCCCGCGCCGCTCATTCAAGATCGCGCACGCGGTCGATCGCCTGCTCGAGCCGCTCGACGGCCATCACGTTCAGCCCTTCGATCGGCTGTTTCGGCGCATTCGCCTTCGGAATCAGCGCGGACGTGAAGCCGAGCTTCGCCGCTTCGCGCAGCCGTTCCTGCCCGCGCGGGGACGGCCGGATCTCGCCCGCCAGCCCCACCTCGCCGAACACGATCAGCCCTTTCGGCAGCGCCTTGTTGCGCATCGACGAGTGAATCGCGAGCAGCACCGCGAGGTCGGCGGCCGGCTCGGTGATCTTCACGCCGCCCACCGCATTGAGGAACACATCCTGATCGAAGGCCGCGATGCCCGCGTGGCGGTGCAGCACCGCGAGCAGCATCGCGAGCCGGTTCTGTTCGAGGCCGACCGCGAGCCGGCGCGGGTTCGGCACGTGCGCGGTATCGACCAGCGCCTGGATTTCGACGAGCAGCGGGCGCGTGCCTTCCTGCGTGACGAGCACGCACGACCCGGGTACGACCTGCTCGTGCTGCGACAGGAACAGCGCGGACGGGTTGGCTACGCCGCGCAGCCCGCGCTCGGTCATCGCGAACACGCCGAGCTCGTTGACCGCGCCGAAGCGGTTCTTGAACGCGCGCACGAGCCGGAACGACGAGTGCGTGTCGCCTTCGAAGTACAGCACCGTGTCGACGATGTGCTCGAGCACGCGCGGGCCGGCCAGGTTGCCCTCCTTCGTCACGTGCCCGACCATGATGATCGCGGTGCCCGACTGTTTCGCGATGCGCGTGAGCTGCGCCGCGCATTCGCGCACCTGCGCGACCGAGCCGGGCGCCGACGTGAGCGCGTCCGAATAGACGGTCTGGATCGAGTCGATGACGGCCACGTCCGGCCGCTCCGTATCGATCGCGGCCTGGATCTTCTCGAGCTGGATCTCGGCGAGCAGCTTCAGTTCGGCCGCCGGTGCGCCGCCGTCGAGCAATGCGAGCCGTTGCGCGCGCAATGCGATCTGCGCGGCCGATTCCTCGCCACTGATATACAGCGCGCGCCGCTCGCTCGCGATATCCGCGAGCGACTGCAGCAGCAGCGTCGACTTGCCGATGCCCGGATCGCCGCCGATCAGCACGACGCCGCCCGGCACCAGCCCGCCGCCCAGCACGCGGTCGAATTCGCCGATGCCGGTGGAGAAGCGCGGTACGTCGGCGGCCTCGATGTCGGCGAGGCGCTGCACCGGCGCCCGCTTCGCGAGCGACTGGAAGCGATGGGCGGCCGGCGACTCGGCGACCGATTCGACGAGGGTGTTCCAGGCCTGGCACGACGGGCACTGCCCCTGCCACTTCGGGGTCTGTCCGCCGCACTCGCTGCAGACGTAAACGGTTTTCTGTTTGGCCACGCGCGACGCCCTTATTCCGCTCGCACCGGCACGCGGCCGGCGACCGCGCACATCAGCTCGTAGCCGATCGTCCCGCAATGGCGCGCGACGTCGTCGATCGGCAGCGCGTTGCCCCACAGTTCGACCCGCGCGCCGACGCCGGCCTGCGGGCACGGCGTCAGGTCGACGGTGATCATGTCCATCGACACGCGACCGACGATCCGCGTACGGATGCCATCGACGATCACGGGCGTGCCTTCCGGCGCAACGCGCGGATAGCCGTCCGCGTAACCGCACGCGACCACGCCGATCCGCATCGGCGCCTGCGCGGAAAACGTCGAGCCATAGCCGATCGCCTGGCCCTTCGCGATCGTCTGCACCGCGATCAGCTCGGACGCGAGCGTCATCGCCGGCTTCAGCCCGGTATCCGCGATATCGGACGACAGCCCGGACGGCGACGCGCCATACAGGACGATCCCCGGCCGCACCCAGTCGAAGTGCGTATCCGGATGCCACAGCACGGCCGCCGAATTCGCGAGGCTGCGCGCGCCGGCGATGTTTTCCGCGCCGCGCTCGAACGTCGCGAGCTGCTCGGCGACGCCGCGCTCGTTGTCCGCGTCCGAAAAATGGGTCATCAACGTGATCTGGCCGATGCCGGGGCACGCGCGGGCGCGCTCCCACGCGGCGCGGTATTTCTCCGGCACGTAACCGAGCCGGTTCATCCCGCTGTTCATCTTGAGCTGCACGTTGACGGGCTTCGACAGCCGCGCCGTTTCCAGCATCCGCATCTGCTCGTCGTTGTGGACGGTCGTGGTCAGGCTGTAGCGGTCGATCACGTCGATGTCGGTCGAGCGGAAGAAGCCTTCGAGCAGCAGGATCGGGCCGGCCCAGCCGAGCTCGCGCAGCTTCACGGCCTCGTCGAGGTCGAGCAGGCCGAAGCCGTCGGTGCCGCGCAGGCCCGGAAACACGCGGGCGAGACCGTGGCCGTACGCGTTGGCCTTGACGACCGCCCAGACCTTGGACGGGCCGGCAAAGCGGCGGACGACGGAGAGATTGTTCGCGAGAGCGGCGGTGTGGATGGTGGCGGAGATCGGGCGCGGCATGGGAAATTTACGTAAAGACGCTTGCGAATCATCAGCTTACCGCGCCTTTTGAGCACCGAAGCCGACAATTTGCGGAACGATCGGGGAATCTTGCTAGTCCGAATTCGCGTATTTTCATGTTATAAAGCCGTGCGCACAACCCATTTCGAACGGAATAAGCCGATCGCATACCAGGCGGCCTACGCGGCCCTGCCGCAGCGACGAAAGCATCGCATCAGATGAAAAAAGGTTTTTACACCATCATGGCCGCGCAGTTTTTTTCGTCGCTGGCCGACAATGCGCTTCTCATCGCCGCCATCGCCCTGCTGAAAGACCTCCACGCCCCCAACTGGATGACACCGCTGCTGAAGCTGTTCTTCGTGTTGTCGTATGTGGTGTTGGCGGCGTATGTCGGTGCCTTCGCGGATTCGCGCCCGAAGGGCCGCGTGATGTTCATCACCAACTCGATCAAGGTGATCGGCTGCCTGATCATGCTGTTCGGCGCCCACCCGCTGATCGCGTACGGGATCGTCGGGTTCGGCGCGGCGGCCTACTCGCCCGCCAAATACGGAATTCTCACCGAGCTGCTGCCGGCCGACCGGCTGGTCGCCGCGAACGGCTGGATCGAAGGCACGACCGTCAGCTCGATCATCCTCGGCACCGTGCTCGGCGGCGCGCTGATCAGCCCGCACATCGCGTCGCACGTGATCGCGCACACGCCCGCCTGGATCGGCACGCCGGCCGAAGCCGCGATGGCGATCATCATGGCCATCTACGTGGTCGCCGCGCTGTTCAACCTGCGCATTCCCGACACCGGCGCCCGCTACCCGAAGCAGGAACGCGGCCCGGTCAAGCTGCTCACCGATTTCGCCGACTGCTTCATGGTGCTCTGGCGCGACAAGCTCGGCCAGATTTCGCTGGCGGTCACCACGCTGTTCTGGGGCGCGGGTGCGACGCTGCAGTTCATCGTGCTGAAGTGGGCCGAGGTGTCGCTCAACATGTCGCTGTCCGAAGGCGCGATCCTGCAGGCCGTGGTCGCGGTCGGCGTCGCGGCCGGCGCGATCGCCGCGGCCGCCCGGATTCCGCTGAAGAAGTCGCTGACCGTGCTGCCCGTCGGCATCGTCATGGGCATCGCGGTGATGCTGATGGCGTTCTACACGCGCGACCTGTTTCCGTCGCACTGGGCCGTGCACTTCGGCCATCTGCGCCTGCCGTTCTACCTGATCGTCGCCTACATCTTCCTGATCGGCGTCGGCGCGCTGTCCGGCTACTTCGTCGTGCCGATGAACGCGCTGCTGCAGCATCGCGGCCACGTGCTGCTGTCGGCCGGCCACTCGATCGCGGTGCAGAACTTCAACGAGAACCTGTCGGTGCTCGTGATGCTGTGCCTGTACGCGGTGCTCGCGTGGCTCGACGTGCCGGTCGGCGTCGTGATCGTGCTGTTCGGCACGTTCGTGTGCCTGACGATGTGGCTCGTGATGCGCCGCCACCAGGCGAACCAGCGTCAGTTCGACTCGGTCGCGCTGATCGGCGAATCGCGGCACTGACGCTACACTGTCCGTTTCCGTCTGCCGGCGCCGGGCCTCGAACCGGCGCGTTGCCCTCATGACGCACCCGATACCCAACATCCTGACGATCGCCGGCTCCGATTCGGGCGGCGGCGCAGGCATTCAGGCCGACCTGAAGACGTTCTCCGCGCTCGGCGCGTACGGCGCGAGCGTGATCACCGCGCTGACCGCGCAGAACACGCGCGGCGTGACGGGCGTGCATGCGCCGGACGCCGCCTTCGTGACCGCGCAGCTCGACGCGGTGTTCGGCGACATCCGCATCGATGCGGTCAAGATCGGGATGCTCGCCAACGCGGCGATCGTGCAGGCGGTGGCCGACGCGCTGCGCCGTTACGCGCCGCGCTTCGTCGTGCTCGACACGGTGATGATCTCGAAAAGCGCGCACGCGCTGCTCGCACCCGATGCCGTCGACGCGCTGCGCGACACGCTGCTGCCGCTCGCGACGGTCGTCACGCCGAACCTGCCCGAAGCGGCCGCGCTGCTGAACGACGCACCCGCCACCACCGAAGACGAGATGGTGCGGCAAGGCCGCGCGTTGCTGCAGACGGGCGCCCGCGCGGTGCTGATGAAGGGCGGCCACCTGCCCGACGCGTCCGCGAGCCCCGACTGGCTCGTCGAAGCGACGCGCACCGTGCGGCTCGACGGCGCGCGCGTACCGGTCAGCAATACGCACGGCACCGGCTGCACGCTGTCGTCGGCGATCGCCGCGCTGCTGCCGCAGCAGCCCGACCTCGAAAGCGCGGTACGCGAAGCAAAGACCTACCTGACCGGCGCAATTGCCGCGAGCGGGCACCTCGACGTCGGTCACGGCGTCGGCCCGGTCCATCACTTTCATCGCTGGTGGTGAGCGCCCGCTGACGCGGGGTCAGTGATCCTGCGCCGCGAACGCCTGCGCGCGCACCGGCCAGTCGTCGGGCACGACGAAACCGCGCGCCGTCTCGCGCCACGTGCCGTCACTACCCTTTTCATGGACCGCGATCAGATCAGGCGCCTGGCGCGTCGCCAGCACGGGCGGCAACGCCAGCGCGCTCGCCAGCGGCTCGGGCGCGAAACCCGCGTCGGCGGCAGCCCGCCGCGGCGCCAGCCACGCTAGTCTCGGCAACACGCTCCATGCCGCGCCGTCCCGCTGCGCGGCCGCCCACGCCGGCCACTGCGCGTGCGTCAGCCAGAAACCGCGCGGGTGATCCGGCGCGATTTCGGCGGACACCGGGGGCACCGGCGCACCGTGCGGATGGAACAGCCAGCCCTTGATGAACATCTGCGCATCGGACGGCGCGCCGTAGCCGAGTCGGGCAAAGCCGTCGTGTTCGCCGAGCCGCAACTGATGGTCGAGCAGCCGGCTGCGCTTGCGATCGAACCGGTCGACGAGATTGGGGCCGACGAAATCGGCGAGCGACGCGCCGTCGCGGACCGGCGCGCACAGATAGCACTTCACCGCGAGTTCCCAGTGCAGGCGCCGGCCGTCCGGCGCATCGACGAGAAAATCGACTTCGCCGAGCGTGCGGCCGTTGCTGCGCAGTGGCAGATTGGCCGCGACGAGCCGCAGCGACGGCCCGTGCGTCAGGAAGTACTCGAGCAGGCATTCGGCGTAGCGGCCGAGCCGGGTGGGCCGAAATCCGTCGAGCGCGCGATGCAGCGGCCCCGGCTGCGCATCGAGCGCGGCGAGCCACGCCTCGACGGCCGCTTGGCCCGCCGCATCCGGCCATGGGCACGCGAGCGGCGCGCCCGGTACCGCGGTGAGCAGGCTCGGGCTGGCCAGCAGCCAGCCCAGATCGCGCACCGCGACGTCATGCAGCGTGTCGACGAATGCGAACGCCGCGTCGCTCGTCATTGCCCGGCCGGGCCGTTCGCGTCGGCGCCTTCCGCACGCCGGAACGTATTGCGCGCGAGGCACAGGTCGGCCCACGCCTTCGACTTGTCTTGCAGGCTGCGCAACAGATAGGCCGGGTGGTAAGTGACGATCACCGGCACGCCTTCGTACGCATGCACGCGGCCGCGCAGCGACGCGATGCTCGCGTCCGTCTTCAGCAGCGTCTGCGCCGCGAAACGGCCGAGCGCGACGATCAGCTTCGGCTTCACGAGCGCGACCTGGCGCTGCAGATACGGCTCGCAACTCGCGACTTCGTCCGGCTCCGGGTTGCGGTTGCCGGGCGGCCGGCACTTGATCACGTTCGCGATGTAGACGTTGTCGCCGCGCTTGAGCGACAGCGACTGCAGCATGTTGTCGAGCAGCTTGCCGGCCTGGCCGACGAACGGCTCGCCCTGCTTGTCCTCGTTCTCGCCCGGCGCTTCGCCGATCAGCATCCAGTCCGCTTCGCGATCGCCGACGCCGAACACGGTGTTGGTCCGCTTCTCGCACAGACGGCACAGCGTGCAGTCGGCCACGCGCGCGGCCAGCGCATCCCAGTCGAGTGCGGCGACCGGTGTGCCGGCGGGGCGCGATTCGGCGGCCGGCACGGGCACGGATTCGCCCGGCGGCGCCGCGTCGAACCACGCGAAATCGTCGTCTGCCGCCGGCGGCGCATCGCCCGTCGGCGGCATCGTATCGGTCGATGCGGGCGATGCAGCCTGCGCGCGCGGACGATCGCCGTCGACGACACCGTGCGCCGGCGCCCGCGACTCGCGCGCCGGCAAGCCCTCGGCAGCGCCACGCGGGACCGCCGTCGGCGCATCGCCCTGCACCGGCGCACGCGCTGCACGCACCGGCCGCTCGACCGCGACGGCCGAACCGTCGTCGGCCGCCGCGGTTGGTGCGACGGCAGGCGCTTCGGCTGCCGCGCCTTCATCCGCGCCCTGCCCGCGCCGCACCCAGATCTGCGCGAGGCCCAGTTCCTCGAGCGCCGCTTCAGCCCATGCCATGCGCGTCCCCCTCGTCCTTGTTCAGCGTCAGACGCATCACGATCGCGTCCTCCCGGCTGCGATGCTTCGCCGGATAGTAGTTCTTGCGCCGGCCGATCGTCACGAAGCCGAAGCGCTCGTACAGATGAATCGCGCGCGGATTGGACGGCCGCACTTCGAGCAGCACGCCATCGAGCCCCTCCGCGCGCGAAATGCGCACGGCCTCGCGCAGCAGCGCGAGGCCCGCGCCCGCATGCTGCGCGGCCGGCGCGACGCACAGGTTCAGCAGATGCATCTCGTCGATCACGGGCATCAGCACGCAATAGCCGACGAGCGACCCCGTCACGTGCCGCAGGCATACGCCCAGATAGCCGTTGCGCAACGAATCCTCGAAGTTGCCGCGGCTCCACGGGAACTCGTACGCGACGTGCTCGATCGCGACGACCTCGTCGAGATCGGCGTCCGTCATCGGCGCCAGATAGCGGTCGCTCAGCAGGACGCCCGTCATCCCTTCGCTCCGCCCGTCTGCGCGGCCCGTGCCGCGATGCGCTCGGCAGTCGTCTGCGCGACCTTGTCGCGCACGTACTCGGGCGCGGCCTGGTCGGCCGGCACCGCACGTCCGGCACGGAACGCGCGCAGCGCCGCATGCGCGACCGCCAGTGCGTGCGGCATCGCGTCGCCGTCGATCGCGGCCGCCCGTGCGGCGGCCGGCAACTGCGCGCCGAACGCGGCAGCCGCATTGCCGGCGAGCGTGAACGGCACGTCGGGTACGCCGACGGCGCCCGGTGCGTCGAGCGACGCCGGCTGCAGCGTGCGCCAGTCGCCGACGCTGTCGTCCCACGCGAAATCCGCCCAGTACGCTTCATCCATCCGCGCGTCGAGCGCGGCGAGCACGCGGGTCGTGCCGGGTGTGCGCAGGCGCGCATGCTCGGCGCACGCGAGCAGCGTGCCGATCGGCACGACCGGCAGCCCGGCCCCGAACGCGAGGCCCTGGGTAATGCCCGTCGCGGTCCGCAGGCCGGTGAACGAGCCGGGGCCCGCGCCGAACGCGATCGCGTCGCAATCGGCGAGCGTCAGCCCGGATTCGGCGAAGAGTTCCTGGATCGCCGGCAGCACGCGCGTGCTCGACACGGCGCCCGTCGGCTCGTGACGGACCCAGGTTTGCGGGGTGGAAACGGCGTCATCGGCGTGGGCCGAGCGCAGCAGCGCGACCGAGCAGTATTCGGTCGACGTATCGATGGCGAGGAGCACTGTTTGCGTCATGGCCGACATTGTAATGCGCCGCCCCGCTCCCACGGGCGATCGGGCCCGATCTGTGCGCACGGGCGGCGCCGGCGGCGGTTTGGAAGGATCGCTCGACCCCGCGCGACGGTCCGCTTGTTAAGATCGGCCGATCTGAAACCCTTACGGAGACACCCGATGAGCGAACTCACCGCCCAATTCGACCAGGCCCAGATCGACGTCAAGCAACTGACGGAACGGCCGGGCAACCTGACCCTGCTGCGCCTGTACGCGCTCTTCAAGCAGGCGACCGACGGCGACGCGCACGGCGACAAGCCGGGTTTCACCGACATCGTCGGCAAATACAAGTACGATGCCTGGGAAGCGCTGAAGGGCACGTCGCAGGATGCGGCGAAGCAGCAGTACATCGAACTCGTCGAATCGCTGAAAAACGGCACGGCGTCCTGACGGAATCGACGCCGCCGCAATCGGCAATCAAATCAGTGGCGCAGCGCAGCAAATTTCTTTATAATGCGGCCTGCGTCACCTCCCGCGCTCGGCTCGCAAGCCGTTCCGGCCCGACGCCTCGTAGCGTTAAGCTCCAATCCGGTTTAGAACCTGTCCCCTCCTGCTTCGACCCTTGCGGTCGTCAACTAGGCTGGCGGCCCCGCTCCTGAAGCGCGCCGCACCCAAAACAGCTTCTAATGCCTCATCCGCCGACGGTTCGGCGGATTGCACCCGTTTCCCGATTTGCTCGCTGAATCCGACGACTTGGGTATGCGCGATTGGCGCCGACGTTTCACCCACTGTGTTTCAAGGATTGTTATGACTTCGAGCATCAACTCCAGCCCGCTCAACGCGATCGCCGACCAGGCGCTCGGTCTCGACGACGCCGCCGCACCGGCCGCGGTCGAACCGGCGTCGGACGAGCCGAGCTTCGCGTCGCTCGGGTTGTCGCCGGAGATCGTCTCCGCGCTGCAGGCCGCCGGCTACGTGAAGCCGACGCCGGTCCAGCAGCGCGCGATTCCGGTCGGCATCGCCGGCCGCGACCTGCTGGTGTCGAGCCCGACCGGTTCGGGCAAGACCGCCGCATTCATGCTGCCCGCGATCGAAACTTTCGCGCAGCTCCAGAAGACGCAGGCGCAGCAACCGCGCGCGCCGCGTGAACCGAACCAGGGCGACCGCCGCGCGCGCCGCCCGCAACCCGTCGCGCGCCCGGGCCTGCTCGTGCTGACGCCGACCCGCGAACTCGCGATGCAGGTCACGACGGCCGCCTCGACGTACGGCAAGCACCTGAAGCGCCTGCGCACGGTCAGCATCCTCGGCGGCGTCGCGTACGGCCAGCAGCTGATGCTGCTCGCGAAGAACCCGGAAATCCTGGTTGCCACGCCGGGCCGCCTGCTCGATCACCTCGAGCGCGGCCGCATCGACCTGTCCGAACTGAAGATGCTCGTGCTCGACGAAGCCGACCGCATGCTCGACATGGGCTTCATCGAAGACATCGAAACGATCGTCGACGCCACGCCGGACACGCGCCAGACGATGCTGTTCTCGGCCACGCTCGACGGCAAGATCGGTTCGCTGACGAGCCGCCTGCTGAAGGACCCCGAGCGCATCGAGATCCAGCAGCGCCTGGAATCGCGCGCGAACATCGCGCAGACCGTCCATTACGTCGACGACCGCGATCACAAGGATCGCCTGCTCGATCACCTGCTGCGCGACGACGCGCTCGACCAGGCGATCATCTTCACGGCGACCAAGATCGATGCCGACCAGCTCGCCGGCCGTCTTGCCGACGCAGGTTTCGAATCGGCCGCGCTGCACGGCGACCTGCCGCAGGGCGCGCGTAACCGCACGATCCGTGCGCTGCGCGAGCGCCGCGTGCGCGTGCTGGTGGCCACCGACGTCGCGGCACGCGGCATCGACATCCCGGGCATCACGCACGTGTTCAACTACGACCTGCCGAAGTTCGCGGAAGACTACGTGCACCGTATCGGCCGTACCGGTCGCGCGGGCCGTTCGGGTATCGCGGTGAGCCTCGTGCACCACGCCGAGCAAGGCGCGCTCAAGCGCATCGAGCGCTTCGTGCGCTCGCCGCTGCCGGTCAACGTGATCGAAGGTTTCGAGCCGCGCAAGGCGCCCCCGCGTAACGGCGGCAACGGCGGCCGCGGCCGTCCGGGCGGCGGTAACGGCGGTCGTCGTTTCGGCGGCAAGCCGGGCGGCGGTTATGGCGGCAACGGCAACGGCCGCAGCTACGGCGGCGGCAATGGCGGCGGCTGGAGCGGCAAGCCGGGCGGCAGCCGTGACGGCGGCCCGCGTCGCGACGGTCAGCGCAGCGGCGGCCCGCGCCGCAGCAATTCGGCATCGTAAGCACACCCGGGCGGCCCTGCGGCCGCCCCGCGGATCGGCGCCCTGCCCATCCAGCCAACCGGCGCATCCGCGCCGGTTTTTTTCGCCTTGTCGAAATTTCACGATACGGGAAATTTTTTTGTGTCGTAAAAAATCATGCTGCACGGCACAACCCGTGCGATTGCGGGATAGGAAAATGCATTTCTTATCTCGAAATGACGCAAGCAAACCATTGATTAAAAACAACTAAAAAAATCCACACTTCCCGCGATAGCCCCTGTTTCGCTCCCGACGATTTGCCTAGACTCTTATACAAGACCTCGCGGAACGGAACGCCTCGCTTCCCTCGCGAACAGCATCACCCCGTCGGATTCGGATCGTCACGCATACCTCGCATCAAGGAGCTCATCATGTCGCGTCAGCAACAGGCACAGGAACTGCAGCAGCAATGGGAAACCGATCCGCGCTGGAAGGGCATCAAGCGCGGCTACTTGGCCGAGGACGTGGTCCGCCTGCGCGGCTCGATCCCGATCGAGCACACGCTGGCCAAGCGCGGCGCGGAAAAACTGTGGAACCTCATCAACAACGAGCCGTTCGTCAACGCACTCGGCGCGCTGACCGGCAACCAGGCGATGCAGCAGGTCAAGGCCGGCCTGAAGGCCATCTACCTGTCCGGCTGGCAAGTCGCCGGCGACGCGAACGTCGCGGGCGAAATGTACCCGGACCAGTCGCTGTACCCGGCGAACTCGGTGCCGCTCGTCGTCAAGCGCATCAACAACACGCTCACGCGCGCCGACCAGATCCAGTGGTCGGAAGGCAAGAATCCGGGCGACGAAGGCTACGTCGATTTCTTCGCGCCGATCGTCGCCGATGCGGAAGCCGGTTTCGGCGGCGTGCTCAACGCGTTCGAACTGATGAAGGCGATGATCGAGGCCGGTGCGTCGGGCGTTCACTTCGAGGACCAGCTCGCGTCGGTGAAGAAGTGCGGCCACATGGGCGGCAAGGTGCTCGTGCCGACGCGCGAAGCCGTCGCGAAGCTGTCGGCCGCGCGTCTCGCGGCTGACGTGATGGGTACGCCAACCGTGCTGGTGGCCCGCACCGACGCGGAAGCCGCCGACCTGATCACGTCCGACGTCGACGACAACGACAAGCCGTTCCTGACCGGCGAGCGCACGGTCGAAGGCTTCTTCCGCACGAAGCCGGGCCTCGAACAGGCGATCTCGCGCGGCCTCGCGTACGCACCGTACGCCGACCTGATCTGGTGCGAAACCGGCAAGCCGGATCTCGAGTACGCGAAGAAGTTCGCGGAAGCGATCCACAAGCAGTTCCCGGGCAAGCTGCTGTCGTACAACTGCTCGCCGTCGTTCAACTGGAAGAAGAACCTCGACGACGCGACGATCGCGAAGTTCCAGAAGGAGCTCGGCGCGATGGGCTACAAGTTCCAGTTCATCACGCTGGCCGGCTTCCATGCGCTGAACTACTCGATGTTCAACCTCGCGCACAGCTATGCCCGCACGCAGATGAGCGCATTCGTCGAACTGCAGCAGGCCGAGTTCGCGGCCGCCGACAAGGGCTTCACGGCCGTCAAGCACCAGCGCGAGGTCGGCACGGGCTACTTCGACGCGGTCACGCAGACGGTCGAACGCGAAGCGTCGACGACCGCGCTGCACGGGTCGACCGAGGACGAACAGTTCTTCGACGGCAAGAAGGTCGCGTAACACGCCCAGGCGTGACGCCGATGCCTGCCGCGTCTCGCGACGCCGCGGCATCGGCCACCGGAACAACAATCAGGGAGGAGACGGCAGGCGCGCGATACCCATCGCGCGACCGGCCGCGCGGCCTGCGGGCCGCCAGCAACGATGCGCGCCGGCTTCGTCCGGCGCGCCCTTTTTCTACGGTGCAGCCCGCCTGGCCACGGCCGGCGCTGCCCTACCGATAGACGATCACCGGAATTTTCGTATGGGTCAGCACGCGCTGCGTCTCGCTGCCGATCAACAGGCTGCCGAGCCCGCGGCGTCCGTGGGACGCCATGAAGATCACGTCGCACCCCCCGCGTTCGGCCGCCTCGATGATGCCGAGATAGGGCGACGGGTGCACGCTCGTCCACGTGTCGCACTCGACCCCGGCCGCCTGCGCGGCCGCTTCCACCTCGTCGAGATGCGCACGCGCCTCGCGCTCGCTGCGCGCGCGGAAATCGGCGGGCGGCTCGATGATCACTTCCGAAAACGGCGAGTACGGATATTGCGGCAGGCACGCGTAGGCCGTCACGCGCGCGCTGACCGCACGAGCCAGGTCGATCGCACCGTCGATCGCCTTCTGCGACAGTTCGGAACCGTCGGTTGGAACGAGGATGTGCCGGAACATCGCGCCCTCCTTCGTCAATCGCACGCCGCGCGCCGCGGCTCCAGCCGAGCCGGCCGCGACACGACGCGCATGCCTCTTACGATTGTAGTGTGCGAAATCGCGCCAGCCGCACCGCCAGCGGGTTCGCCCTCATATCGGAAACACGCGGGCGCGCGCCGCCCCCGCCTATTCGCCCCAATAGCCGGGCCGCTCGTACGTGTGCTTCAGGTAATCGAGAAACAGGCGCACCCGCAGCGGCAGATGCCGGCGCTGCGGAAACACCGCGTGGATGCCGATCGGCGGCGCGGCGAACGCGTCGAGCACGCTGACGAGCCGCCCGGCCGCGATGTCCTCGCCGACTTCCCACCACGAGCGCCACGCGAGGCCATGGCCTGCGAGGCACCACTCGTGCAGCACCGCGCCGTCCGAGCATTCCATCGTGCCGTTCACGCGGATCGACACGACCTTGTCGTCCTCCTGGAACGCCCAGCCGCGCTGCTGGTTCGCGTTCGCCGCCAGGGCCAGGCAGTTGTGCCGCGCCAGTTCCGCGAGCGTGACCGGCGTGCCGCGCCGCGCGAGATATGCGGGAGACGCGACACACACGCGGCGATTCTCGCCGAGCTTCAGCGACACCAGCGACGAGTCGGGCAGCTCGCCGAGCCGCACCGCGCAATCGAACCCTTCGTTGACGAGATCGACCATCCGGTCGGACAGGTCGAGCGTGACCGACACGTCGGGGTGCCCGACGCTGAATTCGGGCACGAGCGGCGCGACGTGCCGGCGGCCGAAGCCGGCCGGCGCGGAAATCCGCAGGTGGCCGCTCGCCTTGACGCCGCCGGCGGACACGCTCGCTTCCGCGTTCTGCATGTCGTTGATGATGCGCTGGCAATCCTCGAGGAATGCCGAGCCCTCGAACGTCAGCGTGAGCTTGCGCGTCGTGCGCACCAGCAGCTTGACGCCGAGCCGCTCCTCGAGCGCGTCGAGGCGGCGCCCGATGATCGCCGGCGCGACGCCTTCCGCATGCGCCGCCGCCGACAGGCTGCCTTTCGCCGCGACCGCGGCGAACGTTTCGATCTGTTTGAACCGGTCCATGACTCTCGGCGACGGCATCGCCGCCCTTCAAATAGCGTGAGCCGCTCAAGATTAGGTATATAAAAGTAAAAGATCAAGTGATGATTAGCGTCTTTTTTAGCACCTTCGATCACGAATAGAATCGACCCGACCTCTGAAACTGGAGCGCAAGGCTATGTCGGCCACAACGACACTCTCCTCTCCCGACGCCATTCTCTTCGACGCTTTCGGCACGTTGTTCGACGTGCGTGCCGTGCTGGCCGCGGCAGAGCAGATGTTTCCCGGTCACGGGGAACGGTTGTCGCAGCTGTGGCGACGCAAGCAGATCGAATACTCGCAGTTGCGCACGCTCGCCGATCCGGCCGGCGCCCGCTACCGCCCGTTCCGGGACATCACGCTCGATGCGCTGCGGTTCGCCGCGCGCCGGCTCGGGCTCGCGCTGAACAGCGCGGCCGAGAAGCGCTTGATGGACGAATACGCGTGCCTGTCGACCTATCCCGACACGGTGCCCGCGTTGCGCAAGCTGCGCGCGCTCGAACCGCGCCCGCCGCTCGCGATCCTGTCCAACGGCACCCCGCAGATGCTCGACATCGCGATCAAGAGCGCCGGCATGTCCGGGCTGTTCGATCGCGTGCTGTCGGCCGACACCGTGCGCGCGTACAAGCCGAGCCCGGCCGCCTACGCGCTCGGCACCGCCGCGTTCGGGGCGAACCGGCGCGGCATCGTGTTCGTGTCGTCGAACGCGTGGGACGTCGCCGGCGCCACCTGGTTCGGCTACACGACGTTCTGGCTCAACCGCACGGGCGCGCCCGCCGAGGAACTCGGCGCGCCGCCCGACGGCACGGGCACCGGCATGGCCGACCTGCTCGCCTTCCTCGCCACCCCGGCTCCGTCCGGCAGACCAGCGAACCGCACGCGCCCCGGCCCGGGTGCATGACGCTCGCAGCTGCCGCCTTCCCCCTTCACCGAAACCGCAACTGACCGACCAAGGAGATGAGACTCATGAGCACCCCGATCACGCTGCCGCAAGGCATGACGATCACCGGCGAAATCAAGCCGGGTTACGAAGCCATCCTGACGCCCGACGCGCTGGCACTCGTCGCGGCGCTGCACCGCACGTTCGAGCCGCGCCGCCAGGCGCTGCTGCAGGCGCGCGTCGAGCGGACGAAACGCCTCGACGCAGGCGAGCGCCCCGACTTCCTGGCCGAGACGAAGGCGATTCGCGAAGGCGACTGGAAGGTCGCGCCGCTGCCGGCCGACCTGCAATGCCGCCGGGTCGAGATCACGGGCCCCGTCGAGCGCAAGATGATCATCAACGCGCTGAACTCGGGCGCCGATTCGTACATGACGGACTTCGAGGATTCGAACGCGCCGAGCTGGACGAACCAGATCGACGGCCAGATCAACCTGAAGGACGCGGTCCGCCGCACGATCTCGCTCGAACAGAACGGCAAGTCGTACAAGCTGAACGACAAGGTCGCGACGCTGATCGTGCGTCCGCGCGGCTGGCGCCTCGACGAAAAGCACGTGACGGTCGACGGCCAGCGCGTGTCCGGCGGCATCTTCGATTTCGCGCTGTTCCTGTTCCACAACGCGAAGGAACTGCTCGCGCGCGGGTCGGGCCCGTACTTCTACCTGCCGAAGATGGAAAGCCATCTCGAGGCGCGCCTGTGGAACGACATCTTCGTCGCCGCGCAGGAAGCGGTCGGCGTGCCGCGCGGCACGATCCGCGCGACGGTGCTGATCGAGACGATCCTCGCCGCGTTCGAGATGGACGAGATCCTGTACGAACTGCGCGAACACAGCTCGGGCCTGAACGCCGGCCGCTGGGACTACATCTTCTCGGCGATCAAGAAGTTCAAGAACGACCGCGACTTCTGCCTGGCCGACCGCTCGAAGATCACGATGACGGTGCCGTTCATGCGGGCGTACGCGCTGCTGCTGCTGAAGACCTGCCACAAGCGCAACGCGCCGGCGATCGGCGGGATGAGCGCGCTGATCCCGATCAAGAACGATCCGGAAGCGAACGACAAGGCGATGGGCGGCGTGCGCTCGGACAAGCAGCGCGACGCGACCGACGGCTACGACGGCGGCTGGGTCGCGCACCCGGGCCTCGTGCCGATCGCGATGGAAGAGTTCGTCAAGGTGCTCGGCGACAAGCCGAACCAGATCGCGAAGCAGCGCGACGACGTGCAGGTCGAAGGCAAGAACCTGCTCGACTTCCAGCCGGAAGCGCCGATCACCGAAGCCGGCCTGCGCAACAACATCAACGTCGGGATTCACTACCTCGGCGCATGGCTCGACGGCAACGGCTGCGTGCCGATCCACAACCTGATGGAAGATGCGGCGACGGCCGAGATTTCCCGCTCGCAGGTGTGGCAGTGGATCCGCTCGCCGAAGGGCGTGCTCGACGACGGCCGCAAGGTCACGGCCGAACTCGTGCGTGAATTCGCGAAGATCGAGCTCGACAACGTGAAGCGCGCGGTCGGCGGCAACACGCAGCCGTACGAACGCGCCGCGGCGATCTTCGAGCAGATGTCGACGTCGGAAGGCTTCACCGAATTCCTGACGCTGCCGCTGTACGAGGAAATCTGACGCGCCTGTCCGATGCGCTCGACGGCCGGCCCACGCCGTGCCGCCGCTCGCATGCGGTGACGGCATGAAAAAAGCGCCCCGCGGGGCGCTTTTTTCTTGTGTGGCGAATTCAACCGCCGCCGGCAGGCGCGCTCAGGCGGCTTCCTGCTCGCGCCGGTGCTGAACCCAGTCGCCCGACGCGATGCGCGGACGCCCGGCTGCCGCATGTGCGGCGACCGGATAATACAGGCAGGCATATTGCCGGCCGCCGAGCTCGACGATCACCTCTTCCGGCTTGAACAGCGAGTCGACGCCCGGATACACGCGCTCGATCTCGTCGAGCACCGGGACGAGCTGCTCGTCGACCTCGTAGACGTCGCCCCACACCAGCGACTTGCCGGCCGGCCCGGCGATCATGCCCGGATACGTGCCGAAATCGTACAGTTCGCCCGGCAGCGCGGCCGCGCCCAGCAGCGTCGGCGCGGCGATGCCGTGGCGGGCGGCCGCATGGCCGATGTCGTTGGCCTGTCCGGCTCTCAAGGTGCCATAGACGAATACGTGGCGCATCGTGGTTCTCCTCTTCGATTCGTGTGTTGCCGTATTTGCGTGCGATCGGCGCGCAATGGGCCCGACATGGCGCACGCATCGATAGACCCCGATACCGGCCCGATGGTTCGAACCGTCGGCGCGCGCCGACGTGGGGAGTCGCCCCGCATGCGCCAAGGCCCACACAAAGTTCATTTGCACCCGGCATGATGGCCCGAAAACCGCCGCATGCGCTTGCGCTGCGCCTTCTAAAATAACGGCATCGCCGCCGCGCCGCCCGAACCGTTCATGAATCCGCCCGCCCCAGCCGACGTATCGAAACCGTACGACGTCATCGACATCCCGCCGGAATTCGCGCCGACCGCCGTCCATCCGATGCGTGTGCGCGCGCGGCAGGTCGATGCCGGCCGCCGCATCCCGCTGCACACGCATGCGTGGGCGCAGCTCGCATACGCGTCGCGCGGCGTGCTGCGCGTCGCGACGACCGGCACGACCTGGATGGTGCCGCCGTCCCGCGCGATCTGGGTGCCGCCGCACGTGACGCACGAGGTCGTGATCGTCGAAGAGGCCTATTTGCGCACGCTGTATATCGACGAGTCGATCGTGCCGGACGGGCTCGATGCATGCCGCGTCGTCGAGGTGACGGGGTTGCTGCGCGAACTGATCGTCGCACTCGACGCACGCGACCTGAGCACCGCGCGCGAGCGCCTGCTGTGCGGGCTCGTGCTCGACGAACTGAGTCATGCCGAGCCGCTGCCGCTCGCGGTGCCGATGCCCGACGAGAAACGGCTGCGCCTGCTGTGCGAATCGGTACTCGCGCATCCCGCGCATGCGGAGTCGCTCGAACACTGGGCGAGCGAGGTCGGCGCGAGCACGCGCACGATATCGCGGCTCTTCAAGCAGGAACTGGGCGTGAGCTTTTCGCAGTGGCGCCAGCAGGCGCTGCTGGCGCGGGCGATTCCGCTGCTGAACCAGGGGCGTCCGCTGTCGCATATCGCGCGCGAGCTCGGCTACCAGAGCCAGAGCGCGTTCTCGGCCATGTTCCGCCGGGCCTTCGGCGAAAGCCCGCGCGCGTTCATGCTGCGCGGCTACGAGCATCGCGGCCCGGAAGGCAGCGTCGCGGATAACGAGACGCCGGACGACGACGACGGCGCGCTCGACACGATGCGCTGAATGCGCGCCGTGGCGTGCCGGATCGTCAGACCGGCCGCACCATATGACGGATCGAGCCGAGCTGCGCGAGCCGCGGCCCGGTGACCTGGTAGCCCATGCGCAGGTACAGACGCGCGGCAGGGTTGTCGACGAATACGCGCAACTGCAGTTCATGCAGACCGCGCGCCCGTGCCCAACGATGCGACATCTCGAGCATGTAGGTGCCGGCGCCCTGGCCGCGATGGCCGGCCGCGATCTGCACGTCGCGGATGTGCAGCGAATCGCCCTCCTCGGTCACGCGCAGCACGCCGATGCGCTCACCGTCGGCCTCGAGGATGAAGTTCTCGGATTCGCGCCAGCTCGCATAGAACAGGTCGCTGCGCCACACGAGCCCATGGCGCTTGTAGTAGCCGCCCATGTTGCCGTGCGTCAACGCTTCGGCATACGGAAAATCGCCGGGCTCCGCGGGCCGGAGCTGATACAGGAGTCGCAGGTCGGTCGGATCGAGCATCGCGCAGGAGTCAGAAACGCATCCCGCCACGATAGCGCAGTCGCGTGCGGATGCAATCGCGAATTTCTCGTAGGACGCGGTGCGCGATGTAGCACGCGTGGTGAGGGGCGAACGGAAGGCACGACGCACGATGCAAATGAAAAAGCCCGCAC
>FTHQ01000015.1_pt2 | contig 33488 bp, 29 predicted proteins | sample 1641001 | NCBI WGS metagenome assembly FTHQ01 (sample SAMEA3914872, study PRJEB12502) | metagenome | biome: forest; material: soil | place: Canada | collected 2011-07-03 | depth 0.3 m | reverse complement strand
TTCTCGCGCCGGCGCACGGCCGATGCGAGCCGCACGCCGCCGAGGCCCAGCACGATCAGCGCGACCCCGGCCACGGCCGACAGCACCCGGCCGGCGGCCGCGAGCGCGGGCCCGTTGCCGGTGCCGATCGACCACACGACCGTCAGCACGCCGGTCAACCAGTACACATGGCCGACCGAGCGCGCGACGGGTGCCGTGAGGTCACCGTTGAACGCCGCATGAAACGCGAGCCACGCGAGCCCGAGCAGCGCGATGCCGAACGCCTGGCCGAGCATCGCCGGCTGGATGTTCGCCAGTTGCAGCGCATTGAACAGCGCCTGCCAGGGCGTCAGCACGAACAGCACGCCGAACGCCAGCAGCAGCACGGCGTCGACGATCAGCACGGCTCGCAGCAGCGGTTTCATCGGCGCTCAGTCCACGTGGTAGTTCGGCGCTTCCTTCGTGATCTGCACGTCGTGCACGTGCGACTCGCGCATGCCCGCCGCGGTGATCTGGACGAATTCGGCCTTCTCGTGCAGCTCGTCGATCGTCTTGCAACCGCAGTAGCCCATGCTCGCGCGCACGCCGCCGACCAGCTGGAACAGGATCGCGTTGACCGAACCCTTGTACGCGACGCGGCCTTCGATGCCTTCCGGCACGAGCTTGTCGATGTTCGCCGAATTGTCCTGGAAGTAGCGGTCAGCCGCGCCGTCCTTCATCGCACCGACCGAACCCATGCCGCGGTACGACTTGTACTGGCGGCCCTGGTACAGGAACACGTCGCCCGGCGCCTCTTCGGTGCCCGCGAACATGCTGCCCATCATCACCGCATTCGCGCCGGCCGCGAGGGCCTTCGACACGTCGCCCGAGAAGCGCACGCCGCCGTCGGCGATGCACGGCACGCCGGTACCCTTCAGCGCTTCCGCGACGTTCGCGATCGCGCTGATCTGCGGCACGCCGACACCCGCGACGATCCGCGTCGTGCAGATCGAACCCGGGCCGATACCGACCTTGACCGCGTCCGCGCCGTATTCGACCAGCGCCTTCGCGGCGGCGGCCGTCGCGATGTTGCCGCCGATCACCTCGACGTGCGGGAAGTTCTGCTTGACCCAGCGCACGCGCTCGAGCACGCCCTTGCTGTGGCCGTGCGCGGTATCGACGACGATCACGTCGACACCGGCCTGCACCAGCAGCTCGACACGCTCTTCGTTGTCCGGACCGACGCCGACCGCCGCGCCTGCGCGCAGCTTGCCGTGTTCGTCCTTGCACGCGTCCGGGTGTTCGGTCTGCTTCGTGATGTCCTTGACGGTCATCAGGCCGCGCAGTTCGAACGCGTCGTTGACGACCAGCACGCGCTCGAGGCGGTGGCTGTGCATCAGCGCCTTCGCTTCGGCGAGCGGCGTGCCTTCCTTGACCGTGACGAGGCGCTCGCGCGGCGTCATGATCGACTTGACCGGCTCGTCGAGGCGCGTTTCGAAACGCAGGTCGCGGTTCGTGACGATGCCGACCAGTTGCGGGCCTTCGACGACCGGGAAGCCCGAGATGCCATGCTGGCGCGACAGCGCGATCACGTCGCGCACCTTCATTTGCGGCGGCACCGTGATCGGGTCGCGGACGACGCCCGACTCGAAACGCTTGACCTTCGCGACTTCGCGGGCCTGTTCGGCCGGCGTGAGATTCTTGTGGACGATACCGACGCCACCCTGCTGCGCCATCGCGATCGCGAGGCGACCTTCGGTGACCGTGTCCATCGCGGCGGACACGAGCGGCATGTTCAGGGAGATGTTGCGGGTCAGCTTGGTCTTGAGGCTGGTGTCGCGCGGGAGAACGTCGGAGAAGGCGGGAACGAGGAGCACGTCATCGAAAGTGAGTGCTTTTTGGATCAGACGCATGGCAAATCCTATGGGCGCAAAAGCGAATTATACGCGAAGCGCCGCGAATTTTCACAACACGAACAACGGCTTAGCCGGTTTCGGCCGTTCGGGGGCCGAATCGTTCGGATCGCCGTTCGGTTCGTTTTCGATCGCCTTTCGTTTCACCGCCGCATCGCGCCATTCGCGCAACCGGCCGCCGGGCGGCGAGTGTCCGTGTCGCGGCGGGGCCACACGGCCGCGACGGCGGCGGCCGCGCGCACGGCCCGGCGCCCCGCCGAAGCGGCTTGCCTGCCCTGCCTCACGCCAGCCCGGCCGCACGGGCGATCATCGCCATGCCGCCCGCCACCACCCCGCAACCGACGATCCGCGCGACGCGCCCGCCGATCGACGCAGCGCGTTCGGCGGCGATTGCGACCGTCACGACGGCCATCACGCGCAGATCCATCATGCCGGCCGCCAGCGCGACGGCCATCAGGTTCCCGCAACACGCGCCGCACCGGATCGCGGCGCGCACGCCGTACCGCCACGCCGTGACGACCGCCACCCGCGACGGGTGCACGCCATGTGCCGCCGCGTGCCGGCAACCCGCCAGCCGGCGCGCCTTCCACGCGGAGAATTGCAACGCGCCCGCGGCCAGCACGACGACGCCCGCCGCGACCGGCATCGCACGGGCAAGCGCCGGCAGCCGAACGGCGGCCGTCGTCAGCACCGCGCCGGCCGGAAACACGAGTGCCCCGAGCGCCATCCAGACCGAGAAATACCCCGCGCCCGCGACGACGACGAGCCAGGCCGACCGCGCCGCCGCCGCCGGACCGATGCGCTGGCGGTAGCACCAGAGCATCGGCGCGAGCACGGGCAGCATCATCGTCACCGTCATCGCGCCCCACATTCCGGCGAACGCCGCGAATGCGCGCCCGGCGCTCTGGCCGCACGGCCGCAACCAGGCGGCCGAGGCCATCCAGCCGCCGGTCATCGGCTCGCCGCCCATCGCCGCCATCGACGTGTGCTGGGCCAGCGTCGCCGCCGCGGCGACCGCGAACACGGCCGCGACCGCCGCGCCGAATGCGCGCGGATCGGCGGCCGCCTCACCGGTGGTCGTTCGTATCATCGCGCGCGCCCGTCCGTGGCCGGCCCGCTCAGCCGCGCGCGTACTCATCGTGACGACGCCACCACGGGCCGGCCTCGTTGCGTCCGCGCGGCGCGCGGTCGAGCCACTGGTACATCCCCCACAGCCCGTCGAGGCCGCGCGCGTAGGTCGAATACGTGTGATAGATCGCGCCATCCTCGCGCACGAACGCGCTCATCCCCGGCCGGTCGAGCGAATACGTGACCGCGTCGGTGCCGCACGTGGCCGCGAACTGCACGACGGGCGCCGGCGGCGGATCCATGTCCATCGCGTGACCGGCCCGCGCGTAGTTGTATTCGACGTCGCCCGCGCGCTGCTGCGTTTCGGTGAACGACACGTTGAAGTCGAAGTTGAAATCGCTGCCGACCGACGACGCCCACGGGAACGTCCACCCCATCCGCTGCCGGTACGCGAGCAGTTTCGCGAGCGGCGCGCGCGACACGGCCGCGAGCGTCACGTCGTGGTGCGCCAGATGCACGGCGAAGCCGTCGAAGCCGTCGGCGAGCGCCGAGCACGACGGGCAGCCGGCCTTGTAGTCGGGGCCGAACATGAAGTGATAGACCAGCAGTTGCGAACGGCCGCGAAACAGGTCGTCGAGCGTCGCCTGCCCTGCCTCGGTATCGAACCGGTAAGTCTTGTCGACGCGCACCCACGGCAGCGCCTGGCGCCGCCGCGCGAGTTCGTCGCTTTGCCGCGTCAGCGCCTTTTCCGCGTCGAGCAGCGCGCGGCGTTCGACCAGCCATTCGTCGCGGGTTCCGGTGAGATGGGTCGTCATTGCGGGTTCCTCCTTCCGATGGGTATCCGGGCACGGCGTACGGGGCCGTGTGCGTGGTGCTAGATTAGTGCCGGGCATCGGACCGGAGGGAGTGACAACTGTGTCGGGATTCGGATGGATTCGCTGATCACGGCGGCCGCGCGCGCTCGCGGCCGGTGACGCGCTCGGTGCGCTGAACCGCGTCGCGCTGCGCGACGATGCGCCGGCGCTCGCACTGCGCGGGATCGCGCTCGCGCAGCTCGGCGATTTCGAACGCGCGCGCGCTCGTCCGCGGCGCCGCGCGTGCGTTCGGTGCGAAGGAAGCGGTTGCACGGGCGCGCTGCGTCGTCGCGGAAGCCGACATCGCGCTCGCGTCGCGCGACCTGCGCTGGCCGACGCGTGCGCTCGAGGCGGCCTGCGCGACGCTCGACGCACACGGCGACCGCGCGAACGCCGCGCATGCCCGCTATCTCGGGGTACGCCGGTTGCTGCTGATCGGCCATCTGGACGAGGCCGAGCAGCTGCTGGCGCATCTCGATCCCGCACCGCTGCCGCCCGCGTCGCGCGCCGCCCATGAATTGATCGCGGCCGGCATCGCGATGCGCCGCATCCGCACGCACGCAGCCCGTGCGGCGCTTGCCCGTGCCCGCGCGGCCGCCCGCGCCGCCGGCATTGCCGCGCTGACGGCCGAGGTCGACACCGCGGCGCGCGTGCTCGACGCACCGGCCGCCCGGCTCATCGCACGCGGCACGTCGCGGCTCGTGCCGCTCGACGAAGTGGAGACGCTGTTCGAATCGAATGCGCTCGTCGTCGACGCGTGCCGCCACACGGTGCGCGATGCGCGCACGACCGTGTCGCTCGCGCGCCGCCCGGTGCTGTTCGTGCTCGCCCGTGCGCTCGGCGAGGCGTGGCCGGCCGACGTGTCGAGAAACGCGCTCGTCGCCGCCGCGTTCCGCGCGAAACAGGCGGACGAATCGCATCGCGCGCGGCTGCGCGTCGAGATCGGCCGGCTGCGGGCGGTGCTGCGCCCGCTCGCGAACGTCGTCGCGACGCCGCGCGGCTTCGCGCTCGAACCGCTCGGCGTGCGCGAAACCGTCGTCCTCGCGCGCCCGGTCGACGATCGCCATGCGGCCGTGCTCGCGCTCCTCGCCGACGGCGAAGCGTGGTCGAGTTCCGCGCTGGCGCTTGCGCTCGGCGCCAGCCAGCGCACGGTGCAGCGCGCGCTCGATTCGCTCGCGGAAACCGGCAAGGTCCAGGCGCTCGGCCGCGCACGCGCGCGCCGCTGGCTGACGCCGCCGCTGCCCGGATTCGCGACGACCTTGTTACTCCCGGTTGCGCTGCCGGGAGATTAGGATGGCCGCATCGAACGACGAGGTGACGAACATGAAACGCTCCACTGCAGACATCCTTCACGAGTACGGTCCGTTTCCGGGCGTCGACGGCGTGCACGGCGTCACGTTCGACGGGCAGCACGTGTGGTACGCGTCCGGCGACAAGCTGAACGCGCTCGACCCCGAGCGCGGCACGACGGTCCGTTCGCTCGACGTCGCCGCGCACGCGGGCACCGCGTTCGACGGTCGCCACCTGTTCCAGATCGTCGAGGACCGCATCGAGAAGATCGACCCCGAATCGGGTCGCGTGCTCGCGACGATCCCGGCGCCCGGCGGCGGCGCCGATTCGGGGCTCGCGTGGGCGGAAGGCACGCTGTGGGTCGGCCAGTACCGCGAACGCAAGATTCATCAGGTGGATCCGCAATCGGGCGCCGTGCTGCGCACGATCGAATCGAACCGCTTCGTCACCGGCGTGACGTGGGTCGACGGCGAGCTGTGGCATGGCACGTGGGAAGGCGACCAGAGCGACCTGCGGCGCATCGACCCGCGCACGGGCCAGGTGCTCGAGCAGATCGACATGCCGGCCGGCGTCGGCGTCTCGGGGCTCGAATCCGACGGTCACGACCGCTTCTACTGCGGCGGCGGCAACAGCGGCAAGCTGCGCGCCGTGCGCCGCCCGGCGCGCACGCATGCCGACGGCGACGGCACGGCGGCGACACCCGATCCGGCAGACGGCTGATCCACCGCGCGCCCACGCTGCCAGGACGCGCCGCCCTGCGCCGAGTGCAGGAATGAACAAGACGCCGCCGCGACGGCATCGCTAAGATGCGCGCACGTCAATCATTTGTTCGGAGCGGTCGATGCAGCGCGGCGTGGTGTACGGTGTCCTGGCAGGCGCCCTGTGGGGCATGGTGTTTCTCGTGCCGCGGCTGCTGACCGATTTTTCGCCGCTGCTGCTGAGCGCCGGCCGCTATACGATGTACGGACTCGTGTCGCTCGCGGCCGCGTTGCCGGCCGCCCGCTCGCTGCTCGCGCGGCTGACCCGCGAGGATCTCGTCGCACTGGTGAAGCTCGCCGTCGTCGGCAACGTCGCGTATTACATGCTGCTGTCCGGCGCCGTGCACCTGATCGGCATCGCGCCCAGCTCCCTGATCGTCGGCGTACTGCCCGTGACCGTCACGCTCGCGGGCCTCGGCGACCACGGCGCCGTGCCGCTGCGGCGGCTCGCCGCCCCGCTCGCGCTGGTGATCGCGGGCATCGTCTGCATCAACGTCGACCTGTTCACGTCCGAAGCCGCGCACGCCACGACGCTCGCCCAGAAGCTCGCGGGCATCGCCTGCGCGGCGGGCGCGCTCGCGAGCTGGACCTGGTATGCGGTGGCGAACGCGCGCTACCTGCAGCGCCATCATCGCTTCGGCGGCAACGAATGGTCGGTGCTGTGGGGTGTCGTGACGGGTTTGATCGGCGGGCTCTGCTGGCTCGCGATCCTCGCAGTGCCCGCCGGCACGGTGCAGGCGGCCGTCCCGGCATCGCGCTGGCAATTGTTCTGGCTGCTGAATCTCGTGCTCGCGATCGGCGCGTCGTGGCTCGGCAACGGGCTGTGGAATGCCGCGTCGAAGCGGCTGCCGCTCACGCTGTCGGGCCAGTTGATCGTGTTCGAAACCGTGTTCGCGATGCTGTACGCGTTCGTGTACGACCAGCGGATGCCGCACGCGCTCGAGATCGCCGCGCTCGTACTGCTGCTCGCCGGCGTGTACGGCTCGGTGCGACGGCACGGCGACACGCCGGGCAGCGCATCGACAAATGCAAACGCCGCGGCGCACTGAGCGCCGCGGCGTTTGATCAGACCAATCCGAGCGAACCGCGCGTCAGCGCGCGTCCTTGTGCATCCACTTGCGGCCCTCGATCGAGCCGGCGCGGCGGGATTTGTCGACGCGCCGCTGGCGCGCGAGCTTCGGATCGACGATCAGCGGGCGGTAGATCTCGACGCGATCGTGATCGACGAGCGGCGCATCGAGCGGCGCGAGCTTGCCGTAGACACCCGTCTTCGCGTGCGCGAGATCGATCTCCGGATGCAGCGCGAGCACGCCGCTCGCATCGATGGCCGAGCGCACGGTCGCCCCTTCGGGCAGCGACAGCGGAATCAGTGTCTGGCGGTCCGGCAGTGCGTAGCAGACTTCGATCGACAGCATCGCGTCACCCCTTCCCGTAGCGTTGATCGGCGCGCTTCACGAACGAATCGACGAACGTGTTCGCGATGTGGCTGAACACCGGCCCGATGATCTTCTCGAGCAGGATGCTCGAAAACTCGTAGTGCAGCGCGAATTCGATCTTGCACGCATCGGCACGCAGCGGGATGAAGCGCCATGAACCCGTGAACTTCTTGAACGGCCCGTCCGCGAACTCCATGTCGATCCGGGTCGGACGCTGCTGCGTGTTGCGCGTCGCGAAATGCTGCTTGATGCCCTTGAAGTTGATGTCGATGCGCGCTTCCATCCCGCTCTCGTCCTGACGGCGAATCTCGACACCGCCGCACCAGGGCAGGAAATTGGGGTAGTCGGCCACGTCGGTGACGAGGTCGAACATCTGTTCCGCCGAGTGGCGGATCAATACGGTTTTCTGGACATCTGCCATAAATCGCGCGGCATCGCTTAAAGTGGGAACGCCAAGCCGGGCGATTCCCGCCCTGCTTTGCTAAAATCGTGATTTTAAACGAGTTGGCCCGATCCTTTCATGAGCATCATCGACAACAGGAAAGCGCACTTCGATTATCACATCGAGGAACGCTACGAGGCGGGGCTCGTGCTGGAGGGCTGGGAAGTCAAGGCGCTGCGCGCCGGGCGCGGCCAGATCAAGGAGGGCTACGTCGTGGTGAAGAACGCCGAGATCTTCCTGATCGGTACCCATATCAGCCCGCTGCCCGAAGCCTCCACGCACATCAAGCCCGACCCGGTGCGCACGCGCAAGCTGCTGCTGCACCGCGAGGAAATCAAGAAGCTGATCGGCAAGGTCGAGCAGCGCGGCTACACGCTCGTGCCGCTGAACTTCCACTACAAGGGCGGCCGCGTGAAGTGCGACATCGCGCTCGCGAAGGGCAAGAAGCTGCACGACAAGCGTGAAACCGAGAAGAAACGCGACTGGGAACGCGAGAAGGCACGCATCATGCGCGCCGGCACCTGACACACCCCGCGCGCATCGCAAACGACACGGCCCGCTCGAAGCGGGCCGTGTTGCTTTGAACTGCCTGAATCGCGCGGCGGGTCGCCCGGCTGCGCGACGATTCGCCGCACGACGATGCGTGCGCGGCAACCGCGCGCGCATCGATTTCGGGCTCAGCCCTTCGCGACCGACGCCGCGCCCGCGCTCTTGACGATCGTCAGCGCCGACGAAATTGCGGTGCCGAGATCCGACAGGTTCGACGGCACGATCAGCGTGTTGCCCTGCTTCGCGAGATTCGAGAACGCGCCGACATACTGCTCGGCGACCTTCAGGTTCACCGCATCCATCCCGCCTTGCGACTGGATCGCGCTCGCGATCTTCTGGATCGCCTGCGCGTTCGCCTCGGCCACCGCCAGAATCGCGGCGGCTTCGCCCTGCGCCTGATTGATCGCGGCCTGCCGCTCGCCTTCCGACTTCTGGATCGCGGCTTCGCGCGCACCCGACGCGAGGTTGATCTGCTCCTGCTTGCGACCTTCGGATGCGGCGATCAGCGCGCGCTTTTCGCGCTCCGCGGTGATCTGCGCCTGCATCGCGTGCAGGATCTCCTTCGGCGGCGTCAGGTCCTTGATCTCGTAGCGCAGCACTTTCACGCCCCAGTTCGCCGCGGCCTGGTCGAGCGCCGACACGATGTTGTGGTTGATGAAATCGCGTTCCTCGAACGTCTTGTCGAGTTCGAGCTTGCCGACCACCGAGCGCAACGTCGTTTGCGCGAGCTGCGTGATCGCCAGCACGAAGTTGCTCGATCCATACGATGCCTTCATCGGATCGGTCACCTGGAAGTACAGCACGCCGTCCACCTGCAACTGCGTGTTGTCGCGCGTGATGCAGACCTGGCTCGGCACGTCGAGCGGAATTTCCTTCAGCACGTGCCGGTACGCGATGCGATCGACGAACGGCAGCACGATATTGAGGCCGGGCGACAACGTCGCGTGGTAGCGCCCGAAGCGCTCGAGCACCCATGCATGCTGCTGCGGCACGATCTTCACCGTCTTCGACACGATCACGATCGCGATGACGAGCAGGACAACCCAGATGATCAGCGAATCCATGAAATATTCCCTCCTTGTTGTATCAGCGGACGATCAGCCCGCGGGTTTCGCCACGACCACGAGGCAATTGCCGCGCACGGCGCTCACCTGGTACACGTGCACATCGTCGCGCTCGCCGGCCGCGAGTTCGACGTCCCAGTCGGCGCCGCGATACTGCACGCGTGCGCGGCCGTCACGCCACGCGTCGACCGTGACGGTCGAGCCGATATCGAGATTGACGTCGGGATTCGTCGACGTGTCGCGCTTCTGCTTGCGACCGAGCCCCGAGCGGCGCAGCACGATCATCGCGACGATCGCGACCGCGGCCGCCGCGCCGAACTGCACGTGCGGCGCGAAACCGGCCAGTTGCAACAGCCCGCCGGCGAGAAAGCCGAGCGCGATCATCAGCAGATAGAACGTACCGGTCAGCAATTCGGCCACGACCAGCACGCCGCCCCCGACCCACCAGAACAGATGCCCCGACATCATTGTGGTCTCCAGAAAAACGTCCCCGATGCTCACTATATTCGTTGCGCTCGCAGCTGTGCGAAGCGGTCGGCACGCTTGGGACAGCCCGGCGAGTACCGACGAAAAAAAACACCCCGGTGCTTACCGGGGTGTTTATAGCACGAACCTTGCATTTTGCCTTCAACGAAAGTGCGGCGGACCGCCCTTTCGCCGAAGTTGCATCACGAATCGTTACTTGCGGTTGGCGGCGAGCGCCTGCCACGTATCGATGATCGTGTCGGGGTTCAGCGAGATCGACACGATGCCTTCGTCCGTCAGCCATTGCGCGAAGTCCGGGTGATCGGACGGGCCCTGGCCGCAGATCCCGACGTACTTGCCCATCTTGCGGCAGGTATCGATCGCCCGCTTCAGCAGGAACTTGACGGCCGGGTCGCGTTCGTCGAAGTCGACGGCCAGCAGCTCCATGCCCGAATCGCGGTCGAGGCCCAGCGTGAGCTGCGTGAGGTCGTTCGAGCCGATCGAGAAACCGTCGAAGTGTTGCAGGAACTCCTCGGCGAGGATCGCGTTGGTCGGGACTTCGCACATCATCACGAGGCGCAGGCCGTTTTCGCCGCGCTTCAGGCCGAACTTCTCGAGCAGGCCGACGACGCGCTCCGCCTGCTTCACGGTCCGCACGAACGGCACCATGATCTCGACGTTGGTCAGGCCCATCTCGTCACGCACGCGCTTCAGTGCACGGCATTCCATCTCGAACGCCTGCGCGAAGTCCTCGGCGATGTAGCGCGACGCGCCGCGGAAGCCCAGCATCGGGTTTTCCTCGTCCGGCTCGTAACGCGAACCGCCGATCAGCTTCTTGTACTCGTTCGACTTGAAGTCGGACAGACGCACGATCACGGGCTTCGGATAGAACGCCGCCGCGATCGTCGCGACGCCTTCCGTCAGCTTGTCGACGTAGAACTGGCGCGGCGACGCGTGACCGCGCGCAACGCTCTCGACCGCCTTCTTCAGGTCCTGGTCGATGTTCGGGTACTCGAGGATCGCCTTCGGGTGCACGCCGATGTTGTTGTTGATGATGAACTCGAGACGCGCGAGGCCAACACCACCGTTCGGCAGTTGCGAGAAGTCGAACGCGAGCTGCGGGTTGCCGACGTTCATCATGATCTTGACCGGGATTTCCGGCAGTTCGCCGCGCTGCACTTCCGTGACTTCCGTCTCGAGCAGCCCGTCGTAGATCTTGCCTTCGTCGCCTTCCGCGCACGACACGGTGACGAGCGCGCCGTCCTTCAGGATGTCGGTCGCATCGCCGCAGCCGACGACGGCCGGCACGCCGAGTTCACGCGCGATGATCGCCGCGTGGCAGGTGCGGCCGCCACGGTTCGTGACGATCGCCGCCGCACGCTTCATCACCGGCTCCCAGTTCGGGTCGGTCATGTCGGCCACCAGCACGTCGCCCGGCTGCACGCGTTCCATTTCCGACGGGTCCTGGATCACGCGCACGGGGCCCGCGCCGATCTTCTGGCCGATCGCGCGACCCGTCGCGAGCACCTGCGACTGGCCCTTCAGCTTGAAGCGCTGCTCGGCCTTGCCGGTTGCCTGGCTCTTCACCGTTTCCGGACGCGCCTGCAGGATGAAGATCTTGCCGTCGCGGCCGTCCTTGCCCCACTCGATGTCCATCGGACGCTGGTAGTGCTTCTCGATGATGACCGCGTACTTCGCCAGCTCGATCACGTCTTCATCCGTGATCGAGTAGCGGTTGCGCTGCTCGTGCGGCACGTCGACCGTCTTCACGCGGCCCGGTTCGCCCGGCTGCGTGAATTCCATCTTGATCAGCTTCGAGCCGATCGAGCGGCGGATGATCGGGTACTTGTCCTGCGCGAGCGTCGTCTTGAACACGTAGAACTCGTCCGGGTTCACCGCGCCCTGCACGACGGTTTCGCCCAGGCCGTAGCTCGACGTGATGAACACGGCGTCCTTGAAACCCGATTCGGTATCGATCGTGAACATCACGCCGGCGGCGCCGACGTCCGAGCGGACCATGCGCTGCACGCCGGCCGACAGCGCGACTTCGGCGTGCGTGAAGCCCTTGTGCACGCGATACGAGATCGCGCGGTCGTTGTACAGCGACGCGAACACGTGCTTCATGCGGTCGAGCACGTCCTCGATGCCGACGACGTTCAGGTACGACTCCTGCTGGCCGGCGAACGATGCGTCGGGCAGGTCTTCCGCGGTCGCGGACGAGCGCACGGCGAACGACAGCTCGCTCGGCGAGCCGTTCTTCAGCACTTCGAACTGCGCGCGGATTTCCTGCTCGAGGCGCGGCTGCAGCGGTGCGTCGACGATCCACTTGCGGATTTCGGCGCCGGCTTCGGCGAGCGCCTTCACGTCGTCGATGTCGAGCGACTCGAGACGCTTGGCGATGCGATCGGTGAGGTCGTTGTGCTTGAGGAAATCGCGGAACGCGAGCGCGGTCGTGGCGAAACCGGTGGGTACGCGAACGCCTGCTTCGGAAAGCTGGCTGATCATCTCGCCGAGCGACGCATTCTTGCCGCCCACGATCTCCACATCGGTCATCCGCAACTGCTCGAACGGAATTACATACGCCTGGTCCTTTGCGACGTTTGCTGCGTTAGTCATACAAGCCCCTAAGTGTGAAAAAAATGCTCGATCGCGCAAGTGGGCTCGAACGCGGGCGCTTGCAAAAAGGCGCGGCGCGTCTTGCGCAACCTGTTAGATAAACACTCGCAGCGGCGAAAATCTTTCGACCCGATTTGCAAAAATCCCGGCAGAAGGGCGATATTTGCAGACAAATCGCCAGACTTGCCGGGAATTCTGGAATCGCGCGGCCCAGCCACGGGCGCCGTTCGCGCCCCGCCCCCGCAATTGCTTATCCAACAGGTTGCCGCTATTCTACCGTGCCGGCTGCCGGATGTGGCGCGACCTTGTCACTGGGTCTGGAGGCGAACCTCCAGCCGCCCGCGCAACCGCCCTTCACGCTCGACGCCCAGATTCATGCTGCCTACCGTATTCATCGTCTCCGACGGCACCGGGATCACTGCCGAAACCTTCGCGCATTCGATCCTCTCCCAGTTCGACCAGAAATTCCGCCTCGTGCGCGTGCCGTTCGTCGACTCGCTCGACAAGGCCTATGCGACCGTCGAGAAGATCAACGAGGCCGCCGTGCACGACGGCCGTCGCGCGATCGTATTCACGACGCTCGTCGACAGCGAGTCGAACGACATCGTCAAACGCTCGAACGCGCTCGTGCTCGACATGTTCCAGCGCTTCGTCGAACCGCTCGAGCAGGAACTGGAGCTCAAGTCGAGCCATGCAATGGGCCGCGGCCACCAGAACGCGGACACCGAGGAATACAAGACGCGGATCGAGGCGATCAATTTCTCGCTCGCGCACGACGACGGCCAGTCGAACCGCAACCTGTCGGAAGCCGACGTGATCCTCGTCGGCGTGTCGCGCAGCGGCAAGACGCCGACGAGCCTGTACCTCGCGATGCAGTACGGCGTGAAGGCGGCCAACTATCCGCTGATTCCGGAAGATTTCGAGCGCGGCAAGCTGCCGTCGGCGCTGTCGCCGTACAGCGAGAAGCTGTTCGGGCTGTCGATCGACCCGCAGCGCCTGTCGGAGATCCGCAACGAGCGCCGGCCAGGCAGCAAGTACGCGGCGCCCGAGAACTGCCGCTATGAGATCAACGAGGCCGAAGCGATGATGCGTCGCGAAGGGATCAAGTGGCTGTCGTCCACGCACAAGTCGATCGAGGAAATCGCGACGACGATCCTGCAGGAAATCCGTCTCGACCGGCAGTCGTACTGAGCGTCGGTGCGCTGGCGGCCGTCTGGCCGCCGCCCAAAGCAAAAAGGCCGCGTTGAACGCGGCCTTTTTCGTATTACGGCACCTGCCGCATGCGGCGTCACGCCGGCCGCTGCTGCCGCACCTGCTCGAACAGACACACCGCTGCTGCCGCGGCAACGTTCAGCGACTCCATTCCGCCCGGCTGCGGAATCGTCACGCGATGCGTGGCCGCATCGCACCAGAAGGCTGACACGCCGGCGCCTTCGTTGCCGAACACCCATGCGACGGGCGCCGACAGGTCGCAGTCGTAGACGGCCTGCGCGCCGTGCGAGTCGGTCAGCGCAATCGGTACGGCGAGGCGTCCGGAGAGCTCGCCGGCATCGACGTCTTCATGGATCGACAGCAGGAAATGCGCGCCCATGCCCGAGCGCAGCACCTTCGACGACCACGCGTAGGCCGTCCCCGGCGCGCAGAAAACGTGACGCACGCCGGCCGCCGCCGCACTGCGCAGGATCGAGCCGACATTGCCGGCGTCCTGCACGCCGTCGAGCACGACCGACGTCTCCGTCACGCGCGCGGGCAGCGGGTGCGCCGGCCGATCGACCAGCAGCAGGAAGCCGACGCCGTTGACGACGTTCGACAACTGTCCGAACAACGCGTCCGGCAGCGTGACGATCCGCTGCGCGTCGATACGCGCGACGATCGCCTGCGCCTCGGCATGGCCAAGCGCACCTTCGGTCGTGACGCACAGCTCGGGCGTCGCGCCCGTGTCGAGATACGCGCTCGCGAGATGGAAACCTTCGAGCAGCGCCTGGCCGCTGCGGCGCTGCTGGGGCGTCGAACCCGCGAGCGCCTTCAGGCGCTTGTACAGCGGGTTGTCGCGGGAAGTGATGCTTTTCATCGAATCAGATCAAGCGCCGCACGAACCGGCGCGAACGAGCGCCGGTGCGCTTCGCACGGGCCATGTTCGCGCAATGCGGCGAGGTGTTTCGCGGTGCCGTAGCCCGCATGCACGTTGAAGCCGTACACCGGGAAACGTTCGTGCAGGTCGACCAGCATGCGATCGCGCGTGACTTTCGCGAGGATCGAGGCGGCCGAGATGCTCGGCACGAGCGCGTCGCCGCTGACGATCGCCTCGGCACGCACGCTCAGCGTCGGGCAGCGGTTGCCGTCGATCTGCGCGAGCGTCGGCAGCACCGACAGCCCTTCCACGGCCCGCTTCATCGCGAGCATCGTCGCGTGCAGGATGTTCAGCGTATCGATCTCGTCGACGCTCGCCGACGCGACGCAATACGCGTGCGAACGCGCGACGATCAGGTCGTACAGCAGGTCGCGCTTCTTCGCGGAGAGCACCTTCGAATCGTCGAGCCCGTCGATCGGCCGCGCCGGATCGAGGATCACCGCGGCGGCCACCACCGGCCCTGCGAGCGGGCCGCGGCCCGCTTCGTCGACGCCGCACACGATCTCGTCCGGGCGGCTGAAATCGAAACCGCCCTGCCCGTCGCTCGGCGCGCGGCGGCGCGGTGCACGGACGGCGGTCATGCGCGCCCCTTGCGTTGCTCGAGCACGCGCACGACGGCCTCGGCCGCCTTCGCGGCCGTGTTCTGCCGCAGCGAAAGATGCATTTCGGTAAACACTTCGGTCAGCGTACGGCGATTCGCGTCGTCGCGCAGCTGCGTGAGCGTCGCATCGGCGAGCGCCTCGGGCGTCGCGAAATGCTGCAGCAGCTCGGGCACGACGAAGCGCCCCGCCAGGATGTTCGGCAAGCCGACATACGGCAGGTAGCCCTGCCGGCGCATGATCTGCCCGGTCAGCCAGGGCACCTTGTACGAGATCACCATCGGCTTCTTCAGCAGCGCGGCTTCCAGCGTGACGGTGCCACTCTTCACGAGGATCGCGTCGGCGGCCGTCATCGCGACCTGTGAGCGGCCGTCGGTGATCGTCAATGCGAGTTGCGGATGGGCGTCGACGAGCGGCTGCAGCAGCTCGCGCAGCGCGGGCGTCGCCGCCGGCATCACGAACCGCACGCCGGGCTCGCGCTGCTGCATCAGCGCCATCGCCGCGAAGAACGTCGGGCCGATCAGCGCGATCTCCGAGCGCCGGCTGCCCGGCAGCACCGCGATCACGGGGCCGTCGGCCGGCAGACCCAGCGCGATGCGCGCGCCGTGCGTGTCGGGTTCGAGCGGGATGTCGTCGGCCAGCGGGTGGCCGACGTAGGTCGAGGCGACGCCGGCCTTGTCGAGAATCGCCGGTTCGAACGGAAACAGGCACAGCATGTGATCGACGGACTTCGCGATCTTCTTGATCCGGCCGCCGCGCCACGCCCAGATCGACGGGCACACGAAGTGGATCGACGGGATGCCCGCGTCGCGCGCGGCCTGTTCGACGCTGAAGTTGAAATCGGGGGCGTCGACGCCGATGAACGCGTCCGGCCGCTCGGCGAGCAGCTGGCGCTTGAGTTCGCCGCGAATCCGCAGGATCTCGGGAATCTGGCCCAGCGCCTCGACATAGCCGCGCACGGTCAGCTTGTCCATCTGCCAGTGCGAGTCGAAGCCCTGCGCGATCATGCGCTGCCCGCCGATCCCGTAATACTGGGCCGATTCGGGCAGCCGCTCGCGCAGCCCGCCGAGCAGCGACGCCGCGAGCAGGTCGCCCGACGGCTCGCCAGCCACCATCGCGAGCCGGAGCTGATTAGTCGGGAGCGGCATCGCTTAGCGGATGATGCCGCGTTGCGACGCGTCGATGAACTCGACGAGCGCCTTCACCGGTGCATCGCCGTCGCCGCCCGCTCCCGCGAGCTCGCGCAGTTGCACCTTCGCCTCCTCGAGCGACAGGCCGTTCTTGTACAGCACGCGGTACGCGCTGCGCAGCGCCGAGATCGCATCGGCCGAGAAGCCGCGCCGGCGCAGCCCTTCGACGTTGATCCCGTGCGGCTCGGCCTTGTTGCCCGCCGCGATCACGAACGGCGGGATGTCCTGCACGAGCGCCGACGCGCCGCCCAGCATCGAGTGCGCGCCAATGCGCACGAACTGGTGCACGCCCGACATCCCGCCGATGATCGCGAAGTCGCCGATCTCGACGTGACCGGCCATCTGCGCGTTGCTCGACAGGATCACGTTGTTGCCGACGCGGCAGTCATGGCCGATGTGCACGTAGGCCATGATCCAGTTGTCGTCGCCGAGCGTCGTCACGCCGACGTCCTGCACGGTGCCCGTGTGGATCGTCGTGAATTCGCGGATCGTGTTGCGGTTGCCGATCACGAGCTTCGTCGGCTCGTCCTTGTACTTCATGTCCTGCGGACGGCCGCCGACCGACGCGTAGTGGCCGATGCGGTTGTCCTCGCCGAGCGTCGTATGGCCTTCGATCACGCTGTGCGAGCCGATCGTCGTGCGCGCGCCGATCGTGACGTGCGGGCCGACGATCGCGTACGGGCCGATCTCGACCGATTCGTCGATCTGCGCGCCCGGCTCGACGATCGCGGTAGGATGAATCCTGGTCATGCGCCGTTGCCTCTCGATATGATGTGTCGCGTTGCTCGCGTTACGTTATCCATGCGTGCCGCGTCGCTCAGGGCGCCGCGTCGGCCGTCTTGACCGTGCACATCAGTTCGGCTTCCGCCGCCACCTTGCCGCCCACTTCCGCCACCGCCTTGAACTTCCAGATGCCGCGGATGTAGCGCTCGAACGTCACGTTCAGAATCAGCTGGTCGCCCGGTTCGACCACGCGCTTGAAGCGCGCGCCGTCGATCCCGACGAAGTAATACAGCGTGTTCTCCGGATCCTTCGGCTGCTCTTCCGCGAACGTCAGCAGCGCCGCGGCCTGCGCGAGCGCCTCGAGGATCAGCACGCCCGGCATCACCGGCCGCTTCGGGAAATGCCCCTGGAAGAACGGCTCGTTGATCGACACGTTCTTCAGCGCTTTGATCCCTTTGTGCGGTTCGAGTTCGAGCACGCGATCGACGAGCAGAATCGGGTAGCGATGCGGCAGCAGCGTGAGGATCTTGTGGATGTCGAGGTTGATTTTTTCAGTGCTCATGATGGTTCGTCTCACGCAGAGGCTGCGCGGTGGTGATGCAAAGGCTGAAGCGGGCCGCCGCGCGGCCCAGTCTGGCAAACCGGGCCGGTTGCGCTGGCCGTGCCCGGTTCGTGGTCTCGCATGATGCGCTCAGGCGTGGGTGCCGCCCTGGGCGGCGAGCGCGGCTTCGAGCGCCTTGATGCGCTCGCGCAGCTTGTCGAGGTTGCGCACGAGCGCGGCGCTCTTGTTCCATTCGCCGTGGTCGACGGCCGGGAACGCGCTGGTGTAGATGCCGGCTTTCGGCAGCGACTTCGATACGCCCGACTTCGCGGTGATGATCACGTAGTCGCCGAGCGTCACGTGGCCGGCGATCCCGGCCGCGCCACCGATCATGCAGTGGCGGCCGATCGTCGTGCTGCCCGCGATGCCGGCGCTGCCGGCGATCACGGTGTACGCGCCGATCCGGCAGTTGTGGCCGATCTGGACCTGGTTGTCGATCTTCACGCATTCCTCGATGACGGTATCCGCCATCGCGCCGCGATCGATCGTCGTGTTCGCGCCGATTTCGACGTCCGGGCCGATCGTCACGCCACCGACCTGCGGGATCTTGACCCAGCTGCCGGTGCGCGCGTCGCCGTCGCCGACGAAATCCGGTGCGAAGCCGAAGCCGTCGGAGCCGATCACGGCGCCCGCATGGACGATCGCGCGCGGGCCGATCTTGCAGCCGTGGTACACCGATGCATTCGGATAGAAATGAGAGCCGGCGCCGATCGTCGTGCCGCGGCCGACGAATACGTTCGCGTCGAGCTGCACGCCGTCTTCGATCACCGCACCGGCCTCGATCGTCACGTGCGGGCCGATCACCGCGGTCGCGGCGACCGTCGCGGCCGGATCGATCGTCGCGCTCGGATGCACGCCGGCCGCGCGCGGCGGCGTGGCCAGATCGATGAACATCTGCGCGACGCGCGCGAAGTACGCGTACGGATTCGGCGTCACGATGAAATTGCGACCGGCGGCGGCCGCGCCCAGCTTTTCCAGATCCTTCGGTGCGATCAGGACCGCACCGGCACGGGTCGATTCGACCTGCGACAGGTACTTCGGGTTCGCGAGGAACGCGAGCTGTTGAGGGCCCGCCTGGTCGAGCGGTGCGAGCCCGCCCACCTTGCACTGTGCATCGCCGGCGATCTCGCCGCCGAACCGTTTTACGAGTTCCTCAAGCGTCAATGCCATTCGTCGTCTGCTCCGTTCAGTTCGTCGAGCCGGACGCGAGCGCCTTGAGCACCTTGTCGGTGATGTCGATGCGCGGGCTGACGTACACGGCTTCCTGCACGATCAGGTCGTAATTCTGCTGCTCGGCGATCTGCTTGATGACCTTGTTCGCCTTGTCCAGCACGGCCGCCAATTCTTCGTTGCGACGCTGGTTCAGGTCTTCGCGAAATTCGCGCTGCTTGCGCTGGAAGTCGGTATCGAGCTGCGCCAGATCACGCTGCTTCTGCGCGCGATCGGCCGCCGACAGCGACGTGCCGTTCTTGTCCAGCGAATCGGACATCGACTTCAGACGTGCCGCCAAGTCCTGCAGATCCTTGTCACGCTTCGCGAACTCGGCTTCGAGCTTCGTCTGCGCCGCCTTCGCGGGTGCCGACTCGCGCAGGATCCGATCCGAATTGACCGCCGCGATGCGGGCGACGTCCTGTGCGTGCACCGTTGCCGCGCCCAGGGCCAGCGCAACGGTCAGCGCGCACATCACTCGTTTCGAAAACTTACCGGTTAGCAAAATTACCCTCTCGTTGCTGTTGTCATGCGTTCGTTCAGAACGCCGTCCCGATCTGGAACTGGAATTTCTGGTACTGGTCGCCTTCGTGCTTCTGCAGCGGGAAGCCGAGGCTCAGCTTCAGCGGGCCGATCGGCGAGATCCACGCGAGACCCACACCGTAGCCGTAGCGCAGGCCGTTGGCGCCCGTACTCGTGCCGCCCGGCGCGTTGCCCCACACGTTACCGCCGTCGAGGAACGTGAACACGCGCAGCGTGCGGTCGTAACCGGTGCCCGGCAGCGGGAACGTCAGCTCGATGTTGCCGACCAGCATCTTCGAACCGCCGATCGGGTCGTTCGTCTTCGTGTCGCGCGGGCCCAGCGAGCTCGGCTCGTAACCCCGCACGGAGCCGATACCACCCGCGTAGTAGTTCTTGAAGATCGGGTACGGGTTGCCGATACCGTTACCGTAGCCGCCTTGCAGGTTCAGGCCCAGGATGAAGCCGCGCGAGAACGAATAGTAGTACTGCGCCTGCAGGTCGGCCTTGTAGTACTGGATCTTGCCGACCGGCACGCCGTATTCGATGTTCGCCTGCGTGAAGTAGCCGCGGCTCGGAATCAGCGCGCTGTCCCGCGCGTCGCGCGACCAAGCCACCGTCAGCGGCACCGTGTTCGACACGCGGCCGAACTCGTTCACGTAGTCCTGGTAGCTCTGCGGCGTGTTCGAATCGACGTCGAGGCGGTTCTGCTCGAAGCCCGCGCCGAAGTACACGGTGTCGACTTCCGAGAACGGAATGCCGAACTTCAGGTTGCCGCCCGCGCTGATGATCCGGAAGCTCGAGCTCGTCGAGTAGTAAAGCGGCTGGTACGTGCGGTAGTAGACGTCCGTGATCCGCTTGATGCCGTCGACCGTGAAGTACGGGTCGACCTGCGTGACGGTCAGCGTGCGGTAGCTCTTCGCGGTGTTGACGTTCACCGACAGGCTCGTGCCCGAACCGAACACGTTGTCCTGCGACACGCCGGCCGACAGCACGACCTTGTCCGTCGACGAGAAACCGGCACCCAGCGTGATCGCGCCGGTCGGCTTTTCGTCGACCTTCACGTTCACGTCGACCTGGTCGTTCGTGCCGTCGACCGGCACCGTCGTCACGTCGACGTTGGTGAAGTAGCCGAGGCGGTTCACGCGGTCCTTCGACAGCGCGAGGCGGTTCGAGTCGAACCACGAGCTTTCGAGCTGGCGCATTTCGCGGCGCACCACTTCGTCGCGCGTGCGCGTGTTGCCGACCACGTTGATGCGGCGCACGTACACGCGGCGGCTCGGATCGACGACGAGGTTCAGGTTGACCTTGTGGTTCGCCTGGTCGATGTCCGGCTGCGCGTTGACGGTCGCGAATGCGTAGCCGTATTCACCGAGCTTGTCGACGATCGACTTGGTGGTCTGCTGCAGCTTTTCGGCCGAGAAACGGTCGCCCGGCTTGATCTTGATCAGCTTGTTGAGTTCGGCCTCGCGATCGAGCAGATTGCCCGACAGCTTGATGCCCGACACCGTGTACGGCTCGCCTTCGTGCAGCGTGACCGTCAGATACATGTCCTTCTTGTCCGGCGAGATCGACACCTGGGTCGACTCGATGTTGAACTCGAGGTAACCGCGGTTCAGGTAGTACGAGCGCACCGCTTCGAGGTCGCCCGTGAGCTTTTCCTTCGAGTACAGGTCGTTCTTCGTGTACCAGGAGAACCAGTTCGGCGTCGACAGCTGCATCTCGTCGCGCAGCGTGCTGGTGCTGAACGCCTTGTTGCCGATGAAGTTGATCTGGCGGATCTTCGCGCTCGGGCCTTCGGCCACCGCGAACAGGATCGACACGCGGTTCGCGTCGACCGGCGTGATCGTCGTCTTGACCTCGGCCGCATAGAAGCCGCGCGTCAGGTACTGGCGCTTGAGCTCCTGCTCCGCCTTGTCGACGAGCGCCTTGTCGTAGTAGCGGCCATCGGCGAGGCCGACCGCGCGCAGCGCCTTCGTCAGGTTGTCCTTGTCGAATTCCTTCGTGCCGGTGAAGTCGATCGACGCGATGGCCGGACGCTCCTGCACCTGCACGATCACGACGTTGCCCTGCGTGGCGATGCGCACGTCGTTGAAAAAGCCCGTCGCGTACAACGCGCGGATTGCTTCGGATGCCTTGTCGTCCGTGAAGGTATCGCCCTGCTTGATCGGCAGATAGGCGAACACCGAACCCGCTTCGACGCGCTGCAGCCCCTCGATCTTGATGTCTTGCACCACGAACGGTGCCGCTGCATGCGCCGCGAGGCCGTGCGCGGCGAGCGCGGCCGCTGCAACTGTCTTAGGTACAAAGCGATGAGGTTTGAACAACATGCATCCCCAATATTTAGCTGCATCAAATCGGGCGGCTGGCCAGCGGCCGCCGCCTGACGCTTCAGAAATGGATTAACCGAGCCAGATCGTTGAACAGCGCGATCGCCGACAATGCGACGATGCAGATCAACCCGGCTCTTTGCAGAATCAGCTGCCAGCGCTCCGAGACGGCTTTCCCGGTCGCGGCTTCAACCGCATAATATAACAGATGCCCCCCGTCCAAAACGGGAATCGGCAACAAGTTCAGGACGCCAAGGCTAATGCTGACAAGGGCGAGGAACGACAGGAACGCCGACGGGCCGAGCCGCGCGCTCTTGCCTGCGTAGTCGGCGATCGTCACCGGGCCGGACAGGTTCTTCAGCGACGCGTTGCCCGTGATCATCCGCCCGAACATCTTCAGCGAATACACGGAAATGTCCCACGTGCGGTGCGCGCCGAGCCGCAGGCTCTCGATCGGCCCGTAGCGCACGTCCACCGACGGCGCGTGCATCGACAGCGCCGCGCCGATGCGGCCGACCTGCTGCCCCGATTCGTCGTCGCGCTGCATCTGCGGCACGATCGCGACCGTCTGCGCGGCGCCGTTGCGTTCGATCTGCAGGTCGAGCGGCTTGCCCGCATGGTGCTTCACCGTGTCGATGAAGCGCGACGCGCCGCCGATCGGCTTGCCGTCGAGCGCGACCAGCTTGTCGCCGACCTTCAGGCCGGCCTGTTCCGCCGCGCTGCCCGGCTGCACCGACGCGACCGACAACGTGCCGCCGCCGGCCTCGAAGCCCAGATGGGCCATGAAGTCGTCGTCGAGCTGGCTGTCGGGTACGTTGCGGAGATCGACGCGGAAATCGAACGTCGCATTGCCGTCGCGCGCGCCGAGCACGACCTCGCGATGGTCGAACGCGGCCGACAGCAGCTTCCAGCGCAGGTCCGACCACGATCGCACCGGTTCGGACTCGCCGCCCTGCGCATTGCGGATCGACACGATCGTCTCGCTGCCGTCGAAGCCCGCGCGGGCCGCCGCGGTGCCGGCGGCCGGCGGCGCGACGATCGCGGTCGGTTCGGTCACGCCGGTGGCGAATACGAGGGAGAACAGCGCGATTGCCAGCAGGAAGTTCGCAATCGGCCCGGCCGCGACGATCGCGATGCGCTTGTAGACCGACTGGCGGTTGAATGCCTGGCCGAGCACCTCGGGCGGAATGCCGGGGCCCGGATCGCGCTCGTCGAGCATTTTCACGTAGCCGCCGAGCGGCAGCGCGGACAGGGTCCACTCGGTGCCCGTTCGGCGGCTGACCCAGCGCGCGACGGGCTGGCCGAAGCCGATCGAGAAACGCAGCACCTTCACGCCGCACCAGCGCGCGACGCGATAATGTCCGTACTCATGCACGACGACCAGTACCCCGATCGCCACCGCAAACGCGACCAGTTCGACCAGCACGTTCATGAGCACCCCATTCAGACAGTACGCTCCACGCGTGGCGCAGGCGCTTTCGCAATGATCGCGGCGGCGAGGCGGCGAGCCTCGGCATCCGCCGCGAGGACGTCGTCGAGCCCGTCGGGCGCGCGGTTCGGCAGCGTGTTGAGCACGGCGTCGACCGTCGCCGCGATCGCCATGAAGCCGATCCGGCGCTCGAGAAATGCTTCGACCGCGACTTCGTTCGCCGCGTTCAATGCGGCGCTCGCGATACCGCCTTCCTCGAGCGCCTTCAGCGCGAGCGCGAGGCACGGGAAGCGCGCGTAATCGGGCTTCTCGAACGACAGCTGGGCGATCTGCGCGAGGTCGAGCTGGTCGACGCCCGCGTCGACGCGCTCGGGAAACGCGAGCGCGTGCGCGATCGGCGTGCGCATGTCGGGGTTGCCGAGCTGCGCGAGCACCGAGCCGTCGCGGTACGACACGAGCGAATGGATCACGCTCTGCGGATGGATCAGCACGTCGATCCGGTCGCCCGGCAACCCGAAGATCCAGTGCGCCTCGATCACCTCGAGGCCCTTGTTCATCATCGTCGCGGAATCGACCGAGATCTTGCGGCCCATCACCCAGTTCGGGTGCTTGCACGCTTCGTCCGGCGTGACGTCGACCAGCGTGGCCGGTTCGCGCGTACGGAACGGGCCGCCCGACGCGGTCAGGATGATCTTCGAGATCCCGCCGTGCTCGGCCGCGTCGCGCGGCATGCACTGGAAGATCGCGTTGTGTTCGCTGTCGACCGGCAGCAGGATCGCGCCATGGTCGCGTACGGCGTCCATGAAGATCGCGCCCGACATCACGAGCGCTTCCTTGTTCGCGAGCAGGATCCGCTTGCCGGCGCGTGCGGCCGCCAGGCTCGGCGCGAGGCCGGCCGCGCCGACGATCGCCGCGACCACCGTGTCGCAGCCGTCGCTCTTCGACACGTCGACGAGCGCCTGCGGCCCGTGCAGCACGACCGTCTTGCTGCCGGCCGCGCGCAGTTTGGCGTCGACGTGCGCGGCCGTCGCGGCATCGCCGACCACCGCCACTTCAGGCGCGAAGCGCAGACACTGCTCGACGAGCTTGTCGCCGTTGCGGTGCGCGGTCAGCGCATAGACCGAGAAGCGCTCGGGATGGCGCGCGACCACGTCGAGCGTGCTGTCTCCGATCGAGCCTGTGGAACCGAGCAATGTCAGACGTTTTTGCATAACAGGAATAATGGTTTAACCAAGCAGCAGCATCGCGAGCGGCAGCACCGGCAGCAGCGCGTCGACACGATCGAGCACGCCGCCGTGGCCCGGCAGCAGTCCGCTCGAATCCTTCACGCCCGCCTGCCGCTTCAGCAGCGACTCGAACAGGTCGCCGATCACGCTGTACGCGACCAGCAGCGTCAGCGCGGCCCACGCGCCGGGCATCCCGTAGCGCATGGCGAATGCAGAAAACAGGGTCGGTTCGAACGCATGCACGGCCATCGCGACACCGGCGACGACCATCACCGCGAACCAGCCGCCGATCGCACCCTCCCAGCTCTTGCCGGGGCTGATCGTGATGGCCAGTTTACGCTTTCCGAAGGCCTTGCCCGCGAAGTATGCGCCGATATCGGCCAGCCAGACGACCAGAAGCAGCGACAGCACGAACGGCACGCCCTGCGCGCGGGCTGCCACGAGCGCATGCCAGCAGGCGGCGAACACGACGAGGCCGGCGGCCAGCAGGAACGGCCGCCACACGCCGCCCGCGAGTTCGGGCTTGCGCCGCAGCGCGAACGGGCCGACCAGCAGCCAGAACACGCCGGCCGCCATGAAAAGGGGACGGGACGATGCCGCATCGACGCCGAGCGGCGCGGTGGCCGCGAGCGCGAGCGCCGCGACGAGCGCATAGACGACCGGGCCGGCGCCGCCGAGCTTGAGCAGGCGCGCCCACTCCCACGCGGCGAACACGAGCACGACGCCGATCAGCGCACCGAACCCGGCGAGCGGCGCGAACAGCGTCACCGGCAGCAGCACTGCCAGCATCACGATCGCCGTGATCACACGGGTTTTCAGCATGAAAGGGAGTCGGCGTTCTGCGATTGCGGTTCGAGCTGCGCACTCGTGCGCCCGAAACGGCGCTCGCGCTCGGTATACGACGCCATCGCGTCGGCCAGTGCCGCGCCGTCGAAATCCGGCCAGTACTTGTCGGTGAAATAGAATTCGGCGTACGCGAGCTGCCACAGCAGGAAGTTGCTGACGCGCTGCTCGCCACCGGTGCGGATGAAGAGATCGGGCTCCGGCGCATAGGCCATCGCCAGGTGCGGCGCGAATGCATCCTCGGTCACTTCGACCTCGCGACCTTCGCGCACGGCCTGCTCGACGAGCTTCTTCGTCGCCTGCAGGATGTCCCACCGGCCGCCGTAGTTGGCCGCGATGGTGAGCGTCAAACGGGTATTGCGCGCCGTCTTGGTTTCGGCGCGGCGAATCAGTTCGCGGATGCGCGGCTCGAAACGGTCGAGATCGCCGACGACACGCAGGCGGATCCCGTTCGCATGCAGCTTGCCCACTTCGCGCTCGAGCGCGGTGATGAACAGCCGCATCAGGAACGACACTTCGTCGTTCGGCCGGCGCCAGTTTTCCGAACTGAACGCGAACAGCGTCAGGTACTCGACGCCGGCGCGCGCGCAGCCTTCGACCACCGCCCGCACGGCATCGACGCCGCGGGTGTGCCCCGCGACGCGCGGCAAGCGGCGTTCGGTCGCCCAACGGCCGTTGCCGTCCATGATGATCGCGATGTGACGCGGCACGACGCCGACGTCAGGCACGCGAACGGTAGAGCTGGTATAGGTCATGGCCGTTGAGACAGTAATGCGGGAAGAAGGCGGCGCGCGAGGACGGTCGTCAGACCGTCATGATCTCGGCTTCCTTGGTCTGCACGAGCTTGTCGACTTCGGCAACGTGCTTGTCGGTCAGCTTCTGCACGTCGTCGCTCGCACGGCGCTCGTCGTCTTCCGAGATTTCCTTGTCCTTCACGAGCTTCTTCAGCGCTTCGTTCGCGTCGCGGCGCAGGTTGCGGATCGCGACCTTGGCCGTTTCGCCTTCGCTCTTCACGACCTTGGTCAGCTCGCGGCGGCGCTCTTCCGTCAGCGCGGGCATCGGCACGCGGATCAGGTCGCCGGCCGTTGCCGGGTTCAGGCCCAGATCGGCTTCGCGGATGGCCTTCTCGACCTTCGCGACCATGTTCTTTTCCCACGGCTGCACGCCGATCGTGCGCGCGTCGACGAGCGTCAGGTTCGCGACCTGCGAGATCGGCACCATCGAGCCGTAGTAGTCGACCTGCACGTGATCGAGCAGACCGGTGTGCGCACGGCCCGTACGGATCTTGGCCAGATCGTTCTTGAACGCTTCGATCGAGCGCTGCATCTTTTGCTCGACGCCCTTCTTCACATCAGCGACACTCATTTCAACCTCCGAACCTTCAAACCTTCAAAGAACGCGGGCCCCGCCCGGCGCATGTCGCGCGCCGCGGCCGGCAACCCGCGCCGGTCGCCCGCATCCGCGGGAGTTTACACGTGGACGAGCGTACCTTCGTCCTCGCCCAGCACGATGCGCTTGAGCGCGCCCGGCTTGTTGATCGAAAACACGCGAATCGGCAGCTTCTGGTCGCGGCACAGCGCAAACGCCGTCGCGTCCATCACCTGCAGGTTGCGGCTGATCGCCTCGTCGAAGCTGATCGTCGTGTAGCGCGTGGCCGACGGATCCTTCTTCGGATCGGCAGAATATACGCCATCGACCTTGGTCGCCTTCAGCACGACTTCGGCGCCCACTTCCGAGCCGCGCAGCGCGGCGGCGGTATCCGTCGTGAAGAACGGGTTGCCGGTGCCGGCCGCGAAGATCACGACGCGGCCTTCCTCGAGCTGACGGATCGCGCGGGGCCGGATGTACGGCTCGACGACCTGGTCCATGCGCAGCGCGGACTGCACGCGCGCCTCGATGCCCGCGTGGCGCATCGCGTCCTGCAGCGCCAATGCGTTCATCATCGTCGCCAGCATCCCCATGTAGTCGGCCGTCGCGCGGTCCATGCCGGCCGCGCCGCCCGCGACACCGCGGAAAATATTACCGCCACCGATCACGACCGCGAGCTGCGTGCCGAGACGCACGACTTCGGCGATATCGGCCACCATCCGTTCGATCGTCGCGCGATTGATGCCGAAGGCATCGTCGCCCATCAGCGCTTCGCCGGAGAGTTTGAGGAGGACGCGTTTATAGGCATTGGACATAGGGGCTTCCGAGCGACGAGAGGATGACAACCACGAACTGTAGGGGCGAAATACTGATTCGGGCAAGCGCCGCCGACCGGACCGGGGTTCCCGGCCGGCCGGCGACGCCGCCGGCCGCGGCGGAGCGGACGCCCGCCGCGGATACTGCCTGACTGCTTACTGCTGCTTTGCTGCTGCGACTTGCGCGGCCACTTCGGCGGCGAAGTCGTCCTGGCGCTTCTCGATGCCTTCGCCGACGACGAACAGCGCGAACTTCTGCACCGCCGCATTCGCTGCCTTCAGCATCTGCTCGATCGTCTGCTTGTCGTTCTTCACGAACGTCTGGTTCAGCAGCGACACTTCCTTCAGGTACTTCTGGACGCTACCGTCGACCATCTTCGCGACGATTTCGGCCGGCTTGCCCGATTCCGCGGCCTTCTGCTCGGCCACGCGGCGTTCCGTCTCGATCAGTTCCGCCGGCACGTCGGCCGACGACAGCGCGACCGGCTTCATCGCCGCGATGTGCATCGCGACGTCCTTGCCGACCTGCTCGTCCGCGCCCGTGTACTCGACGATCACGCCGATACGCGCGCCGTGCAGGTACGTCGCGATCTTGTTGGCGGTTTCGAAACGGACGAAACGGCGGATCGACACGTTCTCGCCGATCTTGCCGATCAGCGCGAGGCGGACTGCGTCGACGGTCGAGCCGTCGAGCGGCAGCGCCGACAGCGCGGCCACGTCGGCCGGGTTCTGCGTCGCGACGAGTTCCGCGACCGTCTTCGAGAATGCGAGGAAGTCGTCGTTCTTCGCGACGAAGTCGGTTTCGCAGTTCAGCTCGACCAGCGCGCCCGCGTTGCCGCCGACGAACGAGGCGACGACGCCTTCAGCCGTCACGCGCGATGCGGCCTTGCTCGCCTTGTTGCCGAGCTTGACGCGCAGCAGTTCTTCAGCCTTGGCCAGATCGCCGTCGGCTTCCGTCAGCGCCTTCTTGCACTCCATCATCGGTGCGTCGGTCTTCGCGCGCAGTTCTGCCACCATGCTTGCGGTAATTGCCGCCATCATTCGCTCCTTGAGTCTGTATTCACAACGCCGCCCGCTTGGACGCGAACGGCCGAGATTCGTTTCCGGACCCGCGCCGATTCGGCGCGATCAGGTCCGGCGCACAAGCTTAAAAAAAGGGGGCCTGTTGAGAGCCCCCTTTTTGCGCCGGCTCGGGGCCAGTTACGCGTTTTCCTCGACGTACTCGTCGTCGCCGCGTGCGGCCTGGACCACTTCGTTGACCGCGTTCGCACGGCCTTCGAGGATCGCGTCGGCCACGCCTTCGGCGTACAGCGCGACTGCCTTGCTCGAGTCGTCGTTACCCGGGATCACGTAATCCACACCTTCCGGCGAGTGGTTCGTATCGACCACGGCGATGACCGGCACGCCCAGCTTGTTCGCTTCCGTGACGGCGATCTTGTGGTAGCCGACGTCGACAACGAAGATCGCGTCCGGAATGCCGCCCATGTCCTTCACGCCGCCGATCGACTTCTGCAGCTTGGCGATTTCGCGTTCGAACAGCAGCGCTTCCTTCTTGCTCATCTTCTCGAGCTCGCCCGCCTCGACTGCCGCTTCCATGTCCTTCAGGCGCTTGATCGACACCTTCAGCGTCTTGAAGTTGGTCATCATGCCGCCGAGCCAGCGTGCGTTGACGTACGGCATGCCCGCACGTTGCGCTTCCTGGGCGATCGTGTCACGCGACTGGCGCTTCGTGCCGACGAACAGGATCGTGCCGCGGTTCGCTGCCAGCTGGCGCACGTACTTCTGTGCGTCCGTGAACATCGGCAGCGTCTTTTCGAGGTTGATGATGTGAATCTTGTTGCGGTGACCGAAAATGAACGGAGCCATCTTCGGGTTCCAGAAGCGCGTCTGGTGACCGAAGTGGACACCCGCTTCCAGCATTTGGCGCATCGTAACTGCCATGTAAATTCTCCACGAGGGTTGGGTCTTAAGCCGGCTGCCGTACCGCCGCGCGAACCCGCCACGAAGGCGTGAATTCCGCACGGACGGCACCCTGGTTGCGCCGGCTTGCGATTCGGCACGCGCAAAACGCCCGTGCCGCAAGCCTTTCACCGCGATGCCGCCCCAACTTGGGGCAAATTCGGCATTTGGATATCGACTTAGCCAAAGAGTATAGCACGCGGATTTGTCCGCTCTCAAGTCGCTCGGCACTTTCGCTTGCCGCGCGGCAGCGGGCCGGGCAATCCGCGAAAACCCGCATCCGCGCGGCCCGCAGGGGCTGCGAGGCCCGCCATAAGGTGCGATAATCCGTCAATTCACCGCATTCCAGGCATACCTCGATGGCTATTACGCTCAAAAACGAACACGATATCGCGGAGATGCGCGTCGCCTGCCGTCTCGCGAGCGAAGTGCTCGACTTCATCACGCCGCACGTCGTCGCGGGCGTCACGACCGCCGAACTCGACCGCCTCTGCCACGAGTTCATGCTCAACGAGCAAGGCACGATCCCCGCGCCGCTGAACTACCAGCCGCCCGGCTATCCGCCGTACCCGAAGGCCACCTGCATTTCGGTCAACGACGTGATCTGCCACGGCATTCCCGGCGAGAAGGCGCTCAAGAACGGCGACGCGCTGAACATCGACATCACCGTGATCAAGAACGGCTATTTCGGCGACACCAGCCGGATGTTCATCGTCGGCGAGGGCTCGATCCTCGCGAAGCGCCTCGTGCAGACCACCTACGAATGCATGTGGCTCGGCATCGACCAGGTCAAGCCCGGCGCGCATCTCGGCGACATCGGCCATGCGATCCAGAAGCACGCGGAGGCGCAGGGCTACAGCGTCGTGCGCGAATATTGCGGCCACGGCATCGGTACGGTGTTCCACGAGGATCCGCAGGTCGTCCACTACGGCCGTCCGGGCACCGGCATCGAACTGAAGGCCGGGATGATCTTCACGATCGAGCCGATGATCAACGCCGGCAAGCGCGACATCCGCACGATGCCCGACCAGTGGACGGTCAAGACCCGCGACCGCAGCCTGTCCGCGCAGTGGGAGCACACGGTGCTCGTCACCGAAACCGGCTACGAAGTGCTGACCGTGTCTGCCGGCACGCCGGCGCGCCCGGTGTTCGCACAGCCGGCCGCCGCCGTCTGAGCGCCGTCGCGCCCCGCCCGCCCCACTTTCGCACCTGAACGGCCGCCCATGAGCGCTCACGCTGCCCCCTCGCCCGAAGCGCTGTCGCGGCGCGCCGAATTCAAGGCCGCCAAGACGGAGATGCTCGAGCGCTTTCGCCGCGCGGCGAACGTCGCGTCGCTGATGCACGCGCTGTCGAAACTCACCGACGATGCATTGAAACGCGTGTGGGACGACTGCGGACTGCCCGCGACGCTCGCGCTCGTCGCCGTCGGCGGGTACGGGCGCGGCGAGCTCGCGCCCTATTCCGACGTCGACATCCTCGTGCTGCTGCCGGATGCGCACGACGCGGCGCTCGACGCGCGCATCGAGCGCTTCATCGGCATGGCGTGGGATCTCGGCCTCGAGATCGGCAGCAGCGTGCGCACGGTCGCGCAGTGCATCGAGGAGGCGTCGCAGGACGTCACGGTGCAGACCTCGCTGCTGGAAGCGCGCCGCATCGTCGGCAGCACCGCGCTGTTCGAGCGCTTCACCGTGCGCTACCACGAAGCGCTCGACGCCCGCGCGTTCTTCACCGCGAAGGTGCTGGAGATGCGCCAGCGCCACGCGAAGTTCCAGGACACGCCGTACAGCCTCGAACCGAACGTGAAGGAAAGCCCGGGCGGGCTGCGCGACCTGCAGACGATCCTGTGGATCGCACGCGCGGCCGGCTTCGGCAGCAGCTGGCGCGAACTCGACACGCGCGGCCTGATCACCGACCGCGAAGCGCGCGAGCTGCGCCGCAACGAAGGGTTCCTGAAGACGCTGCGCGCGCGGCTGCACGTGATCGCCGGGCGTCGCCAGGACATGCTCGTGTTCGACCTGCAGACGCAGGCCGCCGAAAGCTTCGGCTACCAGCCGACGCAGGCCAAGCGGGCGAGCGAGCAGCTGATGCGTCGCTACTACTGGGCCGCGAAAGCGGTCACGCAGCTCGCGACGATCCTGATCCAGAACATCGAGGCGCAGCTGTTCCCCGCGACGAGCGGCATCACGCGCGTGCTGTCGGCCGATCGCTTCGTCGAGAAACAGGGGATGCTCGAGATCGTCGACGACGGCGTGTTCGAGCGCCATCCCGACGCGATCCTCGAAGCCTTCCTGCTGTACGAAACGACGCGTGGCGTGAAAGGCCTGTCCGCCCGCACGCTGCGCGCGCTGTACAACTCGCGCGAGATCATGAACAACGCGTGGCGCCGCGATCCGCGCAACCGCGACACGTTCATGCGGATCCTGCAGCAGCCCGAAGGCATCACGCACGCGTTCCGGCTGATGAACCAGACGAGCGTGCTCGGCCGCTACCTGCTGAATTTCCGCCGCATCGTCGGGCAGATGCAGCACGACCTGTACCACGTGTACACGGTCGACCAGCACATCCTGATGGTGCTGCGCAACATCCGCCGCTTCGCGGTAGCCGAGCATGCGCACGAATACCCGTTCTGCAGCCAGCTGATCGGCAACTTCGAGCGCCCGTGGGTGCTGTATGTCGCGGCACTGTTCCACGACATCGCGAAGGGCCGCGGCGGCGACCACTCGACGCTCGGGATGGCCGACGCGCGGCGCTTCTGCCGCGAGCACGGCATCGCCGGCGACGATGCGGCGCTGATCGTGTGGCTCGTCCAGCATCACCTGACGATGAGCCAGGTCGCGCAGAAACAGGACACGAGCGACCCCGAAGTCATCAAGCGCTTCGCCGAGGTCGTCGGCAACGAGCGCTATCTCACCGCGCTCTACCTGCTGACCGTCGCCGATATCCGCGGCACGAGCCCGAAGGTGTGGAACACGTGGAAGGGCAAGCTGCTCGAGGATCTGTACCGCATCACGCTCGCGGTGCTCGGCGGCGCGAACCCCGACGCGCATTCGGAGCTGAAGTCGAGACAGGAGCAGGCGCTCGCGCTGCTGCGCCTGGAAACCGTGCCGGACGATGCGCACCGCGCGTTGTGGGATCAGCTCGACGTCGGCTTCTTCCTGCGTCACGACGCGGCCGACATCGCATGGCAGACGCGTGTGCTGTACCGGCACGTGAACGCCGAAACCGCGATCGTCCGCGCGCGGCCGTCGCCGATCGGCGACGCGCTGCAGGTGCTCGTGTACGTGAAGGACCGCCCCGACCTGTTCGCGGGCATCTGCGCGTATTTCGACCGCAACGGGCTGTCGGTGCTCGATGCGCGCGTCAGCACGACGCGGCACGGGTATGCGCTCGACAACTTCATCGTCACGCAGACCGAGCGCGACGTGCGCTACCGCGACATCGCGAACCTCGTCGAGCAGCAGCTCGCGGCGCGGCTCGCCGAAACCGCCCCGCTGCCGGAACCGTCGAAGGGCCGCCTGTCGAGGCTGTCCCGGACGTTTCCGATCACGCCGCGCGTCGACCTGCGGGCCGACGAGCGCGGTCAGTACTACATCCTGTCCGTGTCGGCCAACGACCGGCCGGGCCTTCTCTATTCGATCGCGCGCGTCCTCGCCGAACATCGGATCGGCGTCCATGCGGCGCGGATCAATACGCTCGGCGAGCGCGTCGAAGACATCTTCCTGCTCGCGGGCGCCGGCCTGTCCGATAACCGCCTGCAGATCCAGCTCGAAACCGAATTGCTGCGTGCGATCGCAGTCTGAATGAATCCCAGCGTTTATGCGCACCAAATTAACCGTCAAGAATCCGAAGCCGGCGTCGCCGACTCGCGCCCCTGTCCGCTCCGGCAGCCTCGTCGCCCGCAAGGCGGTGCGTCCCGCCGCGCCACCCGCAGGCGACAAGCCGGCCCGCCCGAAGAAGGCGCCCGCGACCGCCGCCACCGGCGAGCGCTCGTTCAAGCCGCGCGGCGCCGCCGGCGCCGAACGCCCGGGCGCGGATCGCGCGCCGGCCAAGCGCGCGCCGCGTGACGGCGGTGCCGAGCGCGGCACGCGCGCGCCGTACCGCGACAATGCAGCCGGTGAAGGCGCGAAGCGCAG
>FTHQ01000442.1_pt1 | contig 33603 bp, 25 predicted proteins | sample 1641001 | NCBI WGS metagenome assembly FTHQ01 (sample SAMEA3914872, study PRJEB12502) | metagenome | biome: forest; material: soil | place: Canada | collected 2011-07-03 | depth 0.3 m | reverse complement strand
GCGCTGGCCGCGTCGGGTTCGTTCAGGTCGAGCACGACCGTCGGCGGCACCGCCAGCCCGCGCGCGGCCAGCGCCGCGCGGAACGCGGCCTCGCGCACGCGCCGCGAGCTGACCTGCTCGAACGGTTGCACGACGAAGTGGATCGCGTCGAAACCGCGCTCGACCAGGTGCGCGAGCGCCGTCTCGATCGCGTCGGTGTTGTCGAGACCGATCAGGTCGGCCTCGAAGCCCTCGACTGTGCGGTCGACGAGCACGGCCGGAATGCCCGCGCCGCGCAGCGGCCGCAGCACGTCTTCCTCGGCGCCGAGCGCGTTGACGATCAGCCCTTCGACGCGGTAAGTCGTGAGCAACTGCAGGAAGCGGCGCTCCATCTCGACTTCGTTCGCCGCGTGACAGATGAGCGGCATGTAGCCGAGCGCATGGCACGCGGCCTCGACGCCCTGCAGCACTTCGACGGTGTAAGGATTGGTCAGGTCGGCCGCGAGCATGCCGAGCAGCCGGTTGCGGCCGCGCTTGAGCCCGCGCGCCATCTGGTTCGGCCGGTAGTTGAGCCGCGCGATGGCCGCCTCGATCCGCTGGCGCAGATCGACGGACAGCACATGCGTCTCGCCGTTCAGGTAGCGCGAAACGCTGGTCTTGCCCGTGCCGGCCTCGCGCGCGACGTCGCTGATCGTCGCCGGACGCGTCGTGGAAGGTTGCGAATCGGTCACTGTCGTGCCTCGCGACGTACGATCCGCGCCGCTTCGTGAGCAGACGGACCTTTGTTGTTGGAAACGTAAGCCAACCGGCGGCCTTCCCTGTCCCGGCGCGTCGGCGCCTGCGCTGGCCCGGTGCTGCGCGGTCGATCAGCGCCCGCCCATCGCGTGCTACAGCAGTCGGCCGCACCGGACCTGGCGCGGATGCCCGCCGCGCGACGCCGCCGGCCGCGTGGCCGGTCGTCGATGCGACGAGAGCGGGCGATCATAACGCAGCCAGCCCTCCGGCACCAAGATCATCGACTCTAACGGCGCCGGCCCCCCCTGCCGGCCCGTTGCCGGACGCGGTTCAGGCGTGCGCCAGCGCATCCGGATTGACGAGATTCGTGCACAGCGTGCCGGCCAGCGCGCCGACCAGGTTTTCCGCGGCGCAGCGCGCCATCGCATGGCGCGTCTCGTGCGTCGCCGAGCCGATATGCGGCAGCGCGACGACGTTCTTCATCTGCAGCAACGGCGAATCGGCCGGCAGCGGCTCCTTCTCGAACACGTCGAGCCCCGCGGCGCGGATCGTCCCCGCGCGCAGCGCGTCGACCAGCGCGGCTTCGTCGACGACGGGCCCGCGCGATGCGTTGATCAGGATCGCGCTGCGCTTCATCTTCGCGAATTCGGGTGCGCCGATCAGGTGGCGCGTATCGGGCGACAGCGGCACCTGCAGGCACACGAAATCCGACTGCGCGAGCAGCGCGTCGAGCGTCACGCGCCGTGCGCCGTACTGCGTTTCGGCCTCGGCATGCGCGGACCGGTTCGCGTACAGCACCTGCATCCGGAAACCGAGCGCCGCGCGGCGCGCGACCGCGCCGCCGATCCGCCCGAGCCCGACGATGCCGAGCGTCTTGCCCTGCACGTCGGTGCCGTACAGGTCCGGACCGATGCTGCGATGCCAGTTGCCGGCCTTCACCCATTCGGCCAGTTCGACCACGCGCCGCGCGGAGGCCAGGATCAGCGAAAACACCGTATCGGCCGTCGACTCGGTCAGCACGTCGGGCGTATGCGCGAGCACGATGCCGCGCCGCGTGAAATCGGCGACGTCGAAGTTGTCGTAGCCGACCGAGATCGTCGACCACGCCTTCAGCCGCGGCGCCCGATCGAGCATCTGCGGCGTGACCTTCAGGCTCGCGCCGATCGCGCCGTCCGCGTCGCCGAGCGCGGCGGCGAGCGCGTCGGCGCCGTCGGCCTGCGCGACGTCCGCATGCTCGCGCAGGTACGCGAGAACGTCATCGGGCAGCGGCTTGTACGCGACGATACGGGGCTTCATCGTTTCATTTTCCTTGCAGCGGCGCGGCGAGCGGATGCGCATCGCGCGCCTGGGGTTTGACGGACAGCGTGAGGATCACCGCGGCGACGAGCGCGGCGCTCATGAATGCATACGACGCGACGGGCGACCCGGTCGCACCGTTCAGGTAGCCGACGAAGTACGAACCGACGAACGAGCCGAGCGCGCCCATGCTGTTGATCAGCGCCATCGCGCCGCCGGCGACGTTCTTCGGCAGCAGTTCCGGCACGATCGCGAAGAACGGGCCGTACGGCGCATACATCGCGGCGCCCGCGACGACCAGCAGCGCGTACGAAATCCAGAAATGCGACGAACCGAGCGCATACGACGCGGCGAACGCGGCCGCGCCGACCAGCAGGAACGGCCACACGAAACCGCGGCGCGAGCCGACCTTGTCGGACGCCCACGACGCGGCGAGCATCGCGATCGTCGCCGCGAGGTACGGCAGCGCGGACAGCCAGCCGGTCGCGACCATCCCGAGGTCGGAACCGTTCTTCACGATCGACGGCAGCCACAGCACGAAGCCGTACACGCCGATGCTCCAGCAGAAATATTGCGCGCACAGCTTGATCACGGCCGGCGAACGGAACGCCTCGCCATAGTTGCGCACCGGCTTGATCGCCGCCTGCTCGGCCGCGAGCGCGGCGTCGAGGTCGCGCTTTTCCTGCGCGCTGAGCCACGGCGAATCGGCCGGCTTGTCCTGCACGAGGCACCACCAGCACACGGCCCAGATGACGGCCGGCACGCCTTCGGCGATGAACATGTGACGCCAGCCGAACTCGTGCACGAGATAACCCGACACGATCGACATCCACAGCACGGTGACCGGGTTGCCGAGGATCAGGAACGTGTTCGCCCGCGAGCGCTCGTTCTTCGTGAACCAGTTGCTGATGTAGATCAGCATCGCCGGCATCACGGCCGCCTCGACGACGCCGAGCACGAAGCGGATCGCCATCAGCGACGGGATGTTGCTGACCACGCCGGTCAGGGCCGCGCACGCGCCCCACAGCACGAGGCTGACGAACACGAGCTTCTTCACGCTGCGGCGTTCCGCGTAGATCGCGCCGGGAATCTGGAAGAAGAAGTAGCCGAGGAAGAACAGCGCGCCGATCAGCGACGACAGGCCCTTGCTGATCCCGAGATCCTGGTTGATGCCGGCCGCCGCCGCGAACCCGTAGTTCGCGCGGTCGAGGTAAGCGAGGCTGTACGTGATGAAGACGATCGGCATGATCGTCCACCACCGGCGCGCTGCGAGATTGGCTGCCATGAGAGTGTCTCCGTATATGGACCGGAGTGGGCGCACTGGCGCCGGCCCGGCCTCGAACAAAATGACTGTGCGTCGCGCACGAAATGGATCCGCGGATTGTGCCGTGTCCGGCCTCTCATTGCGCGGTGACGGTTTCCTCTAAGCGATCGGCGCGATTGCTGACGTTTTCGAGCCGGTCGAGCGCGTCGCGCGTCGGCAGTCCTTCCGAATCGCCGATCACCTGGATCGCGAGCGCGCCGATCCGGTTGCCCCGCGCGACCGCCTGCTCGATGCCGCGCCCTTCGAGCAGCGCGCTGACCACGCCGACCGCGAAGCCGTCGCCGGCGCCGACCGTATCGACGACCCGCTCGACGCGCTCGCCGGCGACCGTGCCCTCGCGGCCGTCGGCCGTGCGGAAATACGCGCCCTGCTCGCCGAGCTTGATCACGACGCCGCGCGCGCCCTGCGCGAGATAGAAGCCCGCGATGTCGGCCGGCGTGTCGTGCCCGGTGAGTTGCCGCCCTTCGGCGAGGCCCGGCAGCACCCAGTCGGCGAGCGTCGCGAGCGCGTTCAGCGTCTTCGCCATCACGTCGGCGGACGGCCACAACGTCGGGCGCAGGTTCGGGTCGAACGAAATCGTCTTGCCGGCCGCCCGCATCTCGCGCGCGAGCTGGAACGCGAGTTCGCACGAGGTCGCGGAGATCGCCGGCGCGACGCCCGTCAGATGCAGGTGGCGCGCGCCGAGCACGTAGTCGGCCACGTAGTCGTCGCACGACAGGTGGCTCGCCGCCGAGCCCTTGCGGAAGTATTCGACGGTCGGGTCGCTGCCGTCGTCGTTGCGCGACTTCAGCTGGAAACCGGTCGGGTAACGCGGGTCGACGGTCACGCACGACGCGTCGATGCCCTCGCGCGCCAGCGTGTCGAGCACGTAGCGGCCGAACGAATCGCGGCCGACCCGGCTCATCCAGCCGACCCGGAAGCCGAGCCGCGACAGGCCGATCGCGACATTCAGGTCGGCGCCGGCGATCCGCTTCGCGAATTGCCCGGCGTGCGCGAGGTGGCCCGGCTCCGTCGCGACGAACATCGCCATCGCTTCGCCGTAGGTCACGACATCGAGTGCTGCTTTCATGACTGAACTCCTCAGGATCCTGCTGCCGTCACGCGGTCGCGAGCCACGCGACGCGCCGGCAGGCATCGCCGGCCAGGTCGGCCGCGTCGAACGGAAACTCGATGCCGCGCGGCGCATGCTGCGGCAGCGCCGCGAGCACGCCGGTCACGAGCGGATCGTTCGGCGCCGGCGCGGCGGCGAAACGACGCGCGCCCTCGCCTTCGATGGCCTTGCAATGAATGTATTCCACATGCGGCGCGAGCACCTGCGCGCAGTCGAGCGGCGCTTCGCCGCGCCACTGCCAGTTGCCGATGTCGAACGTCATGCCGAGCGCGTCGGGCATGCCGGCGTCGGCCAGCGCGTCGAACAGCCCGCGGAACTGCGCGAACGCGCCGCCGACCTCGAGCTGGCCGTTCTCGACCACCACGCGGGCCCGCGCGCCGCGCGACAGCGCGACGATTTCGGCCGCGTGCGCGTCGCCGGCGAAGCCGCCGAGCTGGAATTTGACGAAGCGCGCGCCGAGCGCGTCGGCTTGCGCGAGCGCGTCGCGCAATGCGTCTGCGTCGAGCGCACCGGTGTCCGTATACAGCGAGTCCGGTGTCGAATAGACCGACCACAGCCCGTGGCCGCTGATCAGCGCGCCGAGCGCGGCCAGCGCGCCGGGCGCCGTGTCGTCGTCCGACGCGAACAGTTCACGCCGCACCTCGAAACCGGTCGCACCGGATGCCGCCACGGTCGCGATGAATGCACTGTGGCTCTCCTGGCGCACCCGGTCCATCCCGAATGCGCTCGCCACGATCACGATGTCTGCCATTTTGCCCTTTTTAAACCGGAATGGAACCGGTTCCATTTGCTTGAGACGGATGGTGCGCTTCGCGTCAGGCCCACGCCATAGAGGAAATCCCTAAGACCGCGCACCGCGCGAATCCGCGCCGCACGGCGCGCAACGCCCGTTCCCGGCGCGGCGTCGGCCGTCTACGCGAGATCCTGCGCGAGACTCATTTCGAGGAATTGCGCGGCGACCCGCGACGGGGCGCCGCCATGCGGCACGAGAATGGAGAAATGCCGCGTGAGCGGCGCGGGCGCGAGCGAGCGCAGCACGAGCGCCGCATCCTGGTGACGCAGCGACATCGCGGACACGAAGCCGACGCCCATCCCCGCGCGCACGGCCTCCTTCACGGCCTCGACCCCGGCGATCTCGAACGCGACGCGCATCGGCGCGCCGCCATGCGCGAACGCGCGCTCGACGAGTTGCCGCACCGCGGAGCCCGCCTCGCGCAGCACGAGCGGATGCGCGGCCAGCGCGTCGAGCGTCACGCCCGCGTCGTAGCCGGACGCCGCGAGCGGATGGCCGGCCGGCACGATCGCGACGATCTCGTCCTCGTGCCACGCGTGCACGGCGGTGCCCGGCGGCAGCGCCTCGCCGGGCGGCCCTTCGATCAGCGCGATGTCAAGCGACGGCAGCGCCGCGACCACGTCGGCCGTATTGCCGCTCATCGTCTGGATCGACACGCGCGGCGCGCGCGGCTGGAACGCCGCGATCAGGTACGGCAGCAGATAGCTCGCGGGCGTCGTGCTCGCGCCGATCCGCAGCGTGCCGGCTTCCAGTCCGCGCACCGCATCGCGAAACGCACGCGCCTGCGCGAACGTGTCGCGCTGCGCCTTCGCGTACTGCGCGAGTTGCTCGCCGACCGGCGTCAGGCGGATGCCGCGGCCGTCGCGCTGGTACAGCGGCTCGCCGAATTCGTCCTGCAGCAGCCGCAACTGGCCCGACACGGCCGGCTGCGACAGGTGCAGCGCCACGGCGGCGTGGCTGATGTTCAGATGCTCGGCGACGGCGGCGAACGTTATCAGTTGATCCGGGGTCATGGGGATAAATTATCGGCTTTCCGGATAGTTTACGTCACAAATCACAATTTTTCATATCGATATAACAAAATTAGGATTGCAGCATCGCAACACGCTCCATCACGGTGCTTCCATGTCCACTGCTCCGACTCCCCATCTCAGCCATGCCGCGCCGTCGATGCGCGGCCAGTTGAACGGCGTGCTGTTCGTCGCGCTGTTCGCCGCCGCCATCACGAGCCTGTCCCAGCTTCCCGCGATCGCGGGACTCGGCCTGTCGCCGCTCATCGTCGGCATCGTCGCCGGTGCGCTGTACGGCAACGGCCTGCGCGACGGCATGCCGGCCAGCTGGGCGGCCGGCGTCAATTTCTCCGCACGCAAGCTGCTGCGCATCGCGGTCGCGTTCTTCGGCTTGCGCGTGAGCCTGCAGGAAATCGCGCAGGTCGGGCTGCCGGGCCTCACGGTCTCGGTGCTGGTCGTCGTCAGCACGCTCGTGATCGGCACCTGGGCCGGCATGAAGCTGATGAAGCTCGACCGCGACGCCGCGCTGCTGACCGCCGCCGGCAGCGCGATCTGCGGCGCGGCCGCCGTGCTCGCGTTCGAGTCGACGCTGCAGTCGAAGCCGCACCAGAGCGCGATGGCCGTAGGCAGCGTCGTGCTGTTCGGCACGCTGTCGATGTTCCTGTATCCGCTCGCCTATCACGCCGGGCTGCTGAACCTCGATCCGGCCGGCCTCGGCCTGTTCTTCGGCGGCACGATCCACGAAGTCGCGCAGGTGGTCGGCGCGGCGAGCGACATCAGCCCGGAGGTCGCGCACGTCGCGACGATCGTGAAGATGACGCGCGTGATGCTGCTGGTCCCGGTGCTGCTCGCGCTCGGCTGGTGGCTCGCCCGCTCGGCCCGCGCGGGTCACGACGCGGCCGGCGGCGCGCAAGGCAAGCGCAAGGTGGCGGTGCCGTGGTTCGCGCTCGGCTTCCTCGGCTTCGTGATCGTCAATTCGCTGAACGTGCTGCCCACGGACGTCACGCATACGCTGAACGTGCTCGACACCTTCGCGCTCACGATGGCCATGACCGCGCTCGGCATCGAGACCCGCGTCGCGCAGATCCGCGCGGCCGGCCCGCGGGCGCTGATGACCGGCCTGATCCTGTACGTGTGGCTGATCGCCGGCGGCTACGGGATCACCTGGGCCGTGCAGCACTGGCTTGGCTGAGCCGCATGTCCGTGACGGTTCGCGCGCCGCGCCCGCCGGGGAGGTCCCGCGGGCGCGGCGCAGTGCTATGCTTCGCGTCGTTTTCCATCGCCCCCTTTCAGCCGTGCTCTCGTTCCTGCTGAAGCTGCGCACTCGCGCCCAAACGCTGTTCCGCCTGTCGGACGCCCATACGATGCTGATCTGGTCGGCCATCGTCGGCGTCGGCGGCGCCTTTGCCACGATGGCGTTCCGCGAAGGCATCGACCTGATGCAGCGCCTGATCTCGGGGCACAGCGGCAGCTTCGTGCAGATGGCGAAGAGCCTGCCGTGGTACGTGCGGTTCTGGATGCCGGCCGCGGGCGGTTTCCTCGCCGGCTGCGTGCTGCTGCTTGCGACGCGCGGCGACAAGCAGGCCGCCAAGACCGACTACATGGAATCGGTCGCGCTCGGCAACGGCGTCGTGCCGGTGCGGCAGAGCCTGTGGCGCAGCGTGTCATCGCTGCTGACGATCGGCAGCGGCGGCTCGATCGGCCGCGAAGGCCCGATGGTGCAGCTCGCGGCGCTCGCCGCGTCGCTCGTCGGCCGCTTCGCGCACTTCGACCCGCCGCGCCTGCGCCTGCTGGTCGCGTGCGGCGCGGCGGCCGGTATCACGTCCGCGTACAACGCGCCGATCGCCGGCGCCTTTTTCGTGTCGGAGATCGTGCTCGGCACGATCGCGATGGAAAGCTTCGGGCCGATGGTGGTCGCGTCGGTCGTCGCGAACATCGTGATGCGCGAATTCGCCGGCTACCGGCCGCCGTACGAAATGCCGGTGTTTCCGGCCGTGACCGGCCCCGAGGTGCTGCTGTTCGTCGTGCTCGGCGCGCTGTGCGGGGTGCTCGCGCCGCAGTTCCTGCACCTGCTCGACGCGTCGAAGACGCAGTTCAAGCGGCTGCCGGTGCCGTTGCCCGTGCGGCTCGCGCTCGGCGGCCTCGTCGTCGGGGTGATCTCGGTGTGGATTCCGGACGTGTGGGGCAACGGCTACAGCGTCGTGAACCACATCCTCCATGCGCCGTGGACCTGGCAAGCGCTCGTCGCGGTCCTCGTGTTCAAGGTGATCGCGACCGCCGCGACCGCCGGCTCGGGCGCGATCGGCGGCGTGTTCACGCCGACGCTGTTCGTCGGCGCCGTGTTCGGCTCGCTATTCGGGCTCGCGATGGACGCGCTGTGGCCCGGCCATACGTCCGCGTATTTCGCGTACGCGATCGTCGGGATGGGCGCGTTCATGGCGGGCGCCACGCAGGCGCCGCTGATGGCGATCCTGATGATCTTCGAGATGACGCTGAGCTATCAGGTCGTGCTGCCGCTGCTGGTGTCGTGCGTGTTCGCGTATTTCGTCGCGCGCGCGACCGGCACGACGTCGATGTACGAAATCACGCAGCACCACTACCAGGACGCGCAGGAGCGACAGCGGCTGCGCACCACGCAGATGCGCGAGCTGATCCAGCCCGCGCAGACGGTCGTGCCGCTCACCGCGAGCGTCGCCGACATGACCCGCGTGTTTCTCGAATATCCGGTGAAGTACCTGTACGTGACCGACGACGCCGGGCGCTTCCGCGGCGCGGTCGCGCTGAAGGACATCACGTCGGACCTGCTCGACAAGCGCGACACGACCGACAAGACGGCCGCGCACTACGCGCACACGCCGTTTCCGCTGCTCACGCCGGACATGCCGCTCGCGACCGCGCTCGAACGCTTCATGGCGTTCCAGGGCGAACGCCTGCCGGTGATCGAAAGCGAAGCCGAGCCGACGCTCGCGGGCGTCGTCTACAAGACGTCGCTGCTCGACGCGTACCGGCGGATGACCGGCGAACGCTGACGCGCGCCGCCAAACCGCCCGCCCCGCCCGCGCCGGTCAGTCCGGCGCACGCCCCAGCACGACCCGTGCGAAGAACCCCGCGAGCACCGATTCGGCCACGTCGGCCGACACGTGCTGCGGATCGGCCGTGTAATACGACTGCACGCCGTCGCACAGGCACATCAACCCGAACGCGAGCGTGTCGGCCGGCAACAGCAGCGGCGTACCCGCGCGCTCGGCGAAGCGCTGGATGAATTCGGCCATCTGCACGCGCTTGCCGTGCAGGAACTGGTTGAAGCGCACGCGGAACTTCGCGTCGCGCGCCGCCTGCAGCTTCGCCTCGCCCCACAGCAGCGAGTACTCGTCGTCGCGAAACAGCGTCCGGTAATACGCGAGCGCCATCGATTCCATCTGCTCGCGCGTGCCGCCGCCTTCGAAAATCACCTCGAAGTCGGCCCGCACCGCCGCGTGATCGCGCTCCAGCAGCTCCAGCAACAAATCGGACTTGCTGCGGAAGTTCGAGTAGAACGCGCCACGCGTATAGCCGGCCGCCGCGGCAATGTCCTCGACGCTCGCGGCCACATAGCCTTTCTTCATAAAGATGCGATGCGCGGCTTTCAGCAGACGTTCGCGCGTCTGGTCCCTGCTCTGCTCACGAGTTAAGCGCTGTGGTTTCATGGCGCGCAGTCTAGCATCCTTTCCCTTTCGGATTCATTTTTGCATTCAGATACAGGTATGTATTAGAATCCGCCACAGTTTCTCAAAATGTTGTCCGTCTGTCCGCGTGCGCCGATGCCGGCGCCGTTCTGGGGCAAGCGCCCGCCGCGCTTGCCGGCCTCGTTCCGCTCCACCTCACCTGGGGGTTTCGTGAATCGCTCCGGTTCCCGCGCCGCGCTGCTGATCGGCGCCGCGCTCGTCCTTGCCGCCTGTCATCCAAAAGAATCCGCGCCGCCCGCCCCGCGCCCCGTCGTCGCGCTGCCCGCGCGGGCCGACACCGCCGCGGCCGCGCGCACGTTGCCCGGCGACATCCAGCCGCGCTACGCGACTCCGCTGTCGTTCCGCATCGCCGGCAAGATCATCGAGCGCCGGGTGCGGCTCGGCGATACGGTGAAAGTCGGCCAGGTCGTCGCGCTGCTCGATCCGTCCGACGTCGAGAAGAACGCCGCGAGTGCGCAGGCGCAACTCGATGCCGCGACGCACAGCCTCGCGTTCGCGAAGCAGCAGCTCGACCGCGATCGCGCGCAAGCCCGCGAAAACCTGATCGCGACCGCGCAGCTCGAACAGACGCAGAACAGCTACACGTCGGCGCTCGCGCAGCGCGACCAGGCGCAGCAGCAGCTCGCGCTCGCGAAGAACCAGCTCCGCTACGCGACGCTCGCCGCCGACCATGCGGGCACCATCACCGCCGAACAGGCCGATACCGGCCAGAACGTGTCGGCGGGCCAGCCGGTCTACCAGCTCGCGTGGTCGGGCGACGTCGATGTGGTCAGCGACGTGCCCGAAGCCGCGCTCGCGTCGCTCGCACCCGGCCACACGGCCAGCGTCACGCTGCCGTCGCTGCCGGGCCGCCAGTTCGCCGCGAAGGTGCGCGAAATCGCGCCGGCCGCCGATCCGCAAAGCCGCACCTACCGCGTGAAGCTCACGCTCGGCACGCCTGATCCGGCGATCCGGCTCGGGATGACCGCGGACGTCGCGTTCGACGGCGCACCGGTCGCCGGCGACGCGCAGCCGATCACGCTGCCCGCGACCGCGCTGTTCCACGACGGCGCGCAACCGGCCGTGTGGGTCGTACGCACGAAGGACGACACGCTCGAGTTGCGCCGCGTCGACGTCGCGCGCTTCAACGAGCGCACCGTTACCGTGTCGCATGGGTTGCAGCCGGGCGAGCGCGTCGTGCTGCAGGGCGTGCATACGGTCAGCGCAGGCGAAAAGGTGCGCGCGATCGCGCCGCTGCATCCGGAGGACTTCGCATCGTGAGCGTCTCCCACGAAGAAGGCCGCTTCAACCTGTCCGCATGGGCGCTGCGCCACCAGGCGCTGGTCGTCTACCTGATCGCGCTCGCGACGCTCGCGGGCATCCTCGCCTATACGCGGCTCGCGCAATCCGAAGACCCGCCGTTCACGTTCCGCGTGATGGTGATCCGGACCTTCTGGCCCGGCGCGAGCGCGCGGCAGGTGCAGGAACAGGTGACCGACCGGATCGGCCGCAAGCTGCAGGAAACGCCGGCCATCGACTTCCTGCGCAGCTATTCGCGTCCCGGCGAATCGCTGATTTTCTTCACGATGAAGGATTCGGCGCCCGTGAAGGACGTGCCCGACACCCGGTACCAGATCCGCAAGAAGGTGGGCGACATCGGCTACACGCTGCCGCCCGGCGTGCAGGGCCCGTTCTTCAACGACGAATTCGGCGACGTCTACACCAACATCTGGACGCTCGAGGGCGACGGCTTCACGCCCGCGCAACTGCACGACTACGCGGACCAGTTGCGCACCGTGCTGCTGCGCGTGCCGGGCGTCGGCAAGGTCGACTATTTCGGCGACCCCGACCAGCGGATCTTCATCGAGGTCAACAACGCGCAGCTCACGCGCCTCGGCATCTCGCCGCAGCAGCTCGGGCAGGCGATCAACGCGCAGAACGACATCTCGTCGACCGGCGTGCTGACGACCGCCGACGATCGCGTGTTCGTGCGGCCGAGCGGCCAGTTCGACAACGTCGCCGCGATCGCCGACACGCTGATCCGCATCAACGGCCGCACGTTCCGGCTCGGCGATCTCGCGACCGTGAAACGCGGCTACGACGATCCGCAGGTTACACAGATGCGAACGAACGGCCATGCCGTGCTCGGCATCGGCGTGACGATGCAGCCGGGCGGCGACGTGATCCGGCTCGGCAAGGCGCTCGACGCCGAATCGAAGGACTTGCAGGCGCAACTGCCGGCCGGCCTGAAGCTGACGCTGGTGTCGAGCATGCCGCACGCGGTCGCGCATTCGGTCGACGACTTCCTCGAAGCCGTCGCCGAAGCGGTCGCGATCGTGCTGGTGGTGAGCCTCGTGTCGCTCGGGCTGCGTACCGGGATGGTCGTCGTGATCTCGATTCCGGTCGTGCTCGCGGTCACCGCGCTGTTCATGTACCTGTTCGACATCGGGTTGCACAAGGTGTCGCTCGGCACGCTCGTGCTGGCGCTCGGACTGCTCGTCGACGACGCGATCATCGCGGTCGAGATGATGGCCGTGAAGCTCGAACAGGGCTACAGCCGCGCGCGCGCCGCCGCGTTCGCGTACACCAGCACCGCGTTCCCGATGCTGACGGGCACGCTCGTCACGGTGTCGGGCTTCCTGCCGATCGCGCTCGCGAAATCGAGCACCGGCGAATACACGCGCTCGATCTTCGAGGTGTCGGCGATCGCGCTGATCGCATCGTGGTTCGCGGCCGTCGTGCTGATCCCGCTGCTGGGCTATCACATGCTGCCCGAGCGCAAGCGCCACGCGCACGAGGCGCACCTGCCCGACGATCACGAGCACGACATCTACGACACCCGCTTCTACCGGCGGCTGCGCGGCTGGATCGACTGGTGCATCGAGCGGCGCTTCGTCGTGCTGCTGATCACGGGCGCGCTGTTCGTCGCCGCGCTGATGGGCTTCTCGCTGGTGCCGCAGCAGTTCTTCCCGAGCTCCGACCGGCCCGAGCTGCTGGTCGACCTGCGGCTGCCCGAAGGTGCGTCGTTCGCGGCGACGCTGCGCGAGACGGAGCGCCTGGAAAAAGTGATCGACAAGCGTCCCGAGATCGACCATGCGGTGAACTTCGTCGGCAGCGGCGCGCCGCGCTTCTACCTGCCGCTCGACCAGCAGTTGCAACTGCCGAACTTCGCGCAGTTCGTGATCACCGCGAAATCGGTCGAGGATCGCGAGAAGCTCGCGACCTGGCTCGAAACCACGCTGCGCGACACGTTCCCGGCCGTGCGCTGGCGCCTGTCGCGGCTCGAGAACGGCCCGCCGGTCGGCTATCCGGTGCAGTTCCGCGTGAGCGGCGACAGCATCGCGACGGTCCGCTCGATCGCCGAGAAGGTCGCGGCGACGATGCGCGGCGATGCGCGCACGGTCAACGTGCAGTTCGACTGGGACGAACCGGCCGAACGCTCGGTGCGCTTCGCGCTCGACCAGAAGAAGGCGCGCGAGCTGAACGTCACGTCGCAGGACGTGTCGAGCTTCCTCGCGATGACGCTGTCCGGCACGACGGTCACGCAGTATCGCGAGCGCGACAAGCTGATCGCCGTCGACCTGCGCGCGCCGCGGGCCGACCGCGTCGATCCGGCGAAACTCGCGGGCCTCGCGCTGCCGACGCCGAACGGCCCCGTGCCGCTCGGCTCCCTCGGCCGCTTCACGCCGACGCTCGAATACGGCGTCGTGTGGGAGCGCGACCGCCAGCCGACCATCACCGTGCAGTCGGACGTGCGCGCCGGCGCGCAGGGCATCGACGTCACGCATGCGGTCGACGCGAAGCTGAATGCGCTGCGCGCGCAGCTGCCGGTCGGCTATCAGATCAACATCGGCGGCTCGGTCGAGGAAAGCGCGAAGGCGCAGAAGTCGATCAACGCGCAGATGCCGCTGATGGCGATCGCCGTGTTCACGCTGCTGATGATCCAGCTGCAGAGCTTCTCGCGCGTGCTGATGGTCGTGCTGACCGCGCCGCTCGGGCTGATCGGCGTGGTCGCGACGCTGCTGCTGTTCGGCCAGCCGTTCGGCTTCGTCGCGATGCTCGGCGTGATCGCGATGTTCGGGATCATCATGCGCAACTCGGTGATCCTGGTCGACCAGATCGAGCAGGACATCGCGGTCGGCCACGGTCGCGTCGACGCGATCATCGGCGCGACCGTGCGGCGCTTCCGGCCGATCACGCTCACGGCCGCGGCCGCGGTGCTCGCGCTGATCCCGCTGCTGCGCTCGAACTTCTTCGGGCCGATGGCGACCGCGCTGATGGGCGGCATCACGAGCGCGACCGTGCTGACACTGTTCTACCTGCCTGCGCTGTACGCGACGTGGTTCCGCGTGAAGCGCGACGAACGCGACCCGCAGGACGGCCCGCCGCCAGGCGGCACGCCTGCCGCGCCGTCGGGAGCCTGACCATGGATCGATCGATGACCCTGAAAACGAAAGCCGCGCGCGCGCTCGCGCTGGCGAGCATCGCCGCCCCGCTCGCGGGCTGCGCATGGTTCGCGCCGAGCGGCGAGCCGCCCGCGATGCCGGCGCCCGCGCACTACGGCGCCGCGCCGCAAGTCCAGCAGACCGTGTCCGCGCACGGCGTCGCGCAGCAGTTCGAGGTCGGCGCGCAGCCGGTGCCGGACTGGTGGAAACAGTACCGTTCCGACGCGCTGAACGCGCTCGTCGACGAAGGGCTGCGCAACAGCCCGACGCTGAGCGCGGCGTCGCATTCGCTGGATGCCGCGCGCGAACAGTTGCGCGGGCAGATCGGCAGCTCGATGCTGCCGTCGATCGACGCGGGCGGCCAGGCCACGCGCCAGCGCGCGCTCGGCGTGCCGATTCCCGCGCTCGGCGCGCCGACGCTGCTGTACGACACGTTCGTCGGGCAATTGCAGGCGAGCTATACGGTCGACCTGTTCGGCGTGTCGCGCTTCGCGAACCGCGCGCTCGCGAAACGCGTCGACGTCAGCGCGTTCCAGCTCGAATCCGCGCGGCGCGCGCTGGCCGCGAACATCGTCACCGCGTCGATCACCGTGTCGGTGCTCAATGCGCAGATCGACACGACCAAGCGGCTCGTCGCGCTCGCGAACGACCAGGCGCACGACGCCGAGCGCCGCCACGCGCTCGGTTCGGCCTCGCGCGGCGACGCGCTGAACGCCCGGCAAAGCGCCGACACGTTCGCGGCGAGCCTGCCCGCGCTGCGCCAGCAGCGCGACTCGGCCCGCCATGCGCTCGCGGTGCTGGTCGGCCGCACGCCCGACCGGCCGCCGGCCGATCTCGCGCTCACCGATCTGCACCTGCCCGAGCAGGTGCCCGTCGTCGTGCCGTCGGACCTGCTGCGAAGCCGCCCGGACATCCAGGCCGCCGACGCGGGGCTGAAGGCCGCCGCCGCCGAAGTGGGCCTCGCGACCGCGCAGATGTTTCCGCAACTGTCGCTGTCGGCGGCGATGGGCAAAGGCGGCTTCAGCTGGCCGACGATGCTGTCGGGCGCCGGCGCGATCTGGAACGTCGGCGCGTCGCTGAGCCAGCCGATCTTTCACGGCGGCGCGCTGCTCGCCCAGCGCCGCGCGGCGAAGGCGACCTACGAGGCCGCGGTCGACCAGTACAAGCAGGCGGTGCTCGGCGCGTTCCAGAACGTCGCCGATTCGCTCGCGGCGCTCGAGCACGACGCGGAGGCGCTCGATGCGTCGTCGCGCGCCGCGCTGTCCGCGCGGGGCGCGTACGACGACGCGGCGGCTCGCGTGCGGCTCGGCGCGCTGCCGCCGTCGGCCGCGCGCGCGAGCGAGTTGCAGTACCGCAATGCGCGGCTCGACGAGATTCGGGCGACCGGCGCCCGGTTCGCGGATACCGCGCGGCTGTACCAGGCGATGGGCACGCCGCCGGCCGACACCGGCGACAAGTCCGCTGAAACCGGCCACGCGGCCGGCGACGGCACGGCCGACACGCAGGCACGCGCCGCCACGCCCGCAGCCGCCCCTTCGGCGCAATAACCGGCCCCTTCGATCGGACGCGCGTACGGATTCCCGACACGCGCGTCCGATCGCCGATCTTCCGCTTGACCCTCACGTAGCGTAACGTTCGAGACTCCAGTGTGCGCACCGAACGGAGGAACGAATGCGGCTGAAAGTGGGAGAACTGGCGAAACGCAGCGGGCTGACCGTCCGCACGCTTCATCACTATCACGCAATCGGCCTGCTGACGCCTTCGGCGCGCGCCGACAACGGCTACCGGCTGTACGACCGCGACGACATCGCCCGGCTCCACCAGATCCAGGCCCTGCGTCGCTTCGGACTGTCGCTCGCCGAAATCGGCGACTACCTGAACCGGCCCGGCACCCCGCTCGTCGATGTCGTCGCGAAGCAGATCGCGTCGCTCGACCGCCAGCTCGCGCAAACCGCGCAGCTGCGCGAACGGCTCGTGAGCCTGCATGCGCAGCTCACGGCGGGCACCGAGCCGGAACTGGCCGATTGGCTCACCACACTGGAGTTGATGACCGTGTACGACAAATATTTTTCCGAGGAAGAACTCGCGCGCCTGCCGATGTACCAGAAGAGCCAGGCGGGCGACGCGGAATGGATCGCGCTCGTTGCCGACGTGCGTGCGCTGCACGAGGCGGGCGCGCCCGCCGAGGACGAGCGCGTCCGTGCGCTCGCCGCGCGCTGGATGGCGCTGCTGGTGCGCGACACGAACAACGATCCGCGCTTGCTCGCGAAGCTGAACCTGATGCACGAGCACGAACCGTCGATGCAGTCGAAGATCGGCATTTCGACCGCGTTGCGCGACTATGTGCTGCGGGCTTCGTCGGAAACGAAGATGCGGCTCTTCGAGAAATACCTCACGCCGGACGAGATCCGCTTCATGCGCGCGCACTACGCCGAACGCGCGATGGAATGGCCGCAGCTGATGGCCGACGTGCGCGACGCGATCGATGCGGGCACGCGGCCCGATTCGCCGCACGGCCGCGCGCTTGCGCAGCGCTGGCTCGAGCTGTTCTGCAGCTACGCGGGCCACGATCCGGCCACGCATGCGAAATTCCGCCACGCGCTGATGAACGAGCCGGCGCTGACGAAGGATTCGTGGACCGACGACACGCTGCTCGGTTTCGTGCGCGAAGCGATGGCGCAGCTGGCGCCGGCGCGCTGATCGCATGATTCGCATGGGCGGCACATGGATTCCCGTATGCCGCCCGTTTCACCATTGGCAGCCGGTATCGCGAACCGCGTCCAGCGCGAGCATCGGCAACGCGAGCAGGCCTGCACCCGCGTACGCATGCCGGCAATCGGCACGACGCGCGCCCGATATCCCGTCGGCCAGCTGTGCATCGACGGTGCGACGACGCGGCGCCGCGCCGCCCGACGATGCGCCCAACGCGCCGACCGCCGCCTGCGCCGGACTGCGCGCCGCGCGTTGCCGTGCACCGATCGCGTCCAGATCGCGACGCCAGTCGAGATCGGCGCTTGCAGCGGGGGCCGGACGGCCATCGTGTGCGGCCGCGCTTGGGCCGGCGCGGGTTTCGCTTGGCCTGCGCGACGTACCCGGCGCATCCGGAAACGAACGCGCCGCCCTACGCGCATCCGCCACCGCCGCGGAACGTTTCGCCGATTGTCCGGTGCCGCGCCTGCCCGGGCTCGGGCCGGCCCGCCCGGTCTCGCGTGCGATCACCTCGGGCGCCGGTCGCGCGGGAATCCACTCGACACGCAGCGCGATCCGCGGCTTCTCGCCGGTGTTCGGGCCGGCCGGCCGCGGCGCCCATTGCAGCACGAACCATCCGGCCACGTGGATCGATACGGACACCGCGACGGCCAGCGCAACCACGCGCGACCGACGGCGCCCGCCCGCATCGACACGCCGCGTGCGCGCTGCGTCAGTCGGGCTCGCCGCCGCCGTCATCGCTGAACGCGAGCAGGTCGCCCGGCTGGCAGTCGAGATAACGGCAGATCGCCTCGAGCGTCGCGAAGCGGATGCCCTTGACCTTCCCCTGCTTGAGCAGCGACAGATTCTGTTCGGTGATGCCGACGGCTGCCGCCAGATCCTTCGAGCGGACCTTGCGCGTCGCGAGCATCACGTCGAGCTTGACTACGATCGTCATCGCGCGCCTCAGACGAATTGCCGATGCTCGGCGTCGAGCTCGCTCGCCTGCCGGAGAATGTGCGCGATGACCGCAATGCACGCGGCGGTGAACAACGCGACCACGTACGGCAGGGTGAAACCGACGCTGACCACCCGATGGCCGACCGGTTCGCGCAGCGTCGCCCACACGCTCAGCAGCGGCTCGCACAGCAGGCTCAGCACCACCCACAGGCCGATCGCCCGCCCCGTCTTGCCGAGGTGACCAGCCGCCTGTGCGGAGAAATAGTCGCGCCGCGCATAGGTGCGGAACAGCGCGCGCAGATGCCGCAGGCCGTTTGCAAGCGCGACGAGCGGCACGCTCGACAGCACGATGCCGACCGCCTTCTGCCACCACGGGAACGCGGCGACATCCACATGCAGGTTGGAGAGCACCGAATCCGTGAGGCCGAAGACGAAGCCGGGCCCCGAGGCCGCGCTCAGCGACGGAAACAGCCAGCACGCGGCGTTGAGCACCAGCATGCAGAAGATGAATCCCAGCGTGACGGTGGCCATCCGCTGGCTAATACGGGCGATGCGATCGGAATGCATGACGTGTCCTCGACGACGAATGAACGAGCGTCGATTGTACGTCGATAATTATCGTAAAACGATAATTAATTGTTGTTCCGTTGTGATTTTTTATCGCGAAGCGTGTTTGACTCGTACCGCCCCGCCCGTATCGCGCGCAACGGACCGAGCGTCGGCCCGGTCGTAGCGCACCGTCCAGTCGGGGTGGGGCAAGGCCGCGTGCCGCTGCCCGCCGCGCGCGACCTGCCCGTTCAGCGCTCGCGCGTGCCGAGGCCGAGCGCCTTCATCCGCCGGTACAGCGTCCGTTCGCTCAATCCGAGCTGCTCGGCCAGCGCCTTGCGCGTGCCGGCGAACGTGCGCGCAATACGGACCAGCTCCGCATCCGACACGCCGCGCGCGTCCGCCGCCTGCGCCTGCGGCGCCGCCGCTGCCGCGACGAGCTCGGCCGGCAGATGCTCGACGCGGATCGTCCCGTCATCGGCGAACAGGCACGCGCGTTCCAGCACGTTGCGCAGCTCGCGGATGTTGCCGGGCCATGCATATGCGTCGAGGCACGCACGGGCGCGCTCGGTCAGCACGAACGGCCGCGCATGTGCGTCGCCCGCGTTGCCGCGCGCGTTCGCGATCCGCCGCAGGATCGATTCGGCCAGCAGCGCGACGTCGCCCCGCCGTTCGCGCAGTGCCGGCAGCGGAATCGGAAACGCGTTGATCCGGTAATAGAGGTCCTGCCGGAACCGGCCGTCGTCGATCATCTCGCGCAGCGGCTTGTGCGTGGCCGCGACGAGCCGGAAATCGGCGCGCAGCGCCTCGACCCCGCCGACGCGCCGGAACGTGCCCGATTCGATCAGCCGCAGCAGCTTCACCTGCATCGGCAACGGCACGTCGCCGATCTCGTCGAGAAACAGCGTGCCGCCCTGCGCGGTTTCGACGAGGCCCGGCTTGCGCTGGTTCGCGCCCGTGAACGCGCCCTTCTCGTAGCCGAACAGCTCGCTCTCGAACAGCGTCTCGACGATCCCGGAGCAATCGACGACGACGAACGGCCCCATCGCGCGATCGCTCGCCTCGTGCAGCGCGCGTGCGAACAGCTCCTTGCCGGTGCCCGATTCGCCGAGCAGCAGCACCGGCAGCGTCGACGGCGCGACGCGCTGCAGCGCGCCGAGCGCCGCGTTGAACGCGTCCGCGCCGCCGACGAGCCCTTCCGCGCTCGGCTGCGCGGACGCGCTGCGCACCGTCGTCAGCCGCTCCACGTACGCGATCACGTCGCCGTCCGCGTCGAAGATCGGCCGCAGCTCGACGTCGACGTGTTCGGGGCCGCGCGGCGTGTGATGGATGTGCAGCACGCGGTTCAGCCCGCGCAACTCGAGCGCCTGCTTCATCGGGCAATGCTCGCCGGCCTGGTCGCACGGCACGTCATAGTGATGCGACACCTGGAAGCAATGCCGGCCGACGTGCTCGACGCCGGCTACACCGAACTGGCGCCGGTACGCATCGTTCGCCGCGAGGATGCGGTAGTCGGGATCGACCACGATCATCGGCTGCGGGTCCTGCTCGAGATACGCGACGAGCGCGCGGACGTCCGGCATCGCGTCGCGGCGCGGTGCGGGAACGATCGGAATGGTGTCGTGCGGAGGCATGCGGAAGCTCGCTCGGCGAAGGGATGCCCGGACGGACTGCCAGGCTGACCGCCAATTCTGCCACGACACTGCCAGTTATGGCAGTCCTGGTCTGCCACCAGATGCCGCCGTTTCGTCCACCGGGCCGCCACCGCGCCGAAAAACCGAGCCGAATCAAGTCCCTGCCACATCGGCCGGCGCCGCGCGGCCGGCTGGCACGCTTCTTGAGGTAAAGATCGCGATTGCAGATGCAGAACCCGATCGAGGACACCCCGTGAGCAACGCCCCCGCCCTGTCGGTCGAAGGCTTTTTCGACCCGGCCACCCACACCGTCAGCTATCTCCTGCTCGATACGGCGAGCCGCGCGTGCGCGCTGATCGACAGCGTGCTCGACTACGATCCGAAATCCGGCCGCACGCGCACCGCCAACGCCGACCGGCTGATCGCGCGCGTCGCCGAACTCGGCGCGACCGTGCACTGGCTGCTGGAGACGCACGTGCATGCCGACCATCTGTCGGCCGCGCCGTACCTGAAAGCACAGGTCGGCGGCCAGATCGCGATCGGTTCGCACGTGCGCCGCGTGCAGCACGTGTTCGGCACGCTGTTCAACGCGGGGCCGGGCTTCGCGCAAGACGGTCGCCAGTTCGACCGGCTCGTCGACGACGGCGACACGCTCGCGCTCGGCGCCCTGACGATCCGCGCGCTGCACACGCCGGGCCACACGCCCGCCTGCATGACCTACTGCGTCGACGACGCGACGCAGCGCGCGGCGTTCGTCGGCGACACGCTGTTCATGCCCGACTACGGCACCGCGCGCTGCGACTTCCCCGGCGGCGACGCGCGCACGCTGTACCGCTCGATCGCACGCGTGCTCGCGCTGCCGCCCGACACGCGCCTGTATCTGTGCCACGACTACCAGCCGGGCGGGCGCGACGTGCAGTTCGTGACGACCGTCGCCGAGCAGCGCCGCGCGAACGTGCACGTGAAGGACGGCGTGAGCGAGGACGATTTCGTCGCGATGCGCACCGCGCGCGACGCGACGCTCGACATGCCCGTGCTGATGCTGCCGTCGGCGCAGGTCAACATGCGCGCCGGCCACCTGCCCGAGCCCGAGAACAACGGCGTGCGCTATCTGAAGATTCCGCTCGACGCGATCTGAGCGCCCGCACCCCACCGAGAACTCCGACATGACCAACATCCGCAAGCTGACCGACGCGCTGTCGGTCTCGCCGCAGATCGCGGCGGCCGACCTGCCCGCGCTTCACGCGGTGGGCATCCGCGCGATCATCTGCAACCGGCCCGACGGCGAAGGCGCCGACCAGCCGACCGTCACCGAGATCCGCGCGGCCGCCGCGCCGCTCGGCATCGACGTGCATTACCTGCCCGTCGATACCGGCAAGGTGACCGACGACCAGGCCGCGCAATTCGGCGCGCTGGTCGCGTCGCTCGACGGGCCCGTGCTCGCGTACTGCCGCAGCGGCACGCGCTCGGCCACGCTGTGGGCGCTGTCGCAGGCGGGGCTGCGCCCACTGGACGACCTCGTCGCCACCGCCGGCGCGGCCGGCTACGACCTGAGCGCCCTTGCATCGCGTATCGCGCAGGACAGCCGCCAGAGCACGCCCGCCGTGGACGCACGGCACGACATCGTGATCGTCGGCGCGGGTGCCGCCGGCATCGCGGTCGCGTCGAGCCTGCTCGCGCGCGACGCGTCGCTCGACATCGCGGTGATCGATCCCGCCGACGTCCACTATTACCAGCCCGGCTGGACGATGGTCGGCGCGGGCGTGTTCCAGCCCGGGACCACCGCGCGGCCGATGACCGATGTGCTGCCGCGCGGCGTGCAGCGCATCCGCGCCGCGGTCGCGGGCTTCGAGCCCGACGCGCACGCGGTCGTGCTCGACGGCTGCCGGCGCATCGGCTATCGCAAGCTCGTCGTGTGCCCGGGGCTCAAGCTCGACTGGCACGCGATCGACGGCCTCGCCGACACGCTCGGCCGCAACGGCGTCACGTCGAACTACCGCTACGATCTCGCGCCGTACACGTGGGAACTCGTGCGCGCGTTCCGCGGCGGCAATGCGCTGTTCACGCAGCCGCCGATGCCGATCAAGTGCGCGGGCGCGCCGCAAAAGGCGATGTACCTGTCGTGCGATCACTGGCGGCGCACGGGGCGCCTCGACGCCGCGAACGTCGAATTCCTGAATGCGGGTGGCGCGCTGTTCGGCGTCGCCGACTACGTACCCGCGCTGATGGAGTACGTGAAAAGCTACGACATCGCGCTGTCGTTCGGCCACAACCTCGTCGCGATCGACGGGCCCGCGCGCCGCGCGACGTTCTCGCGCGCGCTGCCGGACGGCGGCAAGGAAACCGTCGAGCGGTCGTTCGACATGATCCACGTGGTGCCGCCGCAGAAGGCGCCCGACTTCGTGCGCGCGAGCCCGCTCGCCGACGCGGCCGGCTGGATCGACGTCGATCCGGCGACGCTGCGGCACAAGCAGTTTGCCGACATCTATGCGCTCGGCGACGTCACCAACACGACCAATGCGAAAACCGCCGCGGCCGCCCGCAAGCAGGCGCCCGTCGTCGCGCACAATCTGCTCGCGTCGCTCGGCCGCGCGCATGGCGACGCCGCCTACGACGGCTACGGCTCGTGCCCGCTCACCGTCGAGCGCGGCAAGATCGTGCTCGCCGAATTCCTGTACGGCGGCAAGGTCGCGCCGACCTTCCCCGCCTGGCTGATCGACGGCAAGCGCCCGTCGCGGCTCGCGTGGCTGCTCAAGGAGCGCGTGCTGCCGCCGCTCTACTGGAAGGCGATGCTCAAGGGCCGCGAATGGCTCGCGAAGCCCGCGATCGCAGGTTGACCGGAGCGCGATGACGTCATGCTGATTTCCCTCGTACTCGGCGGCTTCGTGGGCGCCGTGCTCGGCCTGACCGGCGCCGGCGGCGGCATTCTCGCGGTGCCCGCGCTCGTCGTCGGGATGAGCTGGCCGATGCAGCAGGCCACGCCCGTCGCGCTCGTCGCGGTGGCCGGCAGCGCCGCGCTCGGCGCGCTCGAAGGCTTTCGCCGCGGGCTCGTGCGCTACCGCGCGGCGCTGCTGATGGCCGTGGCCGGCGTGCCGCTGACCACCCTCGGCGTGCGGCTCGCGCACGTGCTGCCGCAGCGCCTGCTGCTCACGCTGTTCGCGCTGACGATGCTGGTCGTCGCCGGCCGCCTGCTGCGACAGGCGCTGCGGCGGGTCGCGGCGGATGCCGACGCGTCACCGCTGTGCGTCGGCCGCATCAACCCCGACACCGGCCGGCTCGTGTGGTCGTGGCCCGTGGGCATCGCGCTGGCATCGACCGGCGCGGTCACCGGCCTGATGACGGGGTTGCTCGGCGTCGGCGGCGGCTTCGTGATCGTGCCGATGCTGCGCAAGTTCACGAACGTGTCGATGCACGGGGTGGTCGCGACGTCGCTGATGGTGATCGCGCTGGTCGGCACGGGCGGCGTGCTCGCGACGCTCGTGTCCGGCACGCGCGCGCCGCTCGACGTAACGCTGTGGTTCACCGTCGCGACCGCGCTCGGCATGGCCGCCGGCCGCGGCGCGTCGCGCCACCTCGCCGCGCGGCACGTGCAGGCCGGCTTCGCGGCCGTGCTCGTGTGCGTCGCGCTCGGGCTGCTGGCCAAGGCTGCGTTCGGCGGATAAACCCAGGCGACGTCACGCGCCGCCAAAACGAAACGCCCGGGCCGACTCGTCGTCGGCACCGGGCGTTTTTCATGACGGCCGCAATCGGCGCGTCAGGCCGCGAACCCCGCCAGCCGCTTGCGTTCCTGGCGCAGCATCACGAAGTTCGCGATCACGACGCCGGCCGTCACCGCGATGATGAACAGCGTCGCGAGCGCGTTCATCTCCGGGTTCAGCCCGAGGCGCACGCGCGAGAACACGACGAGCGGCAACGTCGTCGAGCCGGGGCCCGACAGGAACGCCGACAGCACGAGGTCGTCGATCGACAGCGTGAACGACAGCAGCCAGCCGGCGATCAGCGCCTGCGAGATCAGCGGCAGCGTGATCGTGAAGAACACCTTCAGCGGCGTCGCGCCGAGATCGAGCGCGGCCTCTTCCAGCGACGGGTTCAGCTCGCGCACGCGCGACTGCACGATGATCGCGACGTACGAGATGCACAGCATCACGTGGCCGAGCCAGATCGTGAACACGCCGCGCTCGGCCGGCCAGCCGATCCACTTCGCGAGCTCGATGAACAGCAGCAGCAGCGAGATCCCCTGGATCACCTCGGGGATCACGAGCGGCGCGTTGATCATCCCGCTGAACAGCGCGAAGCCGCGAAAGCGCCCCATCCGCGCGAGCACGAAGCCGGCCCATGTGCCGATGAACACCGATGCGAACGCGGTCAGCACGCCGATCTTCAGCGACAGCCACGCGGCCGTCAGCAGCTCGTCGTCCTCGGCGAGCGCCGCGTACCAGCGGAACGAGAAGCCCGACCACACGGTGACGAGCTTCGACTCGTTGAACGAATAGACGATCAGGCTGATGATCGGGACGTACAGGAACGCAAAGCCGACGAACAGCGCCGCGAACTGCAGGTAGCGATTCGGCTTCATCGACGCCCCCCCTGTTCCTTCGCCTGGAAGTGCTGGAACATCGCCATCGGCACGAGCAGCAGCAACACCATCGCACAGGTCACGGCCGACGCCATCGGCCAGTCCGCGTTGTTGAAGAACTCGTTCCACATCACGCGGCCGATCATCAGCGTATTCGCGCCGCCAAGCAGCTCCGGAATCACGTATTCGCCGACCGCCGGGATGAACACCAGCAGGCAACCCGCGATGATCCCGTTCTTCGACAGCGGCAGCGTGATCTGCACGAACGCCTTCCACGGTTTCGCGCCGAGGTCGTACGCGGCTTCGAGCAGGCGCAGGTCCATCTTCACGAGGTGCGCGTAGAGCGGCATCACGAGGAACGGCAGGTACGAATACACCATCCCGATGTATACGGCGTAGTTGGTGCGGTACAGCTCGATCGGCGTATGCGTGAGCCCGATCCACATCAGGAAGTTGTTCAGCAGGCCGTTGTTCTTCAGGATGCCGATCCACGCATACACGCGGATCAGGAACGACGTCCAGAACGGCAGCATCACGCCCATCATCAGCAGGTTGCGGGTGGCCGGGTTCGAGCGCGCGATGTAGTACGCCATCGGATAGCCGAGCAGCAGGCACAGCAGCGTCGTGATCGCGGCGACCCACACCGAGTTCACGTAGGTCGCGAAATACAGGCTGTCCGTGAACAGGAACGCGTAGTGCGACAGGTTCAGCGCGATGTGCACGACGCCGTCCGCGTACGACGCAAGCTCCGTATACGGCGGGATGCCGAGCTGCAGCTCCGCGAAGCTGATCTTCACGACCAGCACGAACGGCACGAGGAAGAACAGCACGAGCCACGTGAACGGCCCGGCGACGACCGCCGTCGCGCCCGTCAGGTTGAAGCGCCGCACCGGCCACTCGAGCAGGGACTTGAACGCGTTCATGACGTCAGCACCACGCCGGCGGTCGCGCTCCAGCGCACGTAGATCTCGTCGCCGAGCGCCGGCGTGTCGAGTTCCGAAATCGCGAGGCTCGACACGTTCGCGATCACCGTCTTGCCGCCATCGAGCTTCACGTGATACAGCGAATAGCCGCCCATGTACGCGACGTTGCTGATCCGGCCGCGCGCCCAGTTGAACGCGCCTTCGGGCGGCTTGCGCGTGAGCGCGATCCGCTCGGGGCGCACCGACACCGTGACCGGCATCCCGAGCGGGCCGGAGATGCCATGGCTCACGTACAGCCGACTCGGCAGTTCCGGCGATTCGATGTACACGTGATCGGGTTCGTCCTCGACCGTCACGCCGTCGAACAGGTTCGTCGAGCCGATGAATTCGGCCGAGAAGCGGCTGTTCGGGTATTCGTACACTTCGTTCGGCGAGCCGATCTGCACGATCTGGCCTTCGCTCATCACCGCGAGGCGGTTCGCCATCGTCATCGCCTCTTCCTGATCGTGCGTGACCATGATGCAGGTGACGCCGACCTTGTTCAGGATGTTGACGAGCTCGATCTGCGTGCGCTGGCGGATCTGCTTGTCGAGCGCGGACATCGGCTCGTCGAGCAGCAGCAGCTTCGGGCGCTTGACCAGCGAACGCGCGAGCGCGACGCGCTGCTGCTGGCCGCCGGAGAGTTGATGCGGCTTGCGCTTCGCATACTTGCCCATCTGCACGAGTTCGAGCGCGGACGCGACGCGCGCCTTCAGCTCGGCCTTCGGCGTGCCTTCCTGCTTCAGCCCGAACGCGACGTTCGACTCGACCGACATGTGCGGGAACAGCGCATACGACTGGAACATCATGTTCACGGGCCGCTTGTACGGCGGCATCTGCGCGAGGTCCTCGCCGTCGATCAGGATCTTGCCCGACGTGACCGTCTCGAGGCCCGCGAGCATCCGCAGCAACGTCGACTTGCCGCAGCCCGAGCTGCCGAGCAGCGCGAACAGCTCGCCCTGGCGCACGGTCAGGTTGACGCTGCGCACGGCTTCGGTGTCGCCGAATTTCTTGACGACGTCGACGATCTGGACAAAGTTCTCGGCGCGCGCATCGGCGCCGGAGGAGGAAACGGAGAACGGCGCGCCCGCGACCGGCGCGCCCGACTGGCTATTCATGATGTGCTGCTTCTCTCCTGCGTTAGACGAACAAAGCCCCCGGGGGCACCAGGGGCTTCATGACTGCTGATTCACTTCGGCTCGCGTCAGCGGCCCGACTTCAGCTCGGTCCACAGACGCGTCTGCAGACGCTGGATTTCAGGCGGCAGCGGCTTGAGCAGGAACAGCGTCTTCACGACGTCGGCCGGCGGGTAGACGGCCGGGTCGTTCGCGACGTCGGGCCGCACGTACTTGCGTGCCTCGGCATTGGCGCTCGGGTAGTACACCGCGTTGGTGATCGCCGCGTGCACCTTCGGATCCTCGATGTAGTTGATCCACTGCAGCGCGGCTTCCTTGTTCTTCGCATCCTTCGGGATCGCCATCACGTCGAACCACACCGGCGCGCCGCCCTTCGGAATGTAGTACTCGACCTTGTACGGCTTCTTCGCCTCGATCGCGCGATGCTTCGCGATCACGACGTCGCCCGACCAGCCGAACGCGAAGCAGATGTCGCCGCCGACCAGGTCGTTGATGTAGCCCGACGAGTTGAATTGCGTGATGTACGGACGGATCTTCTTCAGCACGTCCATCGCGGCCTTGTAGTCGGCCGGGTTCGTGCTCATCGGATCCTTGCCGATGTAGTGCAGCGTCGCCGCGAACATCTGGTCGGGCGCGTCGAGCACCGACACGCCGCAGGTCTTCAGCTTCGCGAGGTTTTCCGGCTTGAACAGGATGTCCCAGTTGTCGAGCGGCACCTTGCCGAGCGCCTGCTGCGCCTTCGTCAGGTTGTATGCGAGGCCGGTCGTACCGTACGCCCAGGGCACCGAGTACTTGTTGCCCGGGTCCGCGCCGGCGACGAGCGCCATCAGTTGCGGATCGAGGTACTTGAGGTTCGGCAGCTTCGACTTGTCGAGCGGCGCGAAGATGCCGGCGGCGATCTGCTTGCCCGCGTAGTTGCTGGTCGGCACGACGATGTCGTAGCCCGAGCTGCCGGTCAGCAGCTTCGCCTGCAGCGTGTCGTCGCTGTCGTAGTTGTCGTAGCGGACCTTGACGCCCGTCTGCTTCTCGAAGTTCGGGATCGTGTCCTTCGCAATGTAGTCCGACCAGTTATAGACATTGAGCTGCGTATCCTTCGCCGCTGCCGCCGATGCACCCACGCACAGCGCGAGCGCTGCGAACCGGCCCACTACCTTTGCTTTCATCCCGTTCTCCCTCCGGCCGGACGCACTGCCCGGCTGCCGTCTGCCTCGTCATGGCGGCGCATTCGGGCGCGCCGCCCCTCGAAAACCCCGAAAACTACCATCATTCGCGCCCCGTCACAAAAAAATCATGCCGGTGTCGCGCAAACGGAACAGATTACCGCCGCCGGCCCGTCGGGCCGCCCGCGCGGCGGGGCGTTCCGGGGGAATTCTATCGGGTAATCGACGGCTGTCCACCCGGAAAAACGGACAGCGGCGAACCCGCGTTCGCATGCCCGGCGTGCCCGCCCGGCGCCCGCAGGCAACGCCCGGCCGTACTGTCCCGCTGCCGCGCCGGGACAGCATGCCGGCGCGAGCGTCCGGCCGGGCCGCCGCGATGCATTAAAATGGCGGCTGACGATTCAACTGCGCGAACCCTCCCGATGGCCTCCAATCTTCACGACCTCCCCGACAGCCCCTGCATCGGCGTGTGCTCGACGCTCTTCGACGAAGTCTGCAAGGGCTGCGGCCGCACGGCCGCCGAAGTGTCGAACTGGGTGTTCCTGAGCGACGACGAAAAGCGCGCGGTGTGGGAACGCATCACGCGCGAAGGCACCGCGATGCGCTTCCAGTACGACAAGCTGTAAAGCGTCCCGCGTCGGCGCAGGCCGACGCGATGCGAACGATCGGGCAGCGCCGTCCGCTCACACGCCGCTCGCTCGGCCCCCGGCCGACTTCATCCGGCCAGCCTCCCTGCCCGCCTTCGCTGTTACACCGCCGCGCACCGACGCGACGCCTTCCCTCTCTCCCCGCTCTTCCCGCTGCCGACGTACGCGATGGCCGCAATGACGTCACGCGTCCGCCGTCCCGAGCCGCCAATGCCGACCGCTCGGTGCGAACCGTTGGGCACTTCGTTCGTCAACATCGTCGGCGCACGCCGATTCCATATCGCTTCATCGTCGCCGAAGTTTAAAAATATCTGATCTGACATTCTTAACAATTAAAACACCGGTTTTCCGCGCGAGAATCGAATTCCCTTCCCGACCAAAACCAGAAATCTCATAAAAAATATCCTCGAAAATTTGTACAAGTCCGATTTCTTTTCGGAAATCGAGTTGATAAATTTCCTCCGCTCATCGGAAATAACCGCGAGCAAGTTTCATTTCATTAATCCAGACAAACCCGGATCGCCGAATCCATTTTCGGCATTCCGGATTGCCACCAGGAATACGTCCAGATGAAATTCGTTAAGATGACGAACCAGGCCTCGCGCCTCGTGATTGCAGGCCTGCTCGCATGGGGCACCACCGCGGCTTTCGCCGACACGTTCGACGTCAAGGTCACCGGCACGGTGAAGCCCGGCGCGTGCACGCCGACGCTGGCCGGCGGCGGCACGTTCGATTACGGGCTGATCGGCTCGGCCCAACTCAGCCCGACCGCGCCCACGCTGCTCGCGATCCTGTCGGATTCGATCACGATCACCTGCGACGCCGCCGCGCGCGTCGCATTGACGGCGCAGGATAATCGCGCCGGCACCGGCGCCCTTTCCGGCAATATCAATTTCTTCGGCATGTCGAAATCGGATAATGTTCAATTCGGCCTCGGCACGGCCAGCGGCAAGAATATCGGCGGCTTTGCATTCCGTTTCCGGAAGAATTCGTTCCAGGCCGACGGCGCGGCCGTCGATTCGATTTATTCGAGCACCAAGGGCACCACCTGGACGGCTTCCGACGGCGTGGTCGACAACACCGGCGGCTACGAGTCGTGGGCCAAGAAAGGCCAGACCGTGCCGGTCGCGGCGAAGGTGTTCTCCGGCACGCTCGACGTGCAGGCCGCGATCGACAAGACGTCGAATCTCGACCTCAGCCAGGAAATCAATCTCGACGGCCTCGCCACCGTGTCCCTCGTGTACCTGTAATGCCGGTACGCGTCGTGCCATTGATTGACTCGATCGCCTGACAGGCGTCGACCGCGCCGCCGCTTCGCGAAGCGGCGGCGCGACACACGCTTGCGCCAACTGCCAGCCGGTTCCATGACCCTCCCAGCCCTCCATTTCCCGCGGTTTTTCCCGCTCGCCCTGCTCGCCGGTTGCCTGCTCGGCCCGGCCGCCGTTCACGCGATGGGCGTCGTGCCCGAAACGTCGGTCGTGATCGTCGACGAAGCCGACGGCGAAGGCACGATCTCGGTCAAGAACACCGACGATCACCCGACGCTGCTGCATACGACGATCGAACCGATTCCCGAAGACGACGCCGTGCTCGTGGTCGTGACCCCGCCGATCGCGCGAGTCGAAGGCGGTGCGGTGCAGCTCGTCCGGTTCGTCCTCGCCAGCGACGCACCGCTCGCCACGCAGCGCCTCGCCCGCGCGTCGTTCTCGGGCATTCCGCCGCAGCGTCCGGGCCGCAACGAGATCCGGACGATCATCCGCCAGAACCTGCCCGTGCTGATCCAGCCGCGCGATCTCGCGCGCAACGACGCACCGTGGACGTTGTTGAAGTGGTCGGTCGAAGGCGGCGAACTGGTCGTGCGCAACGACAGTCGCTACGTGGTACGCCTCGAACAGAAAGTGCAGCTGCTTCCGACCCGGCAGATCGTGTCGCTGCCGGCGCCGTACGTGCTGGCCGGGCAAACCCGCCGGATCGCGCTCGCCGAGCGTCCCGCAACGCTCGAACAGGTACGAATCTTCCCGGCCACCGTCTATGGCTACTCGGTCGATCACTACGACGCGGCGCTCGCGCCCCGTGCGGCCGATGCGGCCTCGCACCGGTAGACCGCACGGCATCGTTTTCGGACCGTCCATGTCGCGCACCGCTCATCGCCGAAACGCACTGCTCGCGCTCGGGCTGTACGTCGGCGCGGGCAGCGCGCCGTGCGCCGCGCCGGCCGGCCCCGCACACCCGTCGACCGACGCGCTCGAATTCGACGCAGGCGCGTTGCGCGAGCACGGTATCGACGCCACGACCAGCCGCTATTTCGCGCACGCACCGCGCTTCATGCCGGGTCTCTCGGCCGTCCGGCTGACGGTCAACGGCCGGCGCGCCGGCCGTGCCGATGCGCGTTTCGACACCGACGGCAACCTGTGCGTCACGCCCGAGCTGTTGCGTGCGGCCGGCCTCATCGCGCCCGACACGTTCCGCGACGCGACCGCCTGCCACGATTACCGGCGCGCGTATCCGCAGGCGATCGTCACGTTGCGCCCGGCCGACGGCGCGATCGATTTCGTCGTACCGGCCGACGCCCTCGATACGCGCCCGCGCACGCCGGATACGTTCGCACGCGGCGGTCTCGCCGGCCTGGTCAACTACGACGTGCTTGCGATGACGACACGCAATCAGGCCGGCACGTCGCAGTACTGGCAGGCCTCGACCGAGGCCGGATTCAACGCATCGGACTGGATCGTGCGCAGCAGCCAGATCGTCACATCGGTGGACGGCCGCGTGGGCGTCGAGCATCAGGCGGCTTACGCGCAGCGCACCTTCGCCGCGCGCGGCACGACGCTGCAGGCCGGGCAGATCGTTCCGCAATCGACGCTGTTCACGGTGGGCCGGATGTTCGGCGTGCAGGCGTTTCCCGACGAAGCGCTGGCCGCCGCGCCCGGCGCCGCTGCCCGGGTGACCGGGATCGCCCGGACGCAGGCACGCGTGGAGGTGCGCCAGCTCGGCGTGCTGATCCACGCGTCGCAGGTGCCGCCCGGACCGTTTTCGCTGGGCGACCTGCCGCTCGTCAGCGGCGCCGCGGATCTCGACGTGACGGTGGTCGAGGCAACCGGCGGCGTTCAGCACTTCGTCGTGCCGGGCGCGTCGCTGCCCGGCGCCGGGCTCGCGGCGGCGCAAGGGCTGGCGATCGCCGTCGGCCGCCTGCAGAACGACGGATACGCGCAAGCGCCGTGGCTCGCGACCGCCACGCGCGGCTGGCAGATCCGGCAGCGTGCGCGGCTGAGCGCCGGCATCCTCGCGTCGTCGCCGTTGCAGTCGGGCGCCGCGCGCGTCGAATTCGCGCCGCTTGCCGGGCTCGGTGCGGCCGTCGGCATCGACGTCAGCCGCACCGCCGCCCGACGCGGCACCCAGGCCCGCATCGCATTGGCGAACACGCTCGACACGGCGCTGCGCGCCAGTCTGTCGTTCGTGCGACGCACGCCCGGATACCGGGAGCTGACCGACGCCGTCCGGTCGCTGGACGCCTTCACGCCACCCTCGCATACCCAGTTCGCGACCACACTCGGCTGGCACGATCGCGCACTCGGCGCGCTGTCGTTCGACTACACGCGCGTCGGGCTGTTCGACGGCCCCGCGCTGCAGCGCGTGTCCGGCACGTGGACGCGTCCGTTCGGACGCGCATCGGTCGCGCTGAACGTGAACCGCACGCTCGGCAGCCGCGGCGCGGGCGGCACCCAGGTCTACGTGAACATGAGCGTGCCGATCGGCCGTCGCAACGTCGGCACCTATGCGAACCTCGACGGCCATGCGGTGCGTTCCGGCGCACGCTACGCCGACACGTTCGGCCGTACCGGCCACTACAGCGTCGCGGCCGACTACGACACCGCGAGCCGGTCGCCGTCGATCCGCGCGAGCGTCAGCGCGACGCCGAACCATGCGCGCGCCACCGTCAACGTGGGCGTGTTCGGCGCCGGCCGCTCGATGCTCAGCGTCAACCTGCGCGGCGCGCTCGCGTGGATCGATGGCGCCGGCATGCTGTCGCCGTATGCGATTCGCGACACGTTCGCGCTCGCGCGCGTCGGCGAACAGCCGGGCATCGAACTCGCGACGCCGTCCGGCCCGGTCTGGACCGATCGGCGCGGCCGGGCCGTCATCGCGTCGCTGCCCGCATACGCGCAAACCTTCATCCGGATCAGGACGAAAGACCTGCCGCGCAATATCGATCTGAAGAACGGCATGCAGACCGTCGAAGCAGGTCGCGGCTCGGTGAGCCGCGTCGAATTCGCCGTCGAGACGACGCGGCGCGTGTTGCTGACCGTGACGCAAGCGAACGGCGCGGCGTTGCCGGTGCTGTCGACCGTCATCGACGACGACGACCGGTTCGTGACCGTATCCGCGAGCGCGGGCAAGCTGCTGCTCGCGGATACGGTCACGAACCGGTCGTCGTCGTCGATGACGGTCGACAGCACCGGCAACGCCGCGCCGTTCGCTTGCGTCACGGTCAGCAACACGCGCCGCGTCGAATTCGCCGTCGAGACGACGCGGCGCGTGTTGCTGACCGTGACGCAAGCGAACGGCGCGGCGTTGCCGGTGCTGTCGACCGTCATCGACGACGACGACCGGTTCGTGACCGTATCCGCGAGCGCGGGCAAGCTGCTGCTCGCGGATACGGTCACGAACCGGTCGTCGTCGTCGATGACGGTCGACAGCACCGGCAACGCCGCGCCGTTCGCTTGCGTCACGGTCAGCAACACGCGCCGCGTCGAATTCGCCGTCGAGACGACGCGGCGCGTGTTGCTGACCGTGACGCAAGCGAACGGCGCGGCGTTGCCGGTGCTGTCGACCGTCATCGACGACGACGACCGGTTCGTGACCGTATCCGCGAGCGCGGGCAAGCTGCTGCTCGCGG